>ERZ795056.3143-NODE-3143-length-17883-cov-13.722123_pt1 | contig 17883 bp, 27 predicted proteins | sample MGYA00375140_ERZ795056 | MGnify/ENA primary metagenome ERZ795056 (study PRJEB30185, sample SAMN05720227) | activated sludge metagenome | isolation source: Anaerobic digester | place: USA | collected 2015-03-09 ... | reverse complement strand
GGGCACGTCGGCATGCTGCCGGTAGGGTCGAGGCGCGTCCACCCATTGCTGACGTTGATGCTGGCTTCATTGTTGATGATGGGCGACGGGGTACAGGGTGCCGCCTTCATGGCTGTCTGCATCTCGTACTTGATCGGGTCGCTCACTCCCCAGCCACCGCTGGCGCTCATGGCACAGCCCGACGCAGCCAATAGCCCTAAGGCCAACAGGAACACGGGTACTCCTCGTAAGGTTCGCATCTTCTACTCCTCTTTTGGTTTATCTGCTGCAGCCCCCGGACCACCCAGGACCTCCAGATCTTTGCGCGCGGCTTCGTTGACCGCTTTGCGCTTAGCTTCGATCTCATCGTTGTGCTTCTGCCATGCTTCCGACCCGGCCTCGAATGCAGCCACCGCCACCTTTGCGATGGCACTGAAAAGTGCCTTCATGGCTTGCTCGCTGGCGCGAATTGCTTGCACGGGCCGGACTCTGCAGCCTTCACCGCTTCCGCTAGGCCATCCAGCGTGCCCGTAGCCGCCGCTATTGCGCGTACACAGTCAAAGCTAGCTGGACATTGCCCAGGCACCTTGCAGCTCGATACTGCGCCCGTGCGCATGACATCCAGCCGTTTAAGCAATGCCATCTGACCCGAGCACCCAGCTAGAGCCAGGACCAACAGAAGCGACCATCTCATGAGAGCACCTTTAGCTTTTGCTCGAACTCGGCCTGTTCTCGCGCGCTGAGCCCTTGCACCTTGGGCACCTTGCCCTGCATCATCAGCGCCACCGCGTCCCGCTCTTGCTTGCTCAGCAGCACCGCATTGAGCCGGTAATCCTCAAACGCCTCAGCGCACAGCGGCACCCAGCCCTTGACCATCTCGAAGATCACGTCGGCATAGTCGCGGATCTCGCTCTGTGCGTGGCCGTCTTTGCGTAGCCTTAGGAAGTTGAGCAGGTTGTGCAGATCCACCTTCCAATACCACTCGGTGTAGGTGTTGAGCGTGAGGGATAGCCTGGCCAGCTCGCGGGCTAGTTGGGGCCTGTCAGCAAAGGTACGCTCGCCGTCGTCATTCTCGTTTAGCAGCAGCTCGTACAGATCGGCTGCGCTCTCGGAGTGGTCTATCAGCTCTTGCCGCATGATGTCGGCATTCACCTTGGCGATAGCCGCCCCGCTTCCTTGCTTGTTGGTATGCGACTGCTCTGCAATCCGGCCCAGCTCGGGGATGTAGAACTCCCGCGACAGAATCGAGTACCGCGCCGACAGCTCGTTGACGTTGGCTGTGCGGTGCCTGATCCACTGCCGCGCCACAAAGATCGGCAGCTTTACATGCAGCTTGATCTCGCCCATTTCCAGCGGGCTCGTGTGCTGCTTTCGCATGAGGTAGCGAATCAGCCCCCGATCATTGCTCACCGTCTTGGTCCCAGCTCCATACGAGACGCGCGCCGCCTGCACTACTGCGGCATCGTCTCCCATGTAGTCGATGACTCGCACAAAGCCATGGTCTAGCACTTGGTGCGGTAGACCCAGGATGCCATCCAGGAACGGGCTGCTAGCTCGCGCGATTCGCATCGATTCTCCTTTTCATCTCTCGGTCATACCAAGCTAGCACTAGCGGCGGAACACTCGCGCGGTCAACAGCTGGCGGCCAGCGGTCTGCGGGCTCGTGAAACCAGTCCGGCGTTCGTGGCTTGCGTGCTTCCCGGTCGGCCTCACGCCAGCGCTGCAGGTCTGTAATAGTCATTTGTATCGCCTCCACAAGCGGCCAAGGCTATTCGTGCCTACCGAGTCATCCGGGGCACCGAGTATGGGCCTAATCGTAGGCGTAACGCCGATCTCGTAGCCGATCTTGGGCGCATAGTCAGAGTGGGCCGCGTTCATCAGTAAGAGCGTCTTTACCGACACAGACGGCGTAATGGCTGGCCAGAACCATGCGACGCCATCAGTGCGCGTGCCAGTGTGGCACCATCCAGCTTTGACTAGGCGCATGCACTCGTCGTGCCCTGACTTGGGTGCTGAGTAAAAAATGGGGGTGTCAGTCGGAACAAAGCGCTCGGCCTTGAGTATCAGCAGAACAAGCGCGCACAGGTTTGGACTGCGGTAGATCTTTTCAAGAGCGTCGTAGCTTGCGTCCCAGACATCGCTGCAAGCCTCGCGCAGATTGCGCCGCGCTATCACCTTCGCGTGGGCCTCGAATAGCTGCATTGCCTGATCCGGCATCAGAGTCTTACCGGGGCAGCACTGCACGCCGTCTGCTGCGTCGCGTGCCTTGCACTCCACATCATGCCGGAAGAACTCCACGCGAATCCACTTCACTTCCACATCGTCAAGCACGCGCATGGTATACCGTCCTAGCGCCGTCCTTGAATCTCCCTTGCTGTATTTGATCCAGACTACTTTCATGCGTAACCCCTGCCGGTGGTTTACTGCCGCTTTACTGGCTGCGTCGGTATGCGCACCACGATGGTCGCATCGTCAATCAGCCTACGCCGCTCCGAGACTGCGTTGTTTGAGTTTCCTTCGATCGTCGATATGCGCGTCAGGTCCCCGCGCTTGACGATGCCGCAGTGAGAGACGACGCCTTCCTTGTTTGTGTAGAAGACCACATCGCCCGCTGCGGGCTTGATTGCGTTGTGAGCCCCTGGAATCTGCCGGATGTTCGCCAGCAGCATGCGAGCTGACAGTGAGCACTGTTTCTTTTCGAGCATCCCAAACTGCCACAGGATTCGCGACAGAAACCCAGCACACCACTTGTCACCCGGTCCGCCGCCTAGCCACTCTACCGACCAAGCCTGCACGGGTCCGCAGTTTGCGCCGCCGACCTCTTTGAGTCCTACAAGCCGGTGCGCCAGTTGCAGCGGGCTCTCTGCGGTCTTCACTGCCTCTTGGATCTGCTGCTGGTCGCTCTTGCTGCCTAGATCGTCGCTCATGTCCCACCGCCAAAGTTAAACGGGCATTGTATCAGCGGCGGGCCATGGTGTCATCGGAGCATGCCAGCTATCAGCAAGCCGAACGTCGTAGCGAAGACCGCGACGGTGGCTAGCCCTTGCAGGATCGCGCGTTGTGGCCGGTGTTGTACTTGCCGCACGCGCCGCACTTGCGGGCCTTTGGTTCCGTCTTGGCTTTGGCCTTCGGTGCGGCCTTCGCTTTGGCGGCTGGCTTGGCTTTGACTGCTTTGGATTTGGTGGCGGGCTTGGCTGTGGACTTCGGTGCTTTCGGCATTGGTATCTCCGTGTTTCGGGTTAGTGGACTCGATAATGATTCTGCTGTGCTCTTTGGCTTTGCAAGCCTTTTGTGATTTGCGCGCTAAATTCCGCGCGCCGATCCTATCAATGCAGGTCTGGCAGCTGAGCTTTCCAGATGCAGCTTGGCGCTTAACGCATGACTGACACAGCCCTTGCGCTTTGGCATCCATGCGTCGCTGATGGAAATATGCAGCCGTCACTTTTGCGCAGCGCTTGCACTTCATTTTTCCAGGTAGGCAGCGGCGCTTCGTGCAGACCACGCAGTGCCCGATCGTATTGGCCGCTGCCTTGCGCTGGTGGAAGAGCTCGCGGTGGTACTCTGCACATACGACGCACATCTTGCGACCAGCTACCGGCGGAAGCATGACGCACCTACCGCACAGTCCATTCGCTGCAGCTTTGTCAGCTCGCGTATCGCGGTATTGCTTCCACTTGGCGCGCTTGTACTCAGCTTCAGCGGTCACAGCATTTCCCCGGCTGCGTTCGTGGGCCAGCGGACTTTGTTCCCGTTCTCGTCGCATGGCCAGAATCTGACGAATGAATCCTCAGAGGTCAGGATGTGTTCGCCAGTGTGCTTGAACCATGCAACATCAGGACGGAAGCGGCCCATGCACGCGGTTCCGTCCTCCGTGCATACCGCAAGCCATGGCCCACGATGCTCCTCACGCGCTTCTTTGCTTGGCCATGGACACAGACGCGGATTGATCTTGCGCAGCATAGCCAGCTGGTTGCCGTCTGTATAAACGTCTGCCAGCCCTTTTAGCCAAAACCACATCTGGTCAAATGTTTGCTGGTCAAACATCAGCCCATCCTCACCCCGTGCCCACCAGTTTGGCTTGGTTTCCTTCCACCCGTTTTTTGTCATCCAATCAGACACAACCTGTGGTGTCACACCCTGGAACTCGTCAAGCTCTTCAATTCGCATCACTTGTCCTCGTTTGTTCGGACGGCAATCTTGCATGCTTCTGCAAGCGTCTCTTTGTCAATGCTGCGCAGTCCGCTTTCCATGGCTTGCACTGCTGCAGTGGGGTCCATCTCGGCCAGCACTTCGATGATGTTCTTCAGCAGCTCTTGCTGAGAGACAAACACCACCACATGCGTGTCGGTAATGCTCATTAGCTTGGGCGTCCTAGCTGGATCTGAAACGCCTTTAGGCCGCACGGGCAGCACGTTCTTCTGGGTGATCACTTCATGGCAGAACCGACACAGCGGGATGACCAGCAAGTCCGAGCACTTCTGACTGACGCCGCGTTCGCCTCGGTGGTCTGCTTCGGTGTTGCCGTGCTGCACAGCTCCGTGAAACTCGCAGTTCACGCAGCGGTGCGACTTCACGTAGCGCCGATACGCATCGCAGACAAAGCGGGTCTGCGTCTTAGGCTGCGCGACTGGCTCGCGGTAGACCGGCGCTTCGCACTCTTCCCGCTCTGGCATCGGCTCTAGCGCTGCGGTCTTAGCTCGGGTCCGCACCGGTGCGACCTTGATCGCCGATATGCGCTCCTTGGACCCGTCGGCAAATCCTATCTCGTAGGACTTGTCGAAGACCTGCAGAATCTCCCCCAAGCGTGGCTTCTTATTGGCCCCGGTCGGATTCACAAGGCACGTCTCGCCAACAGGAAGCCCCTTCATGACGCACCGCGCTTAGCCCGCACCTTGGCCGTCACGATCGCAAGCCGGTCATTGAGCGCAGTCTTCAGGACATCGCGCTCGGCCAGCAGCTTTTTGCAGCCCTCTGCATAGAGCGCTTCCAGGTTATCGCCCTTGACTGAGCAGTAGCGAATATCTCGCCGCACATCGCGGATCTTGCCGGTGACACTGGCCAGACTCGCGCGCAGCTCGCACACCACCTTGTCATTGCCGCGCGCCTCGACGTACTTCCGCTTGGCTTCCAGGCCGATGGCATGCAGCTGCTGCGCTAGTTCTTTGTCTTCTTGAAAGCGCTTGCCAGATGCACGGCCAGCTCGCGCCGCGTTCTCTGGGTTCTCGTAGCCATAGTTGGAGCGCTTAGCCTTGCTCTTTGGCATCTTCTTTGGGGCCATTAGTTGCGCTCCTCCACTGCAGCTTCGTGCATGATCTCGCGCACTTGCAGCAGCCCGTGCTTTGCCGAGCACGTCACGTTCTGATGACTGATGCGTTCTAGCTCATCGGATGCACCCAAAAGCGCATGGAACACGCCATGATTCCAGGGTGCATCATTGGCGATGGCCAGCAGTGACTCGTACTGCGACCTAACGAGCGCTGCCGTCTCTTGCTGGCGGTCTGGCTTCCTATCGACCAAAACGGCAATGGCAGCTCCGCACCGAGATAGCACGCCGACAGTCACGACCATCGCAACGCCGATCATCGAGATAGACATGATCGGGCGCGGGTCTTTTGAGAAGCCCAGAATCAGCATCGCCATCAGACACGCGCCCATAACGCCCGGCACGCCGTAGTAGAGCCACTTCAGGTTGTTCACATGCAGGCCCATCGCCTCGACTTCCCGCGTGGCCCACTTGCAATGCCGCTCTCGCAGAAGCGCTATCAGACTAGCCCGCGTCATCGGTCGCTCCGATGGATGACAGCCAGTCCGTGATTGGCCCGCTGCCACGCTCACCAGCTTTGAGCGCTGCAGCCTTCAGTGCTGCGACTGGCACCTTGGACGCATCGAACATCGCGCGCTTTGGCTTTGGCGTCTTGGCCGGGGCTGGCTCACTGATTGCCGCCTCTTGTTTGGCGTGCGGCATCTTGGCGATCTTGGCCGCTCGGGACAGGCTGATCACGCCGTCAGAGTATGCGCGCAGCACTGGCTGTACCGCCTCTAGCAGTGGCTCATGGATGCGTCGGACTTCCCGCACTGGCGCGACCAAGTACTTAGCCATGTCGTCCCAGGACCATCCAGCGGACATCATGTCGCGGACCGTCAGCTGATCCTCAAACGCCGACGTGCGCGACCGGTTCGCGTTCTCGCTGACAAACGCGGCCTTCATTTCGTCGTCGCTAATCTTCTCGTAGGTGCATCGGATGCGTGCCTTTGCCAGCACATGCTCACCGCGCTCCTTCCATATCTTTATGGCTTCCATCAGCGCATGCACGCGCCGGTTTCCGTAGATCACTTCCAACACCGGCTGATCTTCGTTCACATCTTCGGTGCCGCGATAAGCCTCCGCAATAAAAGCCAGCTGCGGATCACCTTTCTCGTAGTCGGCACCCGTCTTCCGAAACTTAATCGGGGTGTCGATAGGCTTGCGGTGTTCGACGATGTAGGCGACCAGCTCCGCGAAAGCTGGATTCTTCATCGAGTACCGAAACGGATCACGCCTATCGTGCAACGTGTGCTTGGGGTCCATTATGGACCGCAGCGCTGCGGGGTCTACCGCGATGCCGTTGTCATTGACCCTTACTGAGCTTCCCATCCAACTACGCTTTCCCATCTTTGACTCCTGCCTGTGGTTAGTGCGCGGATATTTCCGCTTTATGTGCTTGGGGCTTCCTGCATCCACGCCCCGACGATACGAGCAACGCAAGAGCCAGTAGCATGCAGACTGCTATGCGAAGCCAGGGCACCCACTGATTATGCGTTGATGGTGAATATGAAAGGCAATCTGCGAGGTGAGGTCTGCCGCTGATTGCGCGGACGATGATACGGTATGCCATGCGCTACACGTACTGTGGTTCCGGTGCGCAGTGCAAGTGTTATTTTCTGTCAGGCTTCACAGAGAAGGGCAGACGCCGCCATCAGGGGGACGGCAAACGCAGCAGCCATCCTCGCACACGCCCCAGATTGACGGGGTGCATGTGTCGCCGCATGGTTTGCAGCTCTTGGCCATGTCGCTCGGTGTAGCGCTCGCATCTTTGCCAGCTGGCGGTAGTCGGTAACAGCCAAGCCCTACGCCAGCCAGCACAATCGCAATCAGAAATAGTTTTCGCATGAGTCCTCTTTTGCCATGTTTTTAGCAGTCAGCAGCCTACCAAGTGCGCATAGCTGCCGCTCCGATGATCGCTGCGCAAGATCGTGATATCTCATCCGGCGTAGAGTGTCTGCGTCTTTTCCGTGACGGATTACAGCTACTGCGTAGTCGGCGGATGTCATCGTACACCTTGCGTAAGGTTGTGTGCTTTGGCAGTCTAGGCGACATGCCCGAGCCGACCATTACAGCCAGCCCCGATGGTAGTACAATATCATGGACTTGCACGCGCGAGCAAGCCATAGCCATAGCCGTCGCTACGCAGGACCGCAAGATCGAGCAAGCTGAGCCCGTCTTGCGCGCCCTTATCGGCTCCCCAGCTTGGAAACAGCAGACCGGCGAAGGTACACCGGGGCCGCTGTCGCAAGCTGAGGTCGAAGAGTTCCGGCGAACGAACAACTACCCCGTCATCCCCTAATCGTTCTCGCCTTTGTCGGGAAACATCTTGGCTTGCCGTGGGTCTGCCCCATCTTTGGCTTTTGCGGCTCGCTTGTCCCGCTCTCGGTCCCCAGCAATCAGCTCATCTTTGTAGACCGACGCTAGAGCTTGCGCGATAAAGCCCGCTTTGCCGCCGATAGCCTTTCCGGCTTTGGCAACAAGGTCGGCAGCTTCCTTAATTTGCCCGGCTTGGCTTCGGTGGCTCTCGATGTCATTGGCGGTATCCAGCGGGTTTTCCTTGCTGGATTCAACGACGCGCCGCCGGTTTTCGTCGCAGCCCAACATCTGAGAATCGACGATCGCTAGCTGCTCTTGTGCTAGCGCTAGAGCTGACAGAGCACTCTGCAGCTTCCCGATCGCATCTTCCATGCGCTGGGCTGGCAGCTTTTCCTCTTTGGCCGATGCCAACTCATCCACAACTATATGCCCCTCGAAGCTGCGGATTGTTTTTGGATCTGCAGTAGCTGCCTTAATCGTGACGATTTTTCTGCCGCGCTTAATCCTTACCGACTCACCATCTGCAATTTGCTGTTCGCTCACTGGTTATCTTCTTTCGTAGCGGGCACCTGTGACGGTGCCCTGTTGTATGGTCTTACTTCTTGGCTCGCAGCTGGTCGCCCCGTGCAATGTAGGCGCGATTCCAGGCATACCAATCGTCACCGCTGAAAGTCGCTTGCGCATCATCGTTAAGCGCTTCCGTTTCTTTCACGGTCTTTGCGGCTTCTAGCTTTGCAAACAACTGATGCACCGGGCGCGGTAACTCGGCTTGCTCTTGCACTGGCGCAGCAGCTGCAGCCGCGACAACTTCAGCCTGTGGTGCCGCGGGCTCTGGCTTCTTTGGCTGCGTGCGTTTCTTCTCAGCTTCCTCGGCTTTGGCTTTGATCTTGGACATCAGATCGCCAGGATGCTCTGCGCCTTCATCCTCCGCTTTCTTTTCCGCCATCAGCTGCGACCACTTCGCATCGCCCTGCTTTAGCGTCTGATAGATGGCACGCAGGATCGGCAAGTCTTCTAGGCCGATGTCATGCCCCAGGTACTCTTTGAGGTCTGCCGGGGAGATTCCAAGCACGCCAAAGATGTCAAAGAGGATCTTGCGCTGCTTGTCGGGGTCTTCCTTGTCGATGGCACCCTGAGTCTTCAGCACTTGCTCCATGCACTCTTCCACGATGTCACCGGGAAGCATGCGCAGCACTTGCTTGCGAAGAGCCTTACTGACTAGGCTTCCCTGCTTTTGCATAGTTTCATCGTCGGTAGCCTCGACAAGATACGTGGTCTTCCCGTAGCTATTGAGTCGCGACGAGATCACTTCGCGCCCCTTGCCGTCCGAGCGCTCTACTTGCTTCATGATAATCACGTCGGCGGAATAGGTCAGATTGCTTTCCAGATCCGTCGCAGCGACTCGCATAACGCGCCGATGCTGATCATCGTGGATGACTTGCTCTTCCTCTAGGACGTTCGTGAAGCATCGCAGCGCAGCTTCTGCAAAGCGAATCGACGGGCCTACCACATAGGAGTCAACCCACTGCCCGTTATCGTCCTTCTTTTTGCCTTGCTTCTTGGCGTATCGCGCGACGCTAGCAAACCCAGGTCGGCGGCATTCCTTCAGGATCTTGGCCCGAAACTGATCCATGTCGCGCGGGTTGCGGATAGCCAAAGCGTACCGGGCCTGCACTACTGCGCGGCTTTGCGCCTCCACCGCTGCTGCGATCGTGGCCTCCATGCTGGTGGCCTGAGCAAGCGCCGTATTTCCAGATGGGACAATCTCGACACTAGGTACACGGTCAATACTCGTCGTCATTTGATCCTCACTAGCAGAGGTCTATCCCCTGCGATGTTTGTGCGGTAGGTAATCCGCCCCTTGGGTAACTCTGCGCAGCTGGCAGATCCAAGTTTCTGCCTGATGCGGTTTTTCAGCACATCGTGCTTTGCCTTCATCGTCTTCAGCGCTGCAGCTTGCCGGTTGTGCTTTCGCGCCATAGCGCACAGCTGCGCGTCTGCCTGGATTGTCTCGCCGCGATCTGGGTACATTGCTCGCAGAATCGCTGTGGCCGTCTCGCTGCCGTCGAGTGTTGGCATCACGTTTGCGACGACGTTTTCAAACCAAAACGTGCGGCAAATCGTGACGATATTATCTATCAACTTCTGGTCGCGTTCCACCCGAATGATGCGTGGGTCTGTCGAGCAAATCAGCGCCACAACATCCGTGACCTGCAAATCTGCGACCATCATCTCCCAGTTGCACTGCAGCACTACGTAGTCAGGCGCTCCATGGTCCCAGTGCTCTGCCATGTAGCGGCCCACTGCTTTGGCCTGTACGTTGATTCCAGGCTGCTTTGCGATGGCATCCGGTGTAGCTGCCATCCAGCACTCAGGGCCGGGCATCGTTTCCGGCTTGCTGAGTCTGTGGCCGGTCTTGTCCGCGTAGTACTGCAGCAGCACCGGCTCTAGTAGATGGCCCATGTCAGCTGCGTTGCTTTCTTCTCTTTGCAACCAGCCCTTCTTGCTGCCCCAGATGTCGAGCTTGGTCTTGAACGGGTCAAAACCGCACACTGCCGCGACCTCTGAGGCCCCAAGGTAGTGCCGCCGCGCCTCATGATCAAGCATGCTGCCTACACGGCTGCCCAACTACGCTACCGCAGCCGGTGCAAGTGTGGCCTTCGTGCTTAGCGCCGACCTTCAGCTCAAAGTCATATCGGTGCTCGCGGCCTGCACTCGTTGAGAATGTCAGGTGCCCAGCCTGGAAGTCTATGCTGGCACTTGCGAACCTCTGCCCAGCCTTGAACTCTCCAATATCCTGAGTGAGTTCGACGCCACCGAAGAACACATCATGCTCACCTATCTGCCCGATGTCGTCTTCGTAAGTGAATGCCAACGATACAAACGGCCTTGTTGGTTGCTGAAGCTGTGCGCGAAACTCAGTCACCGCATTAGCTAACTCCTCAGGTAGCCAATCGCATGAGTCCACCCACTCCGCGCATTTCCATACTTCTTTCAGTATGGACTGCAGCAGGTCAATCTCTTTCATCTTTGTGACAATTTGACCTGTGAGCTGAGCGACATCTTCGTACCCATTACTGCGTAGATAATCGCTCATCGCATCCACTGAGCCACTGTACTCAGTCAGATCTTTGTCGCACAGATATCCAAACGATCCGCCGCTCATTTTGTCGCCCCTTGTTTGTAGATTGCCTTCCATGTCCATGGCATTTCTACGCACGGCCATGACAGCCGGAACACACGCCAGCGCAGCATTGACGGCGCGCTGTATTTTCTTCCGTGTGAAGTACGTGCCATACAGCGCACCGTTAAACGTCGAGGCTTGCCGGTATCTCTCGACGATGGCCGCATGCGCTGCAACACATGCCGCGCGTTCTGCCTTCCACGCTTGGTGCGCATGGCCCGAATCGGTGACGGCTTTCTCTAGCGCGGCCCACTCCAGCGTTCTACTGACGCTCGCAGACGCCTTCATCATTGCATCAAATGCGGCGCTTTCGTGGCACTCCTCACGAATGCAGAGCTTGCACCTAGTAGCCAAGTTGCACCTCCCGCGCCGCTTCCATTGCTCTGTCAATCCTGCTAGCTGCTGGGTCGCCGCTCTGACCCCATGGCCCGCCGCACAGCGTGATCACTTCGTCGATCGCGCTTTCAAGCGTGCGATGCAGCGGAAGCCATGCATTGTTGCAGTGCCACTCGACTTGCCCGCCGCGCTGCGCATAGCCGGGCGTAGCTGGCGGCATTCCTACCACTAGCTTTGGCCCATCGCCGTTGCGGTAGCGCTCGATGGCGATACCGAACTCAGTCAGGGTCGCAAAGCCCGGCTGCGAAATGGGGTCTGACTTCTCCCCCAGCCTGAACTCACACCAGATCAACAGGACATCACAGCTGTCGATGTTCCTCACCTCCCAGCCGGTCAGATCCTGGGTGGGGTTCTTTGCTCTCCCTGCCTGAAATGCCACCCGCTCAAACTGCGGCACGATCGCTACACCAGGGAAGCCATGGAAGCGCAGAAGGTCCAACGCTCGCTCCCGCCATGGGGTAGTGACACCGGATGCTGTTGGGCCAGCCAGGAACACTTCCGGCCCCTGGAACGTGATCTCTTTGGAATCATAGAACCGGTTTCGCATGTTAGCGACCTCCCAGGCTGAAGTTGATTGGCTGCTCAGCGTCAATACGGCTGTCAGCCATGAGCCAGAAAATCTGAACTAGCGTGGTGCTCTTGATGTGAAGTCCCATCAGGTAGCTGGCGCTGACTTTGCGCTGGCCGTAGTTCTTCTCGACTCGCGCCACAATGAAGGTGACGATCGCGCCCAGCATCATCTCGATACCGGGACAAATGCGCTCTAGGTCTGCCGTCCGGCTCACGTACTGACCGAACGCATGGTCATCGCAGGCAATCAGAGCGCGCACGCCGTATTGCACAATGTCGAGCGAGCGCTCGATGGTGCGGTGATACCAGCAGCCCAGCTGGGGAAGGCGACCAAGGGCGTCTGCAATGGCTACTCGAACTTGGTAAGCTGGGATGGCGAGAAGGATTTGGGCGATGCGCGTCGTGTTCATGTGAAGGACTTTGCACCGTTCCGATTGACTGTGCAAGTACTATTTTGCGCAATCGACATTCCCGACGGTGCAAGTCCCTTATTCGTTGGCTGTGTCCTGTTGCCAGCGCACGATATCCGCCCCTGGTATCCCGGCCCGCAGGAACTCTTCCAGGTTCGCCGATCGCCAAGACCACAGTAGCGCCGCTTCGATCGCGTCAGCTCCAGGTATGGCATCGTCGGTCAGATCCTTACGCAGCGACACCAGCACAAAGGCATTCGTGATCGCGGTCCTGCCCTGCCTGAGCATGGTCGCCACCGAGTCAGCGCCACGGACGCCTAGAAAAGCTAGGTTGTCGTATATCTCGCTAAGGTTTCGATACTTGGCTAGCAGCGCCTTGGCCGTCACTTCGCCTACACCGGGGCACCCTTTGATGTTGTCTGCGCTGTCGCCCGCAATGGCTAGGTAGTCAGCGATCTGGGCCGCGTAAACCCCGACCTTTTCCCGCACTGCTGCAGCACCTCGGACCGTAGACCAGCCGATCTTGTCGCGCCAGATCGCGCCGGTTAGCGGCCTAGATAGCAGCTGGTACAAGTCCTTATCCCGCGTGTAGATCAGCACGTCCATGTCGGGAGGTAGGCGGGTCACTGCGGTGGCGATCACATCGTCAGCTTCCCCATGCGGGCTGTAGATCGTGTGGATGCCCAGCGCCCTGCAGCACTTGATCGCCAGCTCGATTTGCTCGATGTGCCGCGCCTCTTTGGGTGGCCTGTTGGCTTTGTACTCAGGGCACAGACGCTTGCGCCATAATGACCCGGATGGGTGGTCAAACGCTGCCAGAACGTGCGTGGGCCTGATGTAGTTGATCGCCCTCCGCAGACCCAGCATAAACATGGCCGTTGCTTCGTTGTAGTTTGGGCTGCTCTTGGCAGCATGCCAGCACGCATCAATGATCGCGCGGCCATCTAGTACGAGAAGCTGTTTCATCGGGGCCACCGCCCCATAATCGCGCTGAGCGTGTTACGGCCATCTATCTTGAGCGCTGGGTCTAGCTCATCGGCACGAACCGACTCGCCTTGCGGACGCTTCACCAAGAGGCTTTCGGACCAGCGCAGCGCATAGATGCCAACATCAAACCGGACTAGCAAAAGCCCCAGCTGGCCCGTATCGCGTGCCGACTGGAGGTGAGCGACTTGCTCATCAGTGAGCCCAGATCGGCCAAGCGCGTTACCGTCCACTGACTTGGCCTCAATGGCTATGTACTGCCATCTGCAGTGGATGCCGCCCAGCGCTATCCAATCAGCGCCGCTTCGCTCTGTGGGCGAAAACACAGTGCGCCCTTTGATCTTGCCAGTTGCGGCGTGTTCCGGGTTTAGCTTGTCGATGCGCTTAAATAATCCCGTGCGCAGCGGCTCTGGGAACACCCACTTGGCTAAGAACTTTTCAAATTCCCTGCCGCTGGTCTTAGCCTTGCGCCCCGCATTCCGTCTGATTGCCGATGTCATGTTTTGCTCCATATGGTTCCGTAGTCTCGAAAGATTTTGATGAACTTGTGCCGCCTGTGCCCGAAGTAGACCAGGGCACTGGCAAAGGTCGCGCTCTGGCCTTCGCATAGGTGCTCGCCTACCATTTTGACGCGCGGCCTAACCGGTGGCTTGACGCCCAGCGCCAGGGCCTTCTTTGTCTGATCCTCATGGCGCAGCTTCAGCGCCTCGACCGTCTCCAGAAACTTCATGCGCCCACGCCACGCCAGCCACAAGTTGACGCCCATCTTGACGTTCCACCACTCGGTATCCACGCGCGCAGGGACCAGGGCAATTATCTCGCAGCCGCGCCTTGCTTCCATCGCGATCTTTTCAGCGCAGTCCGGCAGCGCATCCCCGTAGGGCGGATTGGCGTACACGAGGCAGTCGGTCGGCCACGGGATGACAAGCGAGTTTTCAGGCAGAGCGACGGAACGACGCGCACCGACCAGCGAGTATGGATTGGAAAACGGGTCGAATCCGATCTCGTCGAAACTGCGCACGAGGTCCAGCACATCGCGACTCGTACACCAGTGCTCCGACTGGCTTTCCAGCATGACCCGGTGCTGTGGGTGCATCGCAGGCGGGTATTCGATCGGCACTTCTGGAAATAGGCATCCTTGGTGCTCAGCCATTGATCTTGACCTCTAGCGTGCTGCGCGGGGCGATGCGCTTTGAAAGGTCTTCTAGCTGCCGGAATCGGGCTTGAATCTCAGCGGCTGTCAGCTTGGCGGCTTTCTTGTCATCGACCGGCTCTAGCTTGGCTGCAAGCCCTGCCACGATCGCTGCGACATCGGCCTCACGGTTCACGCGGGTTTTGTACTCGGCCTTGTGGCGCGGCGCGGGAAGCTGCTTAGGTTGCGGCGCTCCAGGTGGCAGCGCGGGCTTTGCATCAGGGAAGAACTCGCGCGCCACGGGGTCCGTAGGCTCTAGCAGGCCCTGTTTAACCCCTGCCTCGATAGCTGCCTTGGCCCGCGCCTTGTCGTGGCCTATAGACACGATCTGCTTTGGAAACACGCCGTTGATCCGGTTGCTGGCGCAGATCTCTTTGTACGCCGCATCGAAGGCTGCGCGCTGGGCGAACTTGTCTCCGTCAGTTTGGCGAGCTATCCCCCAGGCGGCTAGCACTTCGTCGGTAGTAATGAACGTGTCAGCTTCAGATCCTGACACTTGCGCATAGGCCACAGCTACGGCGGGCCTTCCGTCTGGTATGCGTGCAATGATATCAGCCAATGATAGCAGGCCCTTGACCTCTAATTGGCACCGCATTAGCGCATGCTTTACTGCCGCATCTCCATAGTGCTCGATATGCGCCTTTACATATTCGCCGACTTCATCTGACCACCTAGCCCCTCCGCATATCTCCGATGTCAATACGATCATCTTGACCGTTTCCGACCTAAGCGGCATTCGTTCGTTTGTCTGGCTCATTTGTCCTCTACCTCGATAGCATCGCGTTTGTGTTTGTCTTCGTCTTCTTTCATTCGTGCCGCAAGCTCTAGTAAGCGATTGCCGCCTATGCGCTCTTTCTCGCGCGCCGTTCTCGCCGTAACCTGCCTACCAGTCCGCGTCTCAGTCAGCAGCTTGTGCCAGTGCATCTCAAGCAAGCCGGGGGAATGCTGGGCGCGCACGTACATTGCATCGCTGTGGCGTACATACCGGCGCGCTACCTCGCTCGCTTCCTCGATGGCCTGATCCTCGGACATATCAGGCGGTCTGCCTTCGATTGCCATGACCGCGATGCGCGCAAAATGGGTGTTGGTCCGTGAATCGCGAGTGACCGCTACCGGTTCACCGCTTGCATTGCGATAAACGCTTCCAAACGCTTCCAGGTAGGCTTGGAAGATCCGCGCGCCGTTAGTTACCTGCCTAGCCTGTTTCGCGGCTCTGGAGCGCGCTGGCTTCGTTTCTGGGCTATTCACCAGCTGCAGTGCAAACCCCTGCTGCAGATCCGTGCCCGGCAAGTCAGAGCGCGGAGCGGTCTGCGCTTGGCCGGTAAACTCTTCTTTCTTTGTGGTCGGGTCGGGTCGGGTCGGGTCGGGGGGCGCGAACACTGTGCGAACTTCGGGTGTAACAACGTGCGAAGTTACAGCGTTGGTTACGCCGGTGGTTACAGTGTCAGTTACGCTGTAACATTTCTCCTTACCTTCACCTGTCAGCCTCGATATGTGGTTGTCGCGGTGTTTTTGCATGCGCTTTGCAGCTGCAGCATTTAGGCGTTTTCTTTCGCTCGAACTCGTTTGGTATTTGAGGTAGTTACGAATTTTTATGTTTGAGCCATCTACCTCCCAAAGCCCAGCCTTGACTAGGGCCTGAGTGCAGGCTAGCCCGGTCTTTGGTCGCTCTAGGTAGCCAAAGATGATTTTGAGCATGGTCTTTGGGAATACGCCGTCATTGGCCTGCTTGTTGCATTCAGCCAGCGCTGCATGCCACAGGCGGAACTCGTTATCCTTCAGGCCAATGATTTTTCGGTTGCCCATGTAGCCGTCGTCAATCTTGATCCAGCTCATGCGCCGACCTCCTGCAGCGCGGTAGGAAGCACGTCGGATGCGCCGGTCACGTAGGAAAAGGTGGCGTCTCCCAGCTCCATGCGCATGACGCGCAGCAGCGGCCTAGATGGCTGTCGCTTCCCGGCACAGATGCGGCTGATCACCGAGTGCGTGACGCTGCATCTACCTGCAAAGGTGCTCATGCTAAGACGGTGGAGGGCAAGCACGGCCTGCAGCCGGTTGCCCAAGATCTCGGGTTTGGTGATCGTCTTGGGTTGTGTCATCGGCCTATGATGTGCCGATGTCACAGCTTTATGGCAAGGGATTTTTAGTGCAGCGGCGGGCGTGAGAGGCTGGGCAAGGGCTACGGGACCGACACTAGGGCGTTGAGCTGGGGGGATGCCTTAACGCAGAGGACGCCTTGCTGCGTGGCTCCGCTGGCGTTTTTCAGCATTAACGCTCCCGTAAACGGATTAGCAAATAGAAACAACTGGCGAAGCGCCTTTGTATCTGGGGCCAGTGGTTGTGCGTAATTGTTGATATCTGGCAATGGTGCGGTTCGTAATGTGGTGCCATCCCAGCCGCGTGAGGTGTAAAACACATCTCCCTGAAATAGGCTTGAAGGGTTATAGAAGACATTGTTTGGCAGCGGAAACAGTCTGTTAGATTGATTAGCCGCTCCCGTTACGTTTGGTATTACGTAGTTAGGAAGCGCGCAATCGTGAAACTGACCGCTGAGAATCAGATGTCTGTCGAGGTAATCGAGCGATGAATCTAGCGTCATTGTGGTTGCGTCTAGGCTCAGAACCTCGATCCATATTTCGTTGCTGCCAGTCGGCCACGAGGTAGGCGTCAGTCGCTGACTAAAGCTGCCGGTTGCAAAGTTGGCCTCTATGGCATGACTTGCCCGTGCGTCTCTATTTCTCATTAGCTGCGCTCCTTTAGCTGCGTCGAGCCGGTGATCTGCAGGTAGGCATAGCCAGCTTCCTTTTCGGCGTACATGATGCCGCTGGGATTGATCAAGATGCCAAGCGACGGCGTGAGAGCCCAGCGCGTGCCGATCCGGGTATAGATGACCCGCGACCCTCGGTCCCGCGCGTTCTGGAAGTCCCCAGCTTCACCGGGCCGGATGTCGCGCACGGGGTCAAAGAAGTAGTCGACCGTGATGATGCGGTCGCGCCAGTCCTTGCCTAAATCAATCTCAATGGGAGTCAAGCCGCTGGCAGGCTGGGCTAGCGCCACTTGGATGGGCCCCCGGTCCCAGTTGACCAGGACGTTGTTTAGCCCCAGCGCAAGCGTGTTTCCGGTGCCGCTGCCGCGCTGGTCTAAAAGGGCTTGCTGAATTGCGTTAAGAAAGAATGCGGGAACCCGCTGGAGGGGACCAAAGTTTACAAGTCGCGCCATGGCTCAACAATCGCAGGACTGCGGCCATGGTGCAAGTGGGCAGCTAGTGCAGCTCTGACACTTCAGCGAACTCTGAAACTTCGTAGCCAGTCATCCGCATGACTAGGTATTCCTTGTCGTAGTCAGGCGGGATGTATACAGGCCAGCAACTACCAAGTGGCGGGCCGGATGCGTCAGCAGAAAACTGGTAGTACTTTGCTGACATTGGAGCCAGAGGAACCGGCTCGTCTCCCGTTACCACCGAAGCAAACATAACAGGGCGCACCGCTCGCTCGCCGCATCCGTTATACGATCTTGGTTTCATGCGGATGGTCCACGATCCAATCAG
>ERZ795056.3140-NODE-3140-length-17887-cov-5.194538_pt1 | contig 17887 bp, 13 predicted proteins | sample MGYA00375140_ERZ795056 | MGnify/ENA primary metagenome ERZ795056 (study PRJEB30185, sample SAMN05720227) | activated sludge metagenome | isolation source: Anaerobic digester | place: USA | collected 2015-03-09 ... | reverse complement strand
CTTTGGCTACGACTTTGTCCTCTATAGTCCGGTATTCCACATAATCGCCGTTGACGAAAATAGGCAGTTTCTTTTTAATGTTGAACTCGTCCGGCTGGGCGGCGTTAGGCTGCTCGCCGGGAACGGGCATCGTGTACTGCGTGCTCAGAACGTCGCTGCTGCCGCCGATCAGAGGGTTATAAATCTGGTCGGTATTAAAGCTTTGATAGGAGTTGGCGTCGTACGGCGGCTGATACGAAGTGATCTGCGCATAGGAAAATCCATGCCAGCATAATATAAATGCCAGCGAAAAACCAATAATGGCCGATAAATTCGACCGCTTAACCGTATTAGCCAAAAATAAAGATAACATCATTGTTTTAATAATCGGAAAAATTATTTGATTCTTTAAGCAATATTATTTTTTAAAATTTTTTATATAAAAGCTAACTATAATGATTTTAAATACGATAAATACAATATGCAATTCGAATTAATCGATGAAATAATTGAAAAAATATCCGCCGGCGATTTCAAACAGCGCTTAAAAGCCCTGCACGACCTTTCATATTTCAATTCGGAAAAAGCGTTTAGCGCCGTAATAAAGTCGTTGAGCGACCCCGAAGCTAAAGTAAGAGCGCTCGCCGTTAATTCACTTCATAAATATTACTCTCAATATCAAAGGACTATAACTACCGAATTATTAAAACTGCTCTCCGATCCCGACGGCGAAACGGCTTCTAACGCGGCCTGCGCCCTCGGCGAAGCGGCCGATCCTAAAACCGTGGAAAGCCTTTTAAAATATCTGCGCGGCAATGACGAAAGGCTCAAACTTTACGCCATAATAGCCTGCAAAAAAATCAGCGACGAAAATATAACGGAAGCTTTAATACAAATAATAAACGAAAGCTCCGAAACCGGTGATAAAAAAACTCTCGCCGCCGCTATAACGGCCCTGGGCAACAATATTTCACCCGCACACCTGCCGCTTATAATAAAACGCGGGCTCGAGGACCCGGACGCGCGCGTTAAAGCTTCCGCCATAGAGATTTTATCTAATTTAAAAATCGAAAAAAACGTCATAATAGAATTGATAAGGCCCATGCTGTCCGAAAACAACGCGCGCGTGGTCGCCAACGCATGCGCCGCGCTCCACAAAGCCGGCGACGATACCGTATTCGACGACATAAACAGGCTTTTAAAAAACGAAAATAAATGGGTGCGCGCTTCCGGATGCTATATTCTCGGCGCCATAAACAACGAGTCCGCTTTCAAGCTGCTTTTAAAATACAGGGACGATTCGGAACCCGAAGTCAGAATAAACGCCGCGCGCGCCATTTTTAATTACAAAACCGAAAAAGCCGTAAAAGCACTTATCGAAATGGCCGCCGATAAAGACAAAAGCGTCAAAGGCGAGGCCTGCCAGCTTATTTTAAAGCTCCGCGAAAGCTGCGCTTTCTGGCCCGTAATAGAGCTTTTAAAGTCCGGCGACAAAACTCTTACGCTGATGGCGGCTAGCGTTTTGTGCAATATCGGCGACGACGCTGCCATACCGGTTTTAAAAGACGCCTGCGCCGGCTTCGCCGAAGGGCCTTTTAAAAAAGAGCTCAATAAATATCTGCGCATATTAAATGAAATCCACGATAAAAAGAAAGCGACCGTCCATGCGGTGGCCACTTATAGAGAAACGGCCGAAACCAGAAGAGACGCGGCGCCCGGCGAAGAAGGCCTGGCAATACCGCTCGAACTGCTGTTAAAGCCGGGCGAAGAAAAAAATTTCGCGCACATAGTCGTCGAAAAATTATTCCACAAATCTCAATTTTTAAGGGAAGAAGCCGCTTTCGAGCTTTCGTATATAAACTCTAAAAAAGCGGTATTCGCGCTCTCTAGAGGGCTTCACGACCCGGTTACCAAAGTGCGCGCGGCCTGCGCGCGCAGCATATCGCGGCACTGCATGAAATACCCCGAACTGCTGCCGGAAATTAAAAACGCTCTGATAGAGCTTTTATACGATGAATCAAGCGAAGCGGCGCAGAACGCGGCCATGGCGCTCGGCCTGATCCGCGATAAAGACACCATACCTTCGCTTCTCGAAATACTGAACCACGAAAATCCCAATACACGGCTTTACGCCGCCATGGCGCTCGGAAGAATGGCCGATAAAAGCGTCAGCCAGCCTTTAATACAGCTATTGAGCAAAGAAGAAAATAAAAAAGTCCGCGCGGCGGTCATAACGGCGCTCGGATATATCGGCGACGCCGAATTTTACGGCATAATCGTCGAACACGGCTTCGAGGACAAAGACCCGCACGTACGCGCCTCCGCCGTTGAAGCGCTGGCAAGGCTTAAAATCGCGCCGGAAAAAATATCGGGCTTAATAAAAAAAGCGCTCGGCGATATCAATAACCGCGTCATAGCTAACGCGTGCCTGGCTTTATGGAAAATAGGCGACCTTTCGGCTATGACATACGTAACCAGACTCGTTAAAAACCCCGACAAATGGTACCGCGCCTCCGCGAGCTACGTGCTCGGCCAGATAGCCAACGTAGAAGCGGCTAATATTCTTTTATCTCTCAAAAACGACACGGACGCCGACGTAAGGCTTAACGTGGCAAAATCCCTGGGCAATATCAAAACGCCGAAAGCCATAACCGCGCTTATAGAAATGCTCGACGACGAGGACGAAGTGGTTAAAAACACCGCCTACGACGCCATAATAAAATGCGACGATAAGTTCGCGTTCTGGCCGATGGCGCAGTATTTGAAATCGGAGTACGAAATATTGAGGTTCATGGCCGCCGTAGTTTTGTGCAATATCGGCGACCTGGCGTGCGTACCGATGATACTCGAAGCCCTGGCGAAGGAAAGAAACGCCGAAGTGAAAACGGAAATAATGAAATATCTGACGCTTCTGGTGCATAACCAGCCGGCGGCCGCGCTGAAAGAAGTTTTCGATGAAAAATACAATAACCAGAAGGCGTGCGAAGAAGGGCTCAAATTGATAGAAAATATAGACGTGTCTAAAGAAATAAAGATACAGCTCTATCAGGCCGCATCCAAATCGCAGTTTAAAAAAGTGGCCGAAGCCGCCGCGGCAAAACTCGAAACTTTAAAATAATCCGGCCGGCCCGGTTTAAAAATCAATGCGTTCCAGCACAAATCATTCTTAAACTTTCAACCGCACTATAAAACTGAGCCAGTTATTCCCGCGGCCCAGTTTATCGATGTTTTCGGTTATATCGAGTATGTCGAACCTCGGTTTTACTATATTTTCAATCTCGCCTTTCGAATAATAAGCGAAAAACCTGCCCATAGAGTCTAAAGACTCGCCGCAGCCTTCCTTCAGCGAAAAGAAAAATACCCCGCCGAATTTAATTTCATTAAAAAATTTAATGAAAACGCTTTTTTTAAGATGCAGCAAAGACGCGCTGGCGAATATATGCCTGATATTTTTACGGGCTATAAGTTCGTTGAGCGCGGCCGTGTCTTCGATATTAATGTTATAAATTTCAGCCCCGGTATATTTTTTAGCCAGCGATATAAGCTGATCTGAATAATCAGCTCCCACGGCTGAATATTCTTTTTCCATGATATATTTCAGGCTGTTGCCGGAACCGCAGCCCAGATCTATTATAGTTTCATTGCCGTCTTTTATGAAGCTTAAAAACCGGTCTATTTGATCCGAAATCACTATATTTTTAGTGGTTTCAAAGTAGGAGCCGGAATTTTCGCTGTAATATTTTAAGGTTTCATCCATAACTTTAAAATCTTTCCCCCGCATTTATTATCAGGATTATAACAAAACTAAAATATAAAAGTCAATCACATTAAGGCGGGCCTGTTTTATATAATCGTATTTTACCCGCAATAAATAAAAAAGACTGGCTTTTTATTATTCGGAGAATTCTCCGAAAATCCGTTTTAAAATTCGGAGAAAAGTCCTATTTTCAATCTTAAAAAAATTAAAATCCATATTTTATAGCTATTTTCAATTTGGCATACCTGTTGCTTTAACTAATGGCACGAAACAAAATTTTAAACGAGGTGGTAATTATGATGAAGTCAAAATTAATGTCAACTATTCTGGTGCTTTCAATTTTATTGGGATTCACGGCGGTTTTCGCTCAAAGCTCAACCGTTTCAGCTACAGCCGATCAAGTTAAAGCCGCTTACGATAAATTTATAGCGGCCAGAACGGAGTATCAGACGTCGGTAAGAAACGGCGCCGATAAAACGGCGATAGACTCGGCTTATACTAAATTTATCGCCGCCCAGGCCGAATATCAAAAGCTGAACAAGGCCGCCGGCAACTGCGTCACCCCCGGCTCCGGCAGGCAGAACAACTCCAACGGCGGCGGACAGGGGCTTAAAAAACGCGACGGTTCGTGCGGCTCCGCGTCTTCGATTTCTCAGCAGCAGGGCCAGGGCCAGGCTCAGGGCAAAGGAAAAGGAAAAGGCCGCGGCGGCAGATAAATAATTATGCGGCCGTGATAAAAAAAGCGAAAAGGCGTTTAATAAAGCGCCTTTTCGCTTATATTTATTAATCCTGCCTTTTTTATTATGTCGAATTTTTTATTATTGCGATTTAAAAACCTTAGTGTTATAATATCTTCAAAAATGGCCCGAATGGCCGAATGGAAAATATTATGAAATTCAACGGGCATAAAATTTTAATTACGCTGATAACCGCGATGGTGGTACTGGTAGCGATGTTCATGGCGAGCGAGCCGCAGAACAAATCCAGGGGCGGCCAGCGTTATATAACCGAGAAAATATTATCGGGCGTATTAACGGAAATCAAACCCGGCATGCCGCCCGGCAAATACTCAAAAGACGGCATAGAATATGAAATATTAAACTATATGTCCACCGAAGACGTTCTGAACGCATGCCAGAAGCAGATCGACTCTTATTACGACGCCGACGAAGATTCGTATGTGTATTTCAGAAAAATAGATGGAAGCGGCGATAATAAAAATGTTTACGCGCGAATAGTCATTAAAAGGGATTTCAAAATTTATTTATATTCGTTCATCAATTCAAAAAAATCGATCGTATTTTTGACCATTTTATTATTAGCTTTCATTTCGCTTTACTTCATTTTTTCATCCTATAACAGTTCGATTAAAGCCGAAGTCGAATCTCAAAAATACAATTCGCTGCAAAAGCTTTCGCGCGGCCTTGCGCATGAAATAAGAAACCCTCTCAACGCGATGCACCTTTCGCTTCAATTGATAAGCGACGGCGGCTTTTTTGAAAACGGGGCGTCCGGGGTTAAAAAGGCCGAAAGCGATAAAGAATTAAAGGAATGCCTGGATATTATCAGAGAAGAAATTAAAAGGCTCGACGAAACCGTGACGAGGTTCATGCAATATTCCAAAGATATAAAACTCAACCGTGAAAGTACCGATATCAATAAATTGATCCAGCGGGCCATTAATATAATGACGCCAGTATTTGAGCAAAAAAAAGCGCGCGTAGTATTCAATGCGGCAGGGGCAAATGAAAATTTAAACTGTTCCATAGACGGCGTTTTATTTTATCAGGTAATCTTGAATATCGTTAAAAACTCCGCGGAAGCGGTTTTCGAAAATGGAAACGTTTCAGCCGTTTCGTACCGCGAACGCGATAAAATTAATATTAAAATAGCTAACGACGGCCCGGAAATAGCGCAGGAAAATCTTTCGAAGATATTCGATTTTTATTTTACCACTAAAATCGAAGGCTCGGGAATCGGCCTGGCGCTCAGTAAAAAAATAATCGAAGCGCACGGCGGAGATATATCCGTAAAAAGCGATAAAAATGAAACATGCTTTTTAATATCGATACCCTGCCGCGCCGAATAAAATGTTTTTCCCTGAAAAACTTCCCGAATGAAGCATCGTTGAAGGCATAAGAAGGTGATTAATATGAAATATAACGTACTGATTATCGAAGACGAAAAAAACCAGGCCGAGCTAATATCTAAAATACTTTCAAAAAAAGGCTTTAACGCGCTTGCTGCCGCTTCAAAAAAAGCCGCGCTCGAGGCCGTTTCAAAAAACCGGATCGACCTTATCCTTTGCGATTACAAACTGCCGGACGCAACCGGCCTTGACGTCATAAAAGAAATCGGCGGCATTAATCCCGAAATAACTATAATCGTCATGACGGCTTTCGGCGACGTAGATATAGCCGTTTCATGCCTTAAGAACGGCGCAGCCGATTTTTTGACCAAGCCGCTCGATTTAGAGGAACTCGACAGGGTAATATTCAAGCTGCTTCGAAATAAAATGCTCGTCGAAGAAGTGAATCAGCTTCGCCGCGACGTGCAAAGCGCCTACAGCGCGCAAAACATTTGCGGCACCAACCCAAAATTCATGAACGAAGTGCAGAAAGCCGTAAAAGCCTCGCAAACGGCTTCGAGCGTTTTAATAAGAGGCGAAAGCGGTACCGGAAAAGAAGTTTTTGCCAACTTGATTCATTATAACAGCGATAGAAAAAATATGGCGTATATAAAAGTGAACTGCTCCGCCATACCTGAAGACCTTATAGAAAGCGAGCTGTTCGGCCATCTCAAAGGCTCTTTCACCGGCGCATATTCCGAAAAAATCGGAAAATTCGAGGCGGCTGACGGCGGAACGCTTTTTCTCGACGAAATCGGGGAAATGTCTATGGGCATGCAGGCGAAGGTTTTACGCGCCATACAGGAGCGCGAAATAGAGCCGGTAGGCTCGCTCAAGCCTAAAAAAATAAACGTAAGGCTTATTTTCGCCACCAATATAGACCTGGAAACGGCCGTTAAAAATCAAAAATTCAGGGAAGATTTATATTACAGGATCAACGCGATAACTATAAGCCTGCCGCCGCTTCGTGAAAGAAAAGAAGACATAGCGCTTTTATTAAAATATTTCATAAATAAATTCAATATTTCCCTCGGAAGGGCCGTAAAAGAAATATCTAGCGACGCGCTCGACAGGCTTATAAAATATCCATGGCCCGGCAACATAAGGGAGCTGCAAAATATCGTAGAAAACACCATGGTGCTGATGAATCCCGAAGACGACGCCATATATTCGAGGAACCTTCCCGAAAAAATAACTTCTCATAAAATACCCGGCGCTCATCATGGCCCTGAAGGAATTCAGGATATAAATTCGGCCATAAACAGCATGCTGGACAACATTTACGATTCAGGCAAGACTTTAGATATCGGAAATTTCATCGACGGGCTCGAAAAAAATATGATCGAATGGGCCGTCGATAAAATGAAAGGTTCCGGCGTGAGAACGCGCACGGCGGCCTTCTTCGAAATAAACGAAAAAAGCGTGAGGAATAAAATAGAAAAATACGATATTAAAATTATTTAAACTCCGGCCTTGCCATATTTTTATATTTAGCGGCGCCGAAGCCTTTTAACTTAAATTTTAATTCGCGCGCGCGGCAGGTCATGCGGCCGTAAAAAGGCAGGTTGTAAGAGGCGCAGTTATTGTGCAAAAAGCAGAAATCGGCGCATTTGATCTTCATTATTTTTTCTGAAAACTCTTCGGGCGAATATAAAACGCCGTCCAGAAAATAATTTTCTATTGAATAACCGAGCGCCGAATATGTGTCTGAAGCTTTGCCTGAATGTATCTTATAAAAATCCATGAAAGTTTTCCTGTCGGTCACCGCGCCGAATTTTTCGGGATTTTCGAATATCGGCGAACCGGGCTCTATCTGAACTCCCCAGCTCATCATGCGGCCTACGTTTTTAAACCTGGAATCGATGGCGAGTATCATATCTTTTGTGTCATAAAGCGTTTTAACGTTTTCCGAAGGTATTCCCATGGTGAAAAACACGTCGGCGGTTACATTATGTTTTTCTAATATTTCAATAGAATTGAGCATATCTGCGTTAGAAAAATAAAAGCCTTTGTTTTTCCGGCGGACCTCTTCGTTGCCGCATTCCGGCGATATGGCCACCACGGAGTTTTTCAGGTCGAAAGTCGCGGCGAAGCTTTCAATGAAACCCGGCGCCGGCAGGGCGTAACATTCAAAGTATAAGCCGCATTTTATCTTTCTTTTTCTTATGGTTTCGAACAGGTCCAGATAATAGCTCTGTTTTTGCGGATCCACGTCGAAACACACGGCGAAAGTTTTGTAGCCGAAAGCGAGGCCTTCTTCGATAGTGTCCGCCACTTTTTCAGGATCGCGCCACATGACGCCCGAGACGAAATTCATCTTTTTCTGGTTGGGCGCGCAGCCCGCGCACCAGGTGCACGAAGTGACGCAGCCGCGGCCTATTTCGATAGGAAACATTTTTAGGCCCATGTTGTTGTATTTAATATTTTCAGCCATGGAAAGATTTTTTGAATAAGCGAGCGGAAACGAAAAAAGCTTTATATAATAGCTGAAATTTTTAAGAAGCGGCAGCGCCGAAAATCTCATGGAATCGAATGTGCGGGCGTCGGTCACATATTCCTGATACGCTCCGCCGGGCATGGAGCGGTAGCGGCCTTCGCCGAAATCGCCGCCGGGTACGACCATGGACTTCAGCCTCGAGCCGTTCGAAAGCATTAAATTTTGAATAACGGGCAGTTCTGAAGATTTTTCGGAAACGCCGCCGCCGGTTATAACGCGCGTCAGATCGACTATCGGCTTTTCCGCGTAACCTTTTATCACGCCGTCGATGCAGCTAAAATCCGAAACTATTTGATCCGCGAAGTACGAAGCGGTGAAACCGCCAAGTATTATGTAAATATCGGGAAAAGCCGCCTTGATTTTTGAGGCGACGTTTATAACGTCGTAAGACTGGTAATGCCAGAATAGCGGCATATAAACTACTTTGATATTGCTTTTAGCCTTTATGAATTCGACTATGGAAAAATCACGGTCGAGTATCCATTCGATGCCCATATGCACTATCTGAACGCTTTTGCGCTCACGGGTCAAAAGGTCCGCCATGGCGAAAACGCCCATCGGAATATAGGTTATGTTCATAAACTCGTCGAGCGGTTTATAATAGTTAGAAAATTTAGGGACGTGTAAAAACAATACTTCCGGATTCGAATTCATAAATTAAAACCTTTCTGTAAATTTAAGTGAGCGCCGGGCTATATAAATAAATTTTGAACTCAAGGCGGCTTTTCATAAATAGACGGCCAAAATTCAATATTTTTCTATATCGCAGAACCTGGTCATTTCGATAAGCGCGCCTATGCCGTCGTGGCGCCAGAGCATCGTAGGGGCCGGCATTTCACCCGCGCGGCAGATCCTCGAAACTCCGAGGCGCGATAAAATATCGAACCATAAAGCTTCGTCGTCTTTTAAAACGCATAACGCCGCGTTTTGCGTGTAGTTTTTAACCGTTTTGAGTATGGCGGCGACTTCGCCCGGTTCTTCGTAGCCGGCCAGGAATAATACGCGGTTAAGCGGCGACAGCGGAAATTTAGACGGCTTTATGTCTATCACGGCGCTTTTGCCGCCGGCGGTCTCGAATATGTCGCGGACGCCCTTTTCAAAATTCATTGAATCGATAAAATTGCGGCGCGAATAATTTTCGGTATCGGAAAGCGCGGCCGGCGGGATTTCTTTTTCAAACGCCTCAAATGCGGCTATAATATGTTTTATAAAAACTTCAGCCGGAACGTTATTTTTAACGCAGTAAAAATATACGTGCGGCGCCAGGCACGCCCGCTGATCGAACGTAACGACGTCCCGCGCGACGGCCGCGGCAAGTTCATACAGTTCCGAAGAGCTTTTGCCGGCGGTGAAGCCTTCGCCTATCAGGCCGAAGCCGAGCCTGTGAGGGTGCATAATTAATTTTTTAGGGTATCTAACCCGGCCGGCGAAATATTTTTCAGCGTCGAGGCCGCCGTAAGCTATTGTTATATTGGACGAATCTATGAATTTTTCGGTTAGTTCGATATTACCGGAACTTTTATAGCATACGACGGCGGCGCACTGCGCTAAAAGGCTGCCGGCGTCTTTAAACGCGCGCATATAAAGCGGCATGAATACAGGCTCCGCAAAGGAAGTTTTGACCACCGCCGGGTTTTTAGTCAAAAACGCGCGCATAACGCTTAAATGCGGAAGCGCCGGAATATTAGAAGAAGAAACGGCGAATACCGGCCCGGCCGGAAGCGCGCGGCTGTACCTATCGTTGCCGGCGTCGTAAACGAAATCGTCGAGTATTTCAACCGACCCGAATTCGTTTTTTAACGCCGCCGTCATCTGGGGCTTTAAAGACGAGCTGAATTCGAGATCTATGCTCAAAGCGACCGATTCGCGCGAAAAGCCGGTAACGGCTGAAATAGCTTCTATGGCCGATTTTCTTGAAGCGTTTTTTTCGTCCAGAAAAAGGCGCGATACGCCGTCGAGCTCGTCTATGATATCTTTTATCTTATAGCTTTCTAAAATTTTAAACGCGCTTTCATAAAAAGCCGCAAGCCCTGTTTCAAAAAACGAAGGTTTTAAAATATGGCTCGAAACTTCGATTCCGCCGTTAAGAACGGCGGCCGAAGTTTCGTAATGGCCGTCGAATATATCCGGCAAATAAAAAGAATCCATATTATTCCACCACTCGGGTATTGCACATTTTATCGTATAAGGTTTTTTTAGACTCGGTAAATATCATCAGAACGCCTATAAAGAAAAACATAACCGAAGCCACGAATATAAACGAGCGCTTTACGGCGGTAACTATATCTACGGGGCTGCCGTCGTCTTTTACCACGGCGGTCCGCGTAGCTATCTGGCCGGGTGAAGCGCCCCTTATTATCCAGAAAAAAGCGAGATAAATCGCCATAAGAATGAAAGGATATTCCATATTTATAGATATAAGCGATTCCAGAAGCCCGCGCGGGCGAACGAAAACAAATTCCCTGCCCACGTATTTCTGTGGATAATCGCGGCGCAGGCTTTCATAAACCGCTTCATACTGATCGCCTTTCAAGCCCTTTAATTTGCTTTCGCTCAATATCTTGTAATCTTCTTTGCCGATATACTGGCCGCCGAAAACTATAGATTGAACCGGCCACCATACGGCATAATAAATTATAAGCCACGCGACGGTGAAAATTACCGCATCGATGACTCCTGATTTTATGCGGCTTTCCATGGTAGCGTCGTTAAAATCGTCTTTGCCTTTGGATTCTATTACGGTTTTCTGAGAAAAAGTGGCCGTCAACTGCTTTTGCACCATCGTAACGTTTTCGCGGATTTTTTTCTCGTCGAGCAGCGAGCCTATATTTTCGCCCCAGTTTTTTTCTTTTAAAAACCCTACCACGGCGTTATTCCATTCGTTGAACTGGGCCGACGATATGGCCGAACCGCTTCCGGCCGATGAAGACGCGCCTTTTTCGAAGGATTTTTCCACCAGCTGCAAAAGTTTCGAGGGAATTTCAGTCAATTTCTGCTTTTCGAGAGGTATCTTATATACGTTGACGGGGTCGGGAATTCCTTTAAGCGTCTGCGGCCCGAGTTTTTCGGTCACTATTTCGTTGCGGTTCATCAGTAAATAAGTGGATTCGCTGATGCCTATAGTGCCGCCCGGAAAGCAATCCAGGCCTTCCATGCGCGACGTTATATTCACTGCGTCACCGTAAATGTCGTTTTTTTCTATGCTGACGTCGCCCGTGTTTATAACCACGCGCAGCATCATTTTTTTAGCTTCCTCTTTCTGCTTTTTATTATATTCCCTCAAAAGAAGCTGAATTATTATAGAGCACACGACGGCGTCGGTGGCGCTGGTAAACGTGCATAAAAAAGCGTCGCCTATAGATTTGACGATAGTTCCGCCATAAAAGGTAATAACGGGTATCATAAGCTGGTTATGGCGCCTTATCAGCCCGACTATCTCCTCGCGCGACGACGAGGAGCTCGCGTTGGTATAACCCTGGATATCCGTCATCATTATTGATAAATTTTGTGATTTAAGACCGGCCGGCATCATATCACTTCCTTATATTCAAAAAAAATAATATATTTTACGCTTCGCGTATTTTTTATAAAAGAGTAAATTTTCAAATTAAACAGGCCCGGAAATTATATAAAATCAGTTTTTCGATTTATTTATAAGCTCTTCGACGGTAAGCGAGCAGCCTTTCAGATCGCCTTCTTTTACGCGGCCGAGAATTTCGAAACCGCCCTCTTTATAGCGGCCCAGATCGTCGGTAAGAATAGCCACGGCGCGGTCGAAATTAGAAAGGTCGAAGTGGACGAAAGCGCCGCTTGCGCCCCCTGTGCCGGGAGCTATATAATTCATGCCGCCGTCGAGTTTCATCACGAGAGTTCTTGCCCAGTGCGGGTTACGCTTCGCGGCCGGGGCCGTAACGCCGTTGACCGCGTTATAAATATTGTCGTCGTAATACTGGGTTCCAAGCTCGCTCATGCCCAGAGCGTTTACGCAATATTCGGGCTTTATGTTGAAGCGGTCTTCTATCATCTTCACCATATCGGGCCGCGATATCTCGCGGCTGCGGCCTTTAAAGCCGCCGGCGTCGAGAACCCTGGAGCCTGGCGCCATATTAAATTTAACGTTTTTTTCGGACAGTTTATCTAAAATAGCCACCATGGCGAATGAAGGAGCTATAATAGCGGCCGGCGTCTTTTCGGATTCGCATTTTTTAAGATCTGAAAGCAGCTCTTCAGTTTTAAGCCCTTCGGAGCCTAAATAATGCTTTCCGCCCAGATCGCCTGTATTTTTCATCACTTCGGTTATCCCGAAAGCCATTGTGAGATTCGGCATAGCTTCAGGAGAAGGAGCTATAAGAAAAAACCGGGCGTTAACGCCGTCGGGGAATAAATATTTTTTAGAGTTTTCCACTATGGCGAGCGAGGTGAGCTCCGCGCAGGACTTGCTGAAGTATGCGTTTCCGCGTTCGCTTCCGCTGGTGCCCGAAGTTTTGAATGTGAGGTATATTTCGTCTTTAGAATATATGAAAATATCGTCGGTCTTGAAAGCCGAAACGGGCATGGGCGGTATTTGAAGATAATCGCCGACGCTCGCAGGCGTAGCGTTCTTTTTAGAGCAGTAGCGGGCGTAATTTTCTATGGAATTATACTGTATCTTGAATAATTCGACCGCCAGTTTATTGAACCTGTCTTCGCGTTCTTTTCTGGAAAGCGTTCCGCCGTTTTTGATGAAATCCGCGATCTCGTTTCTCAGAGACACGACTTCGGGATCGTCCGGTTTATATTTCATATGATATATCACATCGTTTCTATAATTATGGATATTTGAACGTTATGTTATTATACCACATACCGCGGCTATATTCAAATAATATAATCCGCGGCAGGCGATTTTATTCTATGCCCAGCAGTTTTTCATCTATCAGAAAAGATACCAGATCGTTTAATTCGATAAAGCTTATATTCAAAAGTTTTGATATCTCTTCGAAATCTTTCCTCGCGAGTATTTTATACTGAATGAAATAAACCATCAGTTTATTCATGAGCGTTGCTGGCGCATCCGGGAATTTAGCGCGCAGTATCTTTTTAATTTTAGCCGGCTTTGCAAGTACTGGCGTTTCGTCGCGGCTCGAGTCGATATCTATTTCGCGGTACTCGATACCGGGGGTGAAATTTCTGGCTTTATAGGCGAAAAGCGAATAATCGCCCGGTCGCTTTTTAAGGCGCATCACGTATTCATAGGCCGAAAAAGCTGCGGTGATTCCGGCGGCGACCGCCCTGCTCACCGAATAATAAGGCCCGGTTATATCGCCGGCCGCAAAAACGCCTTTAATTTTAGTCGCACCCGCCGCGGAAATCTTTACGAACCCAGTTTTATCGAAAATATCGGAGCCCGGATATATTTTAACGCCGAATTCCGGCGCAAGCTCGAAAGAATTATAATCTATAAGAACCCTGTCCGTTTTTTCGAATCTAACCCCGTCAAGCGATTCCACGGCTATTTTTTCGAGCCGGCCGCCGCCGTAAAATTTGACGATTTTGCCGAAAGAAAATAAAAACGGATATTTTTTTATTATTTTATCGTTTTTCAATTCTTTTTCGTCCGCGTCTATCAAAAAAAGCGGCGACATTTTATCGAAATCCGTTTTCAGGCAATTGACGGCTGAAATGACGAAGTTTATAAGGTTCAGCGAATATTTGTTTCCATATATGATAAATTTTTTATCGTTGCGCGCGGCGTCGCCTATAAAACCGGATATCATTTTATTTATGAAATCATAGCCCATATAAGTTATTTCAACGCCGTTGCCGAAAAATCGGATCTCGTTGGAAAGCGGCCTCATGCCGGAGGCTATTATAACGCTTCTGGCACGGTAAATTCCGCCGCCGGCTGCGCTTAATAAAAAATGCGATCCGTCGGCCGCTTTTTTTATTTTTACTATCCTGTCTTTAATTATGGGAATATCGAAGAGTTTTACGTCTTTCATCAGCCTGGCGGTAAGTTCGCCGCGCTCGAGATGAAAAGAAGGCCCGGTTATTTTCGTGCCGCCGAAATTCGCCAGCCCGCCCGCCGCTTCGGAGCACTCAAAAACGACGGCCGACATAGGAAACGCGCCGCGCGATTTAACGAAACGGGCCCTTACCGCGGCGGAAAGGCCGGCAGGCCCGGCGCCTATAACGGCGGTATCGAAAGTGAAATTTTTTAAATCATTTTTTACCGGCAATATAATTCACCATTCCTCCGGCCGCCGCTATTTCGTACAGGTAAATATCCGCGAAAGCTTCGGCAGTTTTACCTCCGGCCTGTTTTATCAAAGCTACGGCCTTTTTCGCGCGCGGCTCTATTTTTACTTCTATGGCTGAATGCAATTCATCATTAAAAAATTCGGCGGCTCTGAAGCCGGGCGCGAAACGGAACGCAAATATTGCGCAGCAGGCAAGGTTTCTTTCGAATATCCGTGAAATTGAATCCGCTATAACGCACCTTACGCCTGTATTTTTAAGCGCGATAACGGTGGAAAATCTCGAAGACCCCAGGCCGAAATTTTCACCGGCGATTATAATTTTTTCAGGGCATTCATCGATATTTTTATTTTTTCGGCTGACATAATCGGAACGAAGCCTGTCGCGGTCAATGGTAAAATTTGAAGGCGCGTGAATAAGATCGGTATTGACGTTATCGCCAAAAAACGACGGCGTAAGGCTTAATATGATTTCTTTTTTCTTCATGAGTTGACACCTTAACTATTGCTATCCGCTCTACGCTATTTACTGATTGAATTCACCGCGCAAAACGAAAAATAGCCGTTTTAATTAACTTTACGCCCGTAAATTTCCCGGGGATCAGCCACGATTCCGGCGTAAGCGCTGTAAATGGCCGTCACGGCCGAAGATATATAAACCGACGAATCCAGGGGGCCCATGCGGCCGCGAAAATTTCTGGTAGCCGTGGTGAGGCATATTTCGCCTCCGCCTATAATTCCCTTGTCTATTCCGCCGCAGGGGCCGCAGGAAGGGTTTGTTATAACCGCACCGAAATTTATCAGCTTCTCTATATAACCAGCTTTCATAGCCTCTATAAAAATTTTCTGGGAAGCTGGCGTTATTATGAGCCTGGTTTTTTTATTTCTGCGCGCGCCTCCGGCCGTTTTCTTTTTCGAGTTTATCCTGTCGATAGTTTCGCACATGCGTTTGAAATCCAGGAGCCTGCCGCTGGCGCACGAACCTATAAAAACCTGGTCGAGCATAACGTCTTTTTTTAAGCTTTCAACCTCATATATTTTTGAAAAATCATGCGGAATCGCCACCAGAGGGTTTATCCGGCTTAAATCGAAGCGCAGCGTCTTTTCGTATTCAAATGAAATATCGCCGTAATATTTTTCGATTTCCGCGACGCCGAATTTTATTTTTTTGCGGCCGCTTCTTTTAAGTATATAATCGATAAGTATATTATCTGCCGCGAATATTCCTGCGGCGGCGCCGGTTTCCACCGTAGCGCACGCTATAGAAAGCCTGTCGTCCATTTCCAGAGCGCCAGAATTATCGAAATATTCCAGCGCCGTATCGCCCGCCCCGCCTTCTCCGGTTTTTTTTATCAGCGCAAGCGCGATATCGCGCCCGTCGATATAATCAGGCATTTTGCCTTTGAAATCGACTTTGACGGCGGAAAATTTCTTTTCAAAAATATGGCCTTCGACCATGGCGTGCATTATATCCATCGAGCCGTAGCCCGAAGCCAGGCAAGCCAGCGCGCCCGCGGTGCAGGTATGGGAATCGGAGCCGATTACATAAGAAAACGGCGCCAGCGACTCGTTTTCAACCATGAGCTGATGGCAGATGCCCTCGAATATTTTTAAATTTTTTATATCGTTTCCGAATGAAAAATCAAGGAATTTTTTAAGGATATTTGCCCGTTCGGCGCTCGCAGGAGGCGCGAAATGATCGGCGGTAAAAAAACAAATATCTTTAACCGCCGGATTTATTTTAAACCCGTTTTTTTCAAAATCATCGATCATAATGGCCACCAGAGGGTCATGTCCCAGTATCAGCCCCGGAACCAGGGCTTTATAATCGCCGGCCGGTTTCACGCCCGGGCGCCTTGATTTTTCATATATTTTTTCGTATATGGTTCTGTATTTTTTCATAATTTATTAATCCCGCCGTTATAAGCGCCGCGCTATTACCGATTCGACTATTTTTATAAAATCGGCTTTTTTAACGCCGCCAAGGGCTTTGCCGTAAAAATTTAGAAGGTATTTTCTCACACGGGCGTATTCGTTTTTTTTTGCAGAAACGCGGAGTTTTTTGACTTCGCTTAAAATTTCAGCGATTTCAGATGTTTCAAAAGTTTCGCCCGAAAAATATTCCCGCAGCAGCTTATCAATGAGCGCCGCGCCTGTGTGCTTTCCAAGCACGTATTCATTTTCGCGGCCTATGTCTTCGGGTCTGTATTCTTCGTATATTTTACGGTTGCGAAGAAGGCCTGAAACGTGTATGCCGCTTTCATGGCGGAAAGCGTTATAGCCGACGACCGGTTCCGTAGCGGAAAGCATAATGCCTGAAATTTCCTCTACAACCTTCGAAAGCTCCGATATATATGAGTTATCGACCTCGAGCCTGCATTTTTTAAGATTTACCAGGGCCATTATCAGTTCATGATATTTGGCGTTTCCGGCGCGCTCGCCGATTCCGTTCTGAGTGAAGGTTATATAGCGCGCGCCGGCGTCGAACGCGCTAAGAGTGTTCGCAAGCGCGAGGCCGTAATCGTTATGGCAGTGTATTCCGAGGCCCGGATGATTTTTCCGCCCGCGGCCGCTCGCCGTTTTAACGGCTTTTAAAACGGTTTCGGCCTGATATTTGATTTTTTCGGGCAGAGCCACGCCCACGGTGTCGCATAGATAAAAAGCCTTAAGCGCCGATATATTTAATTCGCTCACGCCTTCGATAAGTTTTATATAAAATTCTTCGTCGGTGCGGCTCATATCTTCGAGAGCCAGGTGAATGCCCGGTATTTTAAGATCAGCGGCATAAGAAACGCAATCTTTAACATAGTTAATGTAACTATCGCGATCCATTTTAAATTTTTCTTTTATGTGAATATCGGATACCGGAACTATTATAAAACATTCGCTGGCGCCGGTTTCGCTGAAAAGCTTAATTTCCGGTTTAAGACAGCGTACCGAAGCGCCTATTTTTATGGAAATACCGGAAAGGTTCGCCAATTTTTTTATGGCGTTAAACTCGTCTCTGGAAACCGCCGGCATTCCGCAATCGGCTATATCGATGCCGGCTTTATCCATAAGTTTTATCAATTTAACTTTTTCGGCGGCAGTAAAAAATACGCCGGCCGACTGCTCGCCTTCACGGAGCGTTCCGTCGATGAGATATATTTTATTTTCGGGTCCGTCTCTAAATTCAGATAATGATTTAGCGCACATAATCCGCTCCATAATTTTTATCGCCGGCCGTACATAAGCGTTTCGAGATTTTACCTTCTAAAACGATATCCGCATGTAGTGTCCCTGCTGACAAT
>ERZ795056.3137-NODE-3137-length-17897-cov-5.858704_pt1 | contig 17897 bp, 8 predicted proteins | sample MGYA00375140_ERZ795056 | MGnify/ENA primary metagenome ERZ795056 (study PRJEB30185, sample SAMN05720227) | activated sludge metagenome | isolation source: Anaerobic digester | place: USA | collected 2015-03-09 ... | reverse complement strand
GAATTGGCGCTTCCATTTCCAACCGATCCAAAGTCGAACATCAAAACCAGTTTGTTATACACATTCGATGGCTTTCCGGCAAAATTCCAGGTAAGGGTTTCCCATGCATTGGCCATTGTGGTGGTAGTAGATACTTCTGACGGACCCACATCACCTTCAAGTTTCAACAATACAGGAACTCCTGACCTTATAGAATATACCTTCATGGAAAGAGTGCTCAGGGTAGAGAAGTTGAGCTTGTTATTTAAGGTAAGATAACTACCCGCCCAACTTGCTCCACCGTTTCTGATAATTCTGCCAACTTTATTACTTGAATTATAAACAGTAGGAACAGGATTGGTAATGACAGATCCTGAACCTCCATCAAAGTTGGTGAACACATAGGTGCCCTCCGATTCAAAATCAATGGGCAGGGTAATTACAATGGGAGCGCCATTTTGGGTTACCATAATGGTTTTAGCCAGCAGGCCTTCACCGGTTATGGTAATGGTTGCCGTACGGTTTGCTGCTTCTGTATTATTTGTAGCAGAAGCAGTAATAACCGCAATACCGGTACCATTTGTGGCGCTTAAGGTTAACCAGGATTGGTCGCTTGATGCGGTCCAGGCAACATTGGAGGTTATGTCAATATTCTTGGGTGTATTTGCCTGATAAAGGAAATCCATGCTTACAGGGGTCAACAGGAGGTAGGGAACGCCACCTGCATCCTGGGTTACCATAATAACCTGTTGAGTAACACCATTACCAGAAAGGGTTACATGGGCCATTCTTTCGGAAGTTGTGGGGTTTTCCTGTGCAGTAAAAGTAATTTTACTATCTCCAAAAGCCCCGGCAGGAGCTACCGTTAACCAACCCTGGTCACTAACTGCAGTCCAATTGATATTGGAAGTTACATTCACTGAATCCTTACTGTTGGCAAATGCTTCAATGGCTAAATCGTTACTCGAAACATTTAAGAAAGGCGAAGCTGATCCTTTATAAACAAATGAAAGCTTTCCGAGGTTGAACCCGTCGTTATCAAATACAAGGCGTATCACATGCTGTCCCTCAGGTAAAATAACCCCAACCACCGTTTTGGTGGCCCAGAGTGTCCAGGCACTATTGGTAAAAGCTACAGTAATATTATCCGCAACGGTATTGCCATCTACTTCAATATGAAATGGTCCTCCGCCTCCGGTATTACCCGAAGTGTAGCGGAATGAAAGGTCGTAGGTGCCTGCCTGTGCAATGTTTACGGTATACTCGAGCCACTCACCTTCATTAATATAACTCACCGTATTTCCTTCGCCCGATGTAGGGCCTGCATCAACGTACTCCGTGTTTCTGAACGTGCCGGCCTCGTTAACGGTTGAAACATCGAAATAGGAGATATTCTGGCCAACGCCACCTTCATAGTAGTCATAATGACCGGGTTCTATTACCTGTGAAGGAATGGAAACAATATTGCCCTGATAGGGTAGTTGTGCACCCACCACTACCGATGCCACATTGGAAATTTCCAAAGAGGTGCCCACATACACTTTTGCATAAAAGCCATGTACCCTTGCAGCTAAATTGGCAGCGGTGTAGGTGTAAGGTGCTGTGGTGGTGGTATTCAGCAATTGGGTGCCATCATAAAATTCTACTTTCGTAATGCCTGATCCTGTAACGGCAGCCGTTAAATCAACACTGCCATTGGTGGCCACCTGTGCTGCCGATGAAGCTAAAGAAGCAGTTACGGCTAGATCTTTACTTGTTTTCAAGGTTCTTGCCGGAACCATCATGGAAAATCCATCGGAGAAAGTAGCCGTAATTTCCGTTGATCCATAATTATGCACCACATAGGTTTTATCGCCGGCTTTATTAAATACCCCTGCAATCGGGTAGTTACAGGTTACCGTGGCATCCACTGTTCCCATGCCGTTAAAGCTATGCAGCCAGTGGTAGGTTTGTGCATCCGAATTGCCAAATTTGAGTTTGTAGTTGGGGTAATTGTTATACAGATTTACTGCATCCGCAGGATTGCTGAATGACCGGAAAGACCAGTAGGTTTCAAACCATAAATTATCATTGGGTGTATTGGAAAGGACGCCCGTTTTTACCGTCATATCGGTCCATAAATTTTGCGCATAGGTTTTATTGTAACCGAGGTAAAGCGCAGATGCCGTCATGGGTACCATGTTAATGCCATACATGGCAGCAATATCCCCGGTCCAGAAGGTATTTCGGTCATGACCATTTCCCCATACACGGGAAGCCATCATTTGCGAATAGTTGGGGGCAAAATTCCTGTCGTTCCTGTCAAACCAATATTCATCAATTGCCGTTTCTTCTGTGGTGTACAGGTAAATACCCAAATCACGTAATTCGGTATCGCCTGTAAGCGTACCCCAATGAATGAGTGCAGCATTAAAGTTCATGGCTTCAGAAGATGATTCCTGGTTGTTGCCATGTGGTTCGGCATTCAGCAGTCCCGCGGCCCATGCATGACCTGCAAAGGGATTAAAATGCCTGAGAAAAGGGAACATGGTACTGGTCCGGTCCGGGTTAGCGGCGTCTTTTATCAGTAAATTTATCATTGGGCCCCATTGGGCAGCCCATCCTGGCTGAAACTGTTCAATGGCCGCCGCTACACTAATAAAATAGCCATAGTGAAAATGGTGGTCGTTAATATTGGCATCGGAGGAATGGCCTGCGGGGTAACCAATTAAAGTTGTCCATTTGCTGTCATAATAAAATACAAAAGCATTTTCACCCTGGGCGGCCTTCAGCCAGTTTTCCAATCTTGTTTTTACCGTGTTCATCATTTTATCGCGGGCTTCGGTATTGCCCATCTGATCGGCAATTTTTGCCACCTGAACAAGTTGGTTCATTACAAGCCCTTCGTTATAGGAATCTGTCCAAGTTGCCAGGCTGTTATTTTTTAAAAGGTCAATTTTTTCATTCAGGGCAGCCGGATTAAACCCCGTACTGTATTTACCCTGGTTGGGCAAGGCAGAAAGCACACCTTTAAATTTATTTTCTACGATAAATGAATTGGCAGCCAGCATTTTCATAGCGCCTCTTGCAGTGGCATAAGTAATGGATCCGGGTAGTGCAGAACCTGCACCGAGGTGCGCCCATTGGTGTGGCAACAAACCTTGAAAAACATTGGAACCACTTCCTTCTTTTACATCCGGTGTAATGGTAAAAGTGGAAAGCATGGAAGAAGTAGCTTCATTATAATTCCAGTTAACAGTTGTATTGGCCGGAAAAACATAGGCGTACTGCTTGTAGGTATCAGCAGTTGTTTGGGCGTTTGCACCTGACGGAAGCATAGCCACAGAGTAGTAATTTTTTCCGGCAAGGGTTGACGTGTAAGTGGTACCCGACTGCGACCATGTGGATCCGGCGGGTGCATATACGGCAAAATTGGAAGCGCTGATTGAATTGGTGACAAGCAGCATTTCACCCTGAACAGCAACTGTTCCGATGTTGACTACTACTGATGCTACATCAGTGGCGCCTTTGGTGCAATACACAAAGGGCATGCCCAGTCCCATAGTGGCATTAAAAGCCCTGCCGGCATTGCTCCAGCTTGCTGTTACCGTCCAGTCTGTATGATCAGATACTGTAGGATAGGTGCCCGACAACCCGGATACGCCTATAACCAAAGGCTGTTCGGGCCCCATAGGTTGCCGTGTATCATTTGCACCCATACCCAGAAAGGTAAAACCAACCACCAGTCCGTTGGCGCTGCCCCTCATGGATAAAGGGTAGTTATACAAATTTGCATCATTAAATGTGAGTAACCCTGTCCACCAGTCGCTTGTAGGGATAGGCTTGGTTGCTGCAATGCCCGAAAGCCTTGGCGTTCCGGCAGGGGGGCGGTTTCTTCCGGCTGCATCGGCAGGAGGTAATTGTGTTGTATAACTTCCGTTGCCAACAGGTATAATCTGTGCAGATAAGAAGACAGGCAATAAAAACAATAATGAAACTGTAATTGACCTGATTTTCAGCAGAAATGTCTGAGTTGCGATTTGTTTCATAATTGATTTTATTAAAGGATACGAACAGTTAATACGTAAATGGCATCGCTAAAAATAATACCATGCTGATCAGCCTGTTTTAACAAGCTGGAAATAATGCTTTGTGGTTTAAAATTCAGGATTGGCTCTTCCTCCGCACCAATTCAGCTTTAATTTCTCTTGCCTTTTTCTCGGTAAGGTCATAATTCCACATAACCAACATAGCAATCAGGGTGCCGCAAATAGGAACGCCGGAGAAGAAAAGTCTCAAGCCGGTAACCGCTCCCTCAGGTTGCGTTGGCGCACCTGCTTTAAAGGCAACTACCGACATGATTACACCAGTTAAAAGTCCTGCAATTGCAAAACCAAACTTAACCATCCACCAATAAATAGCGCCAAAAACGCCTTCCCTTCTTTTACCGGATTCTAATTCGTCCATATCACAAACGTCTGCCGTCATAGACATCATCAAAGTAAATAAACTGCCGATTCCAAATGAGAAGAAAGGCAAGGCAAACAAAAACATATAGGGTTTTCCGGGAATGAAAAGAAACCAAAGAAGAATGTAACCAAAAATAGAAATGCCCTGGCAAATCAGAAAGGCTTTCTTTTTTTCCATTTTTTTTGCTATCCAGGCTACAATAGGAATTACAATAAAAGTGGTTGCCAATGCTCCACCACATCCGAAAAGTGTTGGCCAGATCCCTGCGGCAGCGGTATCTCCATTAAATAAATAATAAACAACAATAAAAAAGGTAAAACCTGCAACAGTATTGAAGGCGTTAAAAATTAAAAACGTAGCAATACAAAGTTTTCTAAATGGCTTATTGCTAAATGCTTCTTTAAAGCTGATTAAAATTTCTTTTAAACTTCCGCCTATCGTATTAATGGTCAGCGGTTGCAAAGTATCATCAAACTTGGTGTTTTTACTTTTAATAAATATTGCAGGAACCATTGCTAATACCATAAATACACTACCTACCCAAATTGCCAATGTTCTCGTTGCAGTATCTGCATTTGGAAACCACGATGGATCATACATAATCACCCAAAACCAGGGAGCAATCACCCAGGCCCATTGACCAATCCATTGAGAGATTGCCATAATGCTGGTTCGTTCATGAAAATCATCACTCATTTCATAACCCATTGCTACATAAGGTACACTGAAAATGGAAAGTCCAATATGAAATATAAGTGAGAAAGTCAGAAAAAAGGTAAAATTGTACAACACGCTATCTTCCCTGTATAATTGCCACATAATCATAAAGGCAATTCCCATAATGATGGAACCTACAAAAACGTACTGCCTTCTTCTTCCCCAAACCGATTTGGTATTATCAGATATAAAACCCATAATTGGATCAAAAAAGGCATCCACTATCCTTGGTACAAAAAATAAAACACCCCACATCCATGAAGGCATCCCTAAGTTTTCAACCAGTACCACCATAAAAATCCCTAAAGCAGCAGGAAACATCTGATTGGCCAGCATACCTAAACCAAATGCAATTTTTTGACCCATTGGAACCTTTTCTACCAAGGTGGTTGTGTTATTTGACATTTTCACAATTTTTGGATTAAATTAATAATTAATTGTATTGGTTTATTTCAACGGTTTGCAATGCATTGGCGTTGATAGAAAAAAATGCCTTCTTATTATTTATGGTTATTTCTATGGACTGTTCAATTTCCGTTGGATTGAAGATAGCCAGTGCAATGGTTCCATCCGGATTTTTTACAGCAGTAGCCATTATGTCTTTATTGGTTATTTCGCAGCCAATTTTCACCGCGCCGGGTCGCATGAATTTGCTGAAATGTGCCATAACATAATACAGGGGTGTAAAATACACTTCATCCTTTTCTGCATCTACTATTACAGGAGCAATACACCAGTTTTTAAACCAGTTTGGGCCACCCTGTTTATCCAGCACCATATTCCAGTCTATCCAGCCATCCACCCGGTTATTCAGGCAGCCAATAATATCTCCGGCATACCGATGAACCGGTGCGTATTTGGGATGCAGGTATTTTTGATCCTCAGGCGCCCAGGTCCAGCCCCAATCAGTTGCTTCTTTTTTCCAGTACCATTGATCATCTTTCCATTTTGGAACCTGCGCATCAATACAGCCTTCTGTTTGAATAATATGCTTGCCCGGCGCTTTCTGATAAGTGTACTGTAATGCATCCCCAAAATAGTCGTAAGTGCTTGCGTACCAATGTACCGCCATGCCATCGTATAAGTCTTTCGCATCTGCGTCATCATACATGCCATCAGCCCATTGTTTCAACATATCCCGGTTTTGATCGTAACCCAGAACTTTCACCTGTTGGCCATCTTTCTTTAATTGAGGGCTTAAATGGTGTTTTAAAAAAACATTCATTTCCTGCGGGGTATAATGCATACTCTCCCAGTTATTGCCACATCCTAATGGTTCGTTTTCTATTGTTAATCCCCAAATGTTTATTCCTTCGTTTTTATAGGCTTGTATATATTTTGAAAAAAACAATGCCCAGGTGTCATAGTATTCAGGTAACAGCTTACCGCCACGCCAGTCTTTATTGTCTTTCATCCAGGGTGGGGCCGTCCATGGAGATGAAATGATCTTAAATCCTTCCTTTGAAATGGCCATTGCTTCTTTGATCATTGGTACAATATCATCCATATCTTCCTTTATGGAAAAGTGGGTGAGGTTACTGTCCAGTTCAACCGGTGCGTAGGAATAATTGCCAAGTGAAAAATCGCATGAATTTATATGCGTTCTGGTAAGTGAATATCTGGCTCCGGTTTCACCAAAGTATGCTCCCAGGATCTTCGTTCTGTTTTCTTTGCTTAGCCTGTTGAGCAGCGAGGCAGAGGCCTCGGTAAAAGAACCGCCGAATCCCGTAATACTCTGAAATTTTTCTTCAGGATGTATGGTGATGTGAACCGGATTTTTGGAAGGTGCAAACTCAGTTATTTCTTTCAGCTTATTTCCGCTTTCCGAGGTTTCATATACCTTGAAATCCACAATATTATTTTGGGTATTACAATTACTCATTGTTACCGAAAGGGTAAAAAATGAAAATAAAAATATCGGATTACATTTCATAATGGCCTGACTATTAAAGAATCCAGCTATTTATTCCTTACAAGGGCGGGGGGCAATTTTATTTCTTTCCACATGGAGTCCATATTGCCATTATAGGTTTTGGTTATGGGTTTGCCATTCCTGGTTAATCCCTTAAAAATGCCTTTATCTACCGCTTCCCACAAGGCATATTTTGCCTCTGATTGCAAAGTGATCAGACCAAAGTGATTTTCCGAACCCAATACATTCTTATCATCTTTCCATTGTTCATCAAAAGCCTCAAAATAAAAGCAACTTATTCCTGCTTTATTGGTCCAATCCCTCATGAGCTTGTAAAACATGGCCGATTTGTACTCATCAGTAGCTTTTGAACCGGTATTTCCATAATGTTCATTGGATTGGCTTGCCCAACCGGTTTCACCGATGTGTATTGGCTTTTTTATGCCCAATGAATCCAGATACCTTTTTACACTGTCATATTGTGAAATGGCATAGTCCTTTGTTCGAAGCATGGCCGCATCCACCTTTTCGCGGTCCGACAGACTATCTTCTTCATTCAGAATACCCCAGAACTGAGGAAAATAGTGGGTATCATGCATTGGATAGGTATGCATGGATACATAATCTACCGCCTGGATCAGCTTTGTTAAATCATCTGTTTTATAATTATCAGTGGCCCCTCCCCAGGAGGCAAAATTGTCGGAACTTGTAATCCACAAACTGGCAGGTAATTCGCCTTTCTTTTTTAAATCCTGTAAATGATTGACCCACTTCAGAATTACGCCTGCCTGCACATGATAAGTGGTTGCCCATTTTACCATGGATTCATTACCAACCGCAATTATTTTTACAATGTCAGGGTATTGTTTGGTTAATTCTACCGCCCGGTCTATTTCTACCGCATTTCTTTCACTTTCTCCATAATGGTCGGGGTTTGGCGTCCATGCATCCTTGCAATCAATCCATGCGCCCAGCATTACATACATTTCAAAATTTTCATCTGCAGCTTTCAGTTCGGTAATTGCTTTTAGAATATTGGATGCTTCCGCTAAATGTACATTGTAGGTTCTTAAAACTTTAATGCCCATTGCCGACATTATTTTTAAATCTTCCTTGATCTCGTCAAGGGTTGGTTGAATATCCCGTGTTTTCTGACGATATCCGCCGTAGGAAATGGCCAGGTAGTTTGAATCTCCCAGTATTTTTTCTGCTGTTATTTCGGATGTTGGTGATGTTTTGTTTTCTGTTGGCGTACAAGACATAGTAAATAAAAGTAATAGGAATGAAGTCACGTGTAGCAATGGATGTTTCATATGGCTGCTTTATTTATTTAACCTGAAAAAAATTATTAATGCTCAATTCACGAAACCTGAATTTGTTTGATCTCGCCCGTTCTGTTGAATATTTTTTTACTTGTTTCCGCATCCAGTTGTGCTGAATTAATTTCTGTTACAGAACCATCATTGTACTCAACAATCAAATTGTTTTTATTTGATTTCTTATAAATGACAGGAACCTGGCAACAGGTGAAAAATAAAGAATCGTTAGCTACCTGGATCTTGCACGGCTTTCCCTCCACATTCAGGTACTCCAGTAATTGGTGTTCGGTGAGAAATTCATTTTCAGGAAGCAATGCGGCATTGAAACGAAGCTGACCGTTTTTTACAGATACACCCAGTTCAGACCTTCTTACCAGGATATCTTCTTTTACCTGACCGGTCATTCCGGGTTGTTGTGCTCCCCGGTGGCCCGGTGTATGCGAATAAGGATCTGTGGGGAACGCCCCATACAGTGGTGGCGACTTATGTACACCAATACCGGCTTTTATTTCATAAAAATGATTTTTCAATTCCCCGGTTATATCATCTCCTGCTTGTTCTTCAATTGCAGTAAGATAACATTCCTGTGCTGCCAGCAATAATTTGGAAACCATGTGCCAGTAAATGGAACCAAGGCCTTCATAGCCATAAAATGTACCCGACCTGCCGGTAAACGCTTTGTGGTTGAATACCTTTTCGAAGATTTCCAGCAGCAACGACTTTTCTTTCTCTGCCAATTCTTTATATGCTGTAGTACTTAAAGCATTTATGGCAGCTTCCAGGTCAGCAGCATTTTTGAAATTTCCATTAAAATGATAATTGCCTTCCGCATCCCGTTCAATAACCTGTGTATGCCCATCCTCCACCATTTGCTTTATCAATCCTGAAGTTTCGGCAAGTGTTGGGGCAATTGTATTCTTTTGTAAAAAGCCGGGTAATTCTTTATTGGGATATAAAAGATAGCTGTATTGATCTTTCCTGAATAAGGCGCTGCTTTTCAGTGCATCTAAAACTGCCAGGGCTTCTCCGGGATTTAAATAGCCTGAACTCAAAGCGGCTACCTGTCCTTCCAGCATTTCGCTGAGGTACTCAATGGATGCAGCCTTACCGTTTAGGGTCATCAGGTTGTACGCATGGAAAAGATTATCTTTTCTTTTATTGGAGGTAATGGTGTGTTCAGTAAACAACAGGCTTTCTTCCACAAATTGGTTCAGGCCGGCCACTGAAATATCATCTTTACCACCACTGAAACCATTTTGGTAGATCTTGATGCGATACGCTGAAGCCGCGTTACCCAAACCATCCATTATTGTTTTTCTTTCCTGGTCATTCATGCCGGTTGAAAGCAATGGGAGCGCAGTTGAAAGGCATTCTTTTACCTCATTATAGAATGCTGTCATTTCAATGGAAACCTTAATGTTTTCTGCATCAAACGAGGCCAACAGCTTTTTGAAAAACTTAAGAAAGCGATGCAAATAATTTAAGGTTACAACCGATACCCCATTGCCCACGAGGGCATTGTTGGCATCGTTCCATTCCGGCCTTTGGGTATTCATCCAAATGCCTCCCTGTGGAATGAAATTCGACATTTTAGCCAATACCGTTGCCAGTATTTTTTCTATAAAGTTTACATGATAAATTTCATTATTTTCTACCTGAAGCAAGGCCCCATCGGCTCCTGTCTTCAGCTTTTGTTCCCTGATATTCGTATCCCATTTATGGTCGAATGAAATGGTATCTTTCGGGTTTTTCAGGATTTCCCCGTACGGCTTTATCAGGTAAGGAACCGCAGCATACACAAACAAATCTTTATCGAAACAATTATTCAGTTTACCCGGGAAATACGCTTCTGAAAATTCCAGGAATTTCAGCAGATAAATTACCTGGTGATCTCCCCAATAGCCGATATAGGACCATGGGTCGTCGGGCTCAATGGTTTCCCAGTCAAATCCTCCTTTGGTTACCCGGTAGGGGTTGTATCCATCAAAAGTTGAGGCATTCAGAAATTTGAATATCATGCCTTCAATAAACCCCGGAAAAGAATGTGCAAGTGCTTCCCAGTTCTGGAAAATATCGCGCCAGTTACCTTCATAATCCAGGATTTTGGAACCATCAACCTCGCTGCGGGTATTGATGGAAAATTTATTCCATGGACGGCTTGGGTCACCGTGCCGCCGGCTGAATTTTAAAGGCAAATATTCAGTACCCAGTCTTATTAAATCAGGATCCTGGCTTTCTTCAATAAGTTGGGTAAGCATTTTATGGTTAAAAACATCATCAAGCCCATCAAGAATGTCTGCATGTTTTTGTACGATTCCATGATTGGCTTTGTGGAGATATTTCAGGAAGTCATCCTTTTCAACCTGGTAATTGTTGTCAAAAATGCCACCCCTCATTATATTGAAGAGTACGTTGGAAAAATGCCGTGCATCCTGCAGTTTATCGGCGGTGACTTGGTTGCCGTCGGCCGCAGAAGTAAGTTTAAGCAGATTTTTTGTACCTTCTTCAATATCTGCATCAATTTGTTCGTCTATATTAACTGATCCATTTATATCATGACTAAGCCTGATAACCTGCGATTGATTTTGATTGACGTTGGCGTTGATTCTCCATTTCTTGTTGCCATTTGCCTGCAGTGTTAGTTCAGTTGAAATAAAGTACGCGCCTTTTTCTCCTTTTACATCGTGTTCTTCAACGAGGCTTTCATTATTTCTGAAATTATTGAGCTGTAGTGAACTTAACAAATACGTTGGATTGTCAAGTCCTGTTGACCAGGCAATGTTGGCTTTCAGCGCCTCGCTTGGTTCAGCTTTATCAACAATAATAGCGCTTAGCGCAAAAATGCCTATACCGGATGGCCTGGTAAGTTCATTTCTTTTATAGGCATCAACCAGGTTGCTGCTTGCATTCTGTAAATCGCTGTTTACGCCGCAGGGCACTATATTTTGAATGCCGTCCAGTAAAACAACCTTTATCTCATTATCATTGATATTGATTAGTTCTGATTTTTTGATAAAACCAAAAAGATTACTTGAATTCCACTGGTACCTGAAAATTAACCCCAAATCATGGTTAATTTCCTCAAACATGATTTTATTGCTGTATACATTTTTAAGCAGGTTTCGGGTTATCCTGTATTTGCCTGTAAATCTGTCGGAAAATGGTTCCCATACAGAAATACCATTTTCGCCAAGAATCCGGAAAATGGTTTTACTGCCGGTAATATCCGCAGACTCCGTTATTTTGTCGTCGGTGTAATAGGGGAATAGTGCATATTCTGAGTTTTTCCGGCCTGCAGTTAAACCGCCATTGCTTGATATGAACATCCAGTGATTTGAATCACTTACGATACTCATAAAGAAAGGCCTCATTTTATTACAGTCAGGTATTTTGAAAAAGGTTTCATTTTCAAATTCTACTATTTCCATGGGTTTTTCCTTTCCTGCATAGTTGTGGTTGCTATCCTTTTGAGAATTATGCATATTTCTAAATATTACAAGTGGAAGTAATGGATAAAAAAATTATTAAATCAGGGGCAATCCGCCAATATCTGCATTTTTATTTAATGTCAGATAAAAATATCCCGAAGATGTTCGGTCTGGCAGGTTGCCCCTGATAGTATTAGTTACTGAAAACCCTGATATAATCTATTTCCATGGCTGAACTGGTGAATGCAGGAGATACCGGACCACCAAAAGTACCGCCCATTGCTACGTTTACAATCATAAAGAAATCCTTATTAAAGGGTATTCCCTGGTTGTTGGGCACATTGAAAAATACATTGCCATCAACTGCAAACTTAATACTGCTTGCCGACCAGTCAACTGAGTAAACATGGAATTCAGAACTCACATTGGTAGCTGTTGTGGTATTGGTTACCGGATTGCCACCCGAACGGCCTGGATAGTGAAGTGTTCCATGAATTTTATTTGGATCGCTTCCACGGTGTTCCATTATATCAATTTCTCCGCAGGCCGGCCAGCCAATCTGATTGATATCAGCGCCAAGCATCCAGATAGCAGGCCATGTGCCGGCACCGGCAGGCAATTTCGCCCTTGCTTCTACACGGCCATATTTGAATTCAAACTTGTCTTTTGTTACAAGCCTTGCAGAAGTATATGGCGCACCATTAAAGGTTTCCTTGATTGCGGTAATTTTCAGTGAACCACCGGATACCTGGGCGTTTTGCGACCGGTTGGTATAATACTGCAATTCATTGTTACCCCATCCTCCTGCACCTGTTTCAAAAGTCCAGTTGCTGGGATCAGGCGCTCCGTTTACATCAAATTCATCGGCCCAAACCAATCCGGGCAAATTTGATTTTATATCAACTACAATTTCAATGGTTTTCGATTCGGTTCCGGAACCGGTTGTGGCAGTAACCACTACGTAAAATGTGGTAGTACCTATTTTGGTATAGGTATGCGTAATTTTTCCATCCGCTCCTGCTGTTCCTGTTTTACCGTCGCCAAAGTCAAACGCATAGGCTGTTCCACCGGGTACTGATGCTTCAAATTCAAATACCCCTGCTTCTGTAGCACTTTTGGTGGCTGTTATGGAAAACCGCGGTTTATAGTTGGCGTTGTCGCTTTCCTTTTCGCAGCCCATAAGCATAATTGCAAGGCTGAATATGCTAAAAAAAGTCTTCATGATAATAATCTTTTAAATGGATTTTAATTTCATATACCACGCATTTCCATCCGCACCAATGCTGCGAACATGTAATAGCGTTGGGGTAATGGATAATATTTCATAGGCCTTTCCGCCTGTGCCAAAGTTTAAAATACCATTTCCCGGAACCTCAAAATCAATTCTGCGCGAAACGGCCGAGGTAGAGGATGAGGTGGACTCAAAGAACTTAAGCGATTTTTTACCACCGGTATTGATGTTGTAGCAGCCATCGGGGCCGCTAAACCCATACACACCAGTTGCAGCACCAATTGAGAACATTTGACCCTTGCTATCAATTTCAAGGAAAATATTGCCATTGGCATCTTTCGAAAAGGTAATTACGTCATCGTAAGCGCAGGCTTCGCGTGAGTTGGGGGTAGCAGAATACCAGAGAGGGACAAAAACATCGGTAGCACTTACGCCAAAATGCCCATCCACATCGTTGGCTGTTGCCCACTTTTTGGATGAATTGTTGGTAAGCGAGGTAACAATGTCCACCGGTAATTCGAACCTTACAAATACCCGGGCTTTTTTACTGGTAACCGTTTGTACACCTCCGGTACCTACAGCACTAACAGTAATGGTATATTCCTGTGTTCCGGGTGTTTTGTATTTGTACACAATGTTTCCTGAAGGTACCATTGCCGTGGTGCCATCTCCAAATTCAATCCTGTATGTGAGGGCATTGCTTGAAGTGGATGTAATAGAAACATTACCGGAACCGTTACCATCCGGATTGGCGGCATTGGCACCCTCCACAACCGCAGTTACGGTAAGGTCCTTTGGCGCAGTAATTGCCCCAAAAGTATATTCTTCTTTTTCGCAGCCCATCATGGCAAGCATTGCTGCGCTGACCATAAGGGATAAAAAATATGATTTTTTCATAATAAAAATTTCTTTAGGTTAAAGCGTGATATCATCAAAATACCAGGTAAAATTTGCTGTGCCATTTCCGGCTGTTCCGTTGTCACATATCACCACAATCCGGTTGTATGGATTGGCCGTATTGATTGCTGAATAATCAAATGTGAGGGTTTCCCATTCATTGGCTTTGGTGCTTGTAGCTTCCTTTTCAAAATTCTGGGCAGTATTGGCTGAATTCTCAACTTTCAGCAGAAACTTGGCACCAACCCTTGGCGACCATACTTTTACGGTAAAGGTTTTACTGCCTGAAAAATCAATCGGACCGGCTAATGTTAAGAAACTGCCTCCCCATGTTTGACCTGCACTTTTAACCATTCTGGTAACCTTATTGCTGGTGTTGATGCCTGACTTATCGGGGTTATCAATAACAGTTGCACCACCTCCGTCAAAATCAAGCCAGGCATAGTTTAATGTAGTTGATTCAAAATTGAGTGGTACATTGAGTGTAGATGAACCACCGCCACCGCCACCACTGGTAAGCCTGATATCATCAAAATAGAAGGTAAAGTTAGCTGAACCATCCCCGGCTGTACCATTATCAAAAATTATTACGATATTATGGTAAGGGTTTGCTGTATTAATGGCAGCATAATCAAAAGTTAGGTCTTCCCATGTGTTTGCTACGGTCGTACTAACTTCTTTTTCAAAATTCTGAGCCGCATTGTTTTTGTTTTCCACCTTCAGCAAAACTTTGGCTCCTACCCGTGGTGAGTACACCTTCATCCGGAAAGTTTTATTGGTGCTGAAGTTAATGGGAGCATCAAGCGTTATATAGCTTCCTCCCCAGGTCTGTCCTGCATTTTTTACCATTTTGCCCGTTCTTGTACTTGTGTTGATACCTGATACAAATGGATTGGCAACCACAGTAGCATTTCCACCATCAAAATCGGTAAAAGCATAGTTGATACTGGTTGATTCAAAAGTAAGAGGTAATTCAACTGCATTGTTTGGCAGGGTGTTTGTAAGCCTTATATCATCATAGTACCAGGTAAAGTTTGCTGAACCATCACCATTGGTACCGAGGTCGAAAATGAGTACAAGATTTTGGTATTGATTGGCAGTATTAATGGCTGAATAATTGAACACCATATCTTCCCATCCGTTGGCTATGGTAGTGGCTACTTCCTGTTCATAACTAATGGAACCATTGGCTGCATTTTCAACTTTCAGCAAAACCTTTGCCCCAACCCTTGGCGACCATACCTTCATCCTGAAAATTTTATTTACCGAAAAATCGATGGGTGAACCAAGACCAAGAACACTTCCTCCCCAAACCTGTCCGGCGCTTTTAACCATTTTTGCAACTTTATTGGTTGTATTGATACCTACTTTTTGCGGGTTGTCAACAACAGTTGAATTGCCACCATCAAAATTGATAAAAGGATAAGGCTGCGTAGGATCTTCAAAATCTACCGGCAGCAATACCGGGTTTATAATGGTAATTTGCTTCGTAACTTCGGTAGTAGCAGCGCCGCCGCTAAGGGCCACAACCCTTACAGTATAGGTTCCTGTTGCAGCATAAATATGCTTTGCGGTTTCGCCTTCAAGGAAGGGAGTGGGAACTTCATTGGGCACATCTCCAAAGTACACATTGAAAAGGGTTTCAAAGTCAGCTTTTGCAGTAACATTAACCTGAAACTTATTGCTGGCATCAATTGCCGCGGTCATCTCTACATTTTCCGGTTTTTTAAATGAAACGGTAAGTGGCTGAGATGCCTCGGTGGTAGACCCATCTACACCTACACCGCGCAGTTTTACCGTATAGGTTCCTTCTGCATAGCGGTGGGTAATGCTTTTGCCTGCTACAACACTTACAGGAGAAGCGGTTGCATCACCAAAGTAAACAAGGGTGTGCGCCAATCCTTCACCATTAGGGGTAATGGTTACCAGGCCACTGTTGTCCTGTGTAATATTGTACATGGCCGAAAGTTTGGCCGGTGCTGAAATAGAATCCAGCATGGTTAAGTCATCATATAATTCCTTTTCGCAGGCGCCCAATACCAGCATGCCCATCATCAGGAACCAGATAAATTTAATACGGTTCATACATTAATAATTTTAAGGTGATTAATACCCGTTGTTTTGGGTAAGTCCTGAAATATCTATTTCTCTTTGCGGAATGGGGAATACCTCATTTTTACCTGCTACAAAGCCTGTAATTTTTTGGGCAGCTTTGCCAGTACGAACGAGATCAAAGTAACGGTCGCCTTCCATGGCAAATTCCAGTCTTCTTTCTTCCCAGATGGCATCAGTAAGCTGAGCGCCAGTAAGCGTTATATTGTGATTGTTATCGCCAAATGCACGGGCACGCACCCTGTTCAGGTAAGTCTGCGCCTTGGTTACATCGGGTGTTGCCTTACGGTTATGTGCTTCGGCAGCCATCAGCAATACATCTGCAAACCGGATCGTACGGAAATTGTTCAGATAATTCAGTTCCACCTGTCCGGAGGTTTCACCCTTGCGTGGATGGTATTTCTGATTGTACAAACCAGTATTCTTGTAAGGGGCTACCAGGTAAGTAATACCAAATCCAGGGTTAGCGGCCTTATAAGCTTCGATATCAAGAATGGTGACAGCTTTCCTTTTGTCGCCGGCGGTGTATGCATCTGCCAGGTTTTTGGTAGGCAGATTGGTGCTCCATCCCTGTCCGTAAGGGCTGCTGCCGGTTAGGTTTCTGATTCCACACACCTGTACGGCAAGGTTTCCCTGTCCGCGGCCCGGGTTGGTCCAGTCATAAAATGGGCTTAGGTTAGAATACTGAATTTCAAAAACCGATTCAGGACCATTTTCGCCTGATGCAAGGAAGATGGAACCAAAATCAGCAACAAGGTTAAAGGGGCCGGCAATTACATTTTCCAGCATGGTGGCAGCCTGATCAAATTTTCCCTGGTAAAGCAGTACTTTTCCAAGAAGAGCCTGTGCGGCATGCTTGGTAATTCTGCCTTTTTGAGGGTTGGTAGCGGGCAAAACGGCTATTGCTGCGTTCAGGTCGGCCTCTACCTGCTTATAAACATCGGCTTTGGGTGCGCGCTGTAATTGCCTTGAGTCTGAAGCAGTAAGACGCTTTTCGGTAAACAGGGGTACGTCACCAAACATTCTTACCAATTCAAAATAGTAGTACGCCCGAAGGAAATATACTTCACCGTACAAAGCGTCTTTACCTGTAAAATTAAGTTTTGATTTGTTTTCTTCGAGGTAGTTGGCGCGGTTGATGCCTTCGTAGCATGATCTCCATGCTTCGGTAAGATAATCGTTGTTGGGCACTATCTGGTAATCGTCAATTTGCTGAAACCCAACCTGGTCGGTGGCATTTTCACCACCGGAAACTGAATTGTCTGATGCTACATCGCCAATTACCACATTAGCCCACATCCACTGAAGCGGTGAGTAAGTGCCTATTACCATTTTCTGATAATCATCCGGAGTGGTAAAGTACACATCGGCAGTAATCTGATAATCTTCTACCGGATCATAGTCCACAAATTTGGAGCATGCCGGCAGGAGGGTGATTCCTGAAAGAAATGCAAACGTTATAATGAAGTTTTTCATATAATTTATATTTTTCGATTAAAATTTCAGGTCAATTCCCATTGACCAGGTTCTTGCCTGCGGGTAAACACCACGATCCATGCCCGATTCGAAAATACCACCTGAGATTTCAGGGTCATAACCTGAATATTCGGTGAAAGTAAAGGCGTTTTTAACCTGGGCATAAATGCGAACCCTGGTAAGTTTTACTTTTTTCAGCATGCTTACAGGAAGAGAATAGCCCAACTGAAGGTCTTTTATCTTTACAAAAGATCCGTCCTCAATATACCTGTCAGAAGCACGTGAGTTGAGGTTGTCATCGGTAAAGGTATAGCGCGGTGTGCGTGCATCATTGGTACTGCCTTCGCCGGTCCACCTGCCTAATACACTCCTGTGTT
>ERZ795056.3134-NODE-3134-length-17909-cov-8.427299_pt1 | contig 17909 bp, 14 predicted proteins | sample MGYA00375140_ERZ795056 | MGnify/ENA primary metagenome ERZ795056 (study PRJEB30185, sample SAMN05720227) | activated sludge metagenome | isolation source: Anaerobic digester | place: USA | collected 2015-03-09 ... | reverse complement strand
CAAAAAAAAGGCCATCCGTTGCGGGATGACCTCTTTTGTTCGTGTCAGACGGTTCTGGTCCGTCGTAGCTTTTTTAAATGTGAATCACATTGTAATCGCCAAGACTCAGGTCGGCGGATTTGCCTTTTACTTCGGCGTGGTTGCCAACCATCGAATTGGAAATGTTGGCGTCCTTGATTTTCGCATTGTCCTGAATGATGCAGGAAGAAATCACCGATCCCTCCACTTTGGAACCTTTGCCAACCGATACATACGGACCGACAACGGAATTCGTCACCACCGCACCTTCGCCCAGATACACCGGATGAATGAGGACGGAATTGTCGACTTTGGCCGAAGCTGAAATGAGTTCTTCTTTTGACAGATAGGTGAGGTACCGCTCGTTGGTGTACACGGTTGCGTTTTTGTTACCGCAATCGAGCCACTCGTCCACTTGTCCCGGCACAAAGGTCACCCCTTTGTTTTTCATGTTCTCGAGGGCATTGGTCAGTTGGTACTCGCCTTTGTCCTTAATGTCGTTGTCCAGCAGATACTGGATTTCGCTTTTCAGCTGCTCTCCGTCCTGGAAATAGTAGATTCCGATGATGGCAAGGTCTGATACAAACGTCTCCGGCTTCTCCACGAAATCGGTGATCTCGTTTTTGTCATTCAGTTTCACTACGCCAAACGGCTTAGGATCTTCTACCTTCTGAACCCAGATGGTGTTCGGATGTCCTTTGGCCAGTTTGAAATTGGCTTTGAACAGTGTGTCTGCAAAGGCAACCACCAGGTTTCCGGAAAGTGACTCTTTCGCACACATGATCGCATGGGCGGTTCCCAGAGGAGTATCCTGGTACGAAATCAATCCTTTGGCTCCCACTGATTCGGCGACTTTGATCAGCTTTTGTTCTGCTTCTTTCCCAAATGAACTGTGGGTGATAAAGTTGACTTCTTCCACTGCTTCTCCGCACACTTTGGCGATGTCTTCCACCAATCGCTGAACGATGGGCTTACCGGCAATCGGAATGAGGGGTTTTGGAACAGTGAGTGTATGAGGCCGCATCCGTTTTCCAAGACCGGCCATAGGAACGATGATTTTCATCGGGTAATGTTTTGTTAATCAGAAAGGTCGCAAAGAAGCTTGTTTTCGATCAAATTATTCAAACGAAATGCGAAAAGTTGAGATGATTTTTTTCAGTACGTTTTGACAATGAAAAAGCCCGGAATCTGTCCGGATACCCAATGTTTGAATTACATAACGGGTGTCATCTTCACCACTGATTTTGTACTCATTTCCGTTCCCATCATATTGGTTTTGGACGTAATGGTGCCGCTCATTTCTTTCATCATTCCTTTTCCGTTGTCGAAAATCAGTTTGATGTCGCCGTTGGTTTGCTGGCCCATATCCGGAGTTCCGCCACCGGCTTCCATTCCGGGAAACATGCCACCGGTCATATCGCCACCACCCTCGTTTTCTTCTTTTTCCTCTTCTTCGGTGTCTCCTGCCATTTGTTTGGCATCCTTTTCAAATTTCCGGGCGTTCAGGGATGATTTAATGTTGAAATCCAGGGTTGCCACATCATTCGTATAGTCTGTGACGGTTTCTGTAATCTCGGTGTCGTACATTTTGGTTTTCATGTGCTGTCCTTCTGCAACAGGGCCTTCGGGTAAAACCAGCAGGTCAAGAAATTCAGTGGGCAGCAGGTCAATGGTTTCATCGTCTTCTTTTACGGTCACCGGCTTTGGTTTTGGTTTGGCCACCGTGGCGGCGGTGTATCCGGCTTTCAGCGTTCCGTTTTTCGGATTGAATTCTGCGAACAAGGTCACTTTTTCGCCATCTGCTTCAGAAGATGCAGCCATCTCGCCTTTGTCGATTTTCATGGAAACCAGCATTGTGGTATTGTCGCGGCACAGCAGAATCGGGGCTTCGGTGAAGGTGAAATTTCCTTTTTTGTCAACGGTGAAATCGGCTTCGATGGCTCGTTTTGGCAGGTTACTGATGTTGGCCAGGGTGTTTCCTTTGTTATCCGATACCCGGAAAGAATTGAGAACAAAGCTACCGGTGGCTGATCCGTTGGGCATCACTTTGTCAATAAATAAAGAAAAGGTCGATTCGGTTTTGAATTCCATCGCCCCTGCCATTGTCATCATTCCCATCATTCCCGAGCCGCCCATTTCCACTTTGTCGTTTTGAACAGACTTGAATTTGTATTGTGTCGCCGGTTTCCATTGATAGGCCAGTCCGCCTTGTGCCCAGACAGAAGCACATAAGGAGAGAGTGAAAAAAGATGAAAGTAAGGACTTGATTTTCATAGAAATGCTGTTTGAATGAGAACCCAAATAACGAAGGACGGATCCCATTTTTCCAAATTCAGTTTTGTTAAGAAATGCCAAAACATCTGAATCATTCCGGGTCATGGTAAGGCATCCGACCAAAAGATTCCTTCGGATCCATCGTGAATATTTCCACTGCTTTTCGAATTCTTGTTTCTTCGCAGCCTCTAATACACCAGTCCAACTTGAAACGATTTCTTATCCTCACCAGCTTTTTCCTTGCCACCAGGCTCATGGCTCAATGGAACGACAAATTGTTGATTCCGGTGCCACTGGAAAACATGGGCTTTTTTAAACCTGCCGATGGCAACTGGTCCATCCAGGGAGACGCCATGGGATTGCCGGGAATCGAGCATCACATGGTCACCAAACCGGGAACGGGTATTCTGGTAAACCAACCGACGCCGGGCAAAAACGGCAATCTCATTTCAGCCGAAGAGTTTGGCGACCTGGACCTTCAGTTTGATTTTCTAATGCCAAAAGGATCCAATTCGGGCGTTTATCTGATGGGCCGGTACGAACTGCAGCTCACCGATGCCTGGGGAATCCGAAATCCGGCCTTTTCCGATTGTGGCGGAATCTACCAGCGATGGGATCCGGCCAAAGGTGCCGGCAAAGAAGGATTCGAAGGAGTTCCCCCATTGGTAAATGCCACAAGAGCGCCGGGTTTATGGCAGACGATGAAGATATCATTCGAAGCGCCCCGCTTTTCTGCAGACGGAATGAAGATCGCCAATGCCCGGTTTGTATCCGTCTGGCTGAACGGCGTCCGGATTCACAGCAATGTGGAATTGTCGGGCCCGACCCGGGGTCCGCTCTCGGTTCGGGAAGCGGCAAAAGGTCCCGTCCTTATTCAGGGCGATCATGGTCCGGTGGCCTTCCGTAATCTGAAATACGCTCCCGCAGGAAATCCCCCGATCGAACTGAAAAATGTGCAGTACAAAGTGTACCAGGGTGCATTCCGGACGGTGGAGGATTTTCAGAAAAAGCCAGCCGTACGCACGGGAACGGCTGTGCAGTTTGACAGAGGGGATGCTGAAACATCCGACGATTTTCTCCTTGCCTATGAAGGATTGATGCGTGTGCAGACGCCAGGCACGTATACCTTTTCATTGGAATTGTCCGGCAAAGGAATGCTGAAAATTGACGGCAAATTGCTTCTGGATACCACTAAGGGTGGTTTCTGGTGGCAAAAGCGGGATGTGAACATTGATCTTTCCACAGGCGATCATCGGTTTGACCTGTTGTACATAAAGTCCAATCCGGAAGGAAGGCCTTCATTGGGTTTTACGTACTGGGGACCTGGAATCCGGTTGCAACGACTGCATTCAGACGGATCCCTCAATGCTCATTTGCCGGGAGGACAGCAAAGTCTCCCTTTGGAATCCGAAGCCTTCATTCAGAGAAGCTTTTTTCGGCACAAAGGAAAGAAGAAGCCATATGGACTCACGGTCTGCGACCCTTCCGGTATTCAGTATTCGATGAATGTTACCACCGGCAGGGTCCTCAGAGCCTGGCGGGGAAATGTGTGCGGGGAAGTACATTCCATGTGGGTTGACCGTGGTTCGGAACAAATGCTGACACCCACAAATGCAGTGGTTGAATTGCCTGAAATGGCGCTGTTTGGTTTTGGTGCCGAAAGCAGTTCCTATCCGGATTCACTGAAAGAAGAGGATGGTTTCCGGTATCTGGGTTACAAAGAAAGGCCGGGAGAAAAACCGGTTTTTGAATACCAGACACCAAACGGGGTTGCCTCCCTTCAGTTTATTCCTTTGGATAACAGGCTGACTTCAAAGATTCGATTCAGCAATCTGGCTGAAACCTCCAGCCCCATGTGGTATGGCATGGCTGAGGGTGAATTGGTCGAGAAATTATCGGATGGCAGTTACCGGATTGATGGCATGTACTATCTCATTCCGGATAAAAACATCATCCCCATCATCAAAGAAGAGTCGAAAGGCAAAATAAAACGGCTTCTGGTTCCGGTTTCTTCAAAAAATAAGGAAGTAAACTATTCAATTGTATGGTAAAGATGTTCTGCTTCCAGCAAATCCGGATGGCCGTGGTGCTGTCCTTATTCTTTTGGTTTCCGGATGGAATTGCCCAGCACCATCATCATGATCATTCCATGCATACTCCAAAACAAGGTGTGCAACGGAAAGAGAATCAGCCCAAAGAAGGGGATTTTTATAAATTGATTACCATTGGGTTGCCCACCGATGTCATTCTCGAGGGTGGCGGAATCTGCACCTTACCCAATGGTAAACTGGCGGTATCAACCCGTCGTGGGGAAATCTGGATTGTGAACAGTCCTTATGGTCTGGACGGTGAATTCAAGCCCACCTTCAAACGATTTGCCCGGGGACTCCATGAGATTTTAGGACTAAAATTCCGGGATGGCAGTTTTTACGTAGCCCAGCGGGGAGAGCTCACCAAAATCACCGACACCAATGGCGACGGAACCGCCGATTCCTATGAAAGCATCACCCGGCTCCCAACGGTTGGCCACTACCATGAATATAGTTTCGGGCCGGTATTCGATGCCGACGGAAACATGGTGGTTTCGCTCAATGTGGCCTTCGGTGATGTGGACTGGTACAACGCCAAAAGTTTTGCCCCCTGGAGAGGATGGATCATCAAAGTGCAGCCCGATGGCAAAATCATTCCCTGGGCAGCGGGCGTCCGGTCGCCTTGCGGAATTGGTATCGGACCTGAAGGAAAGGTGTTTTATACCGAAAACCAGGGCGATTGGGTGGGGTCCGGTTATCTGACAGTTGTTGAAAAGGGCGATTTTGTTGCGAACCCTGCCAGTTTGAATTGGTCAGACCTGCCGGAGTCTCCTGTGAAAGCCCGGCCAACCGACATCCGGAATTTTGAAAAGCCCATGTTTGAGGTGAAGAAAGAAATTCCGTCGCTCCGGCTGCCCTCTATCTGGTTGCCGCATGGTGTACTTGGTGTTTCGACTTCTGATTTTCTGTTGGATTCTGTGCGTGGACGATTCGGTCCGTTTGATGGGCAGTATTTTGTGGGCGATCAGGGTCAGAGTAAAATCGACCGGGTCTTTCTGGAAAAAGTAAAAGGCGTGTACCAGGGTTGTGCATTTGGTTTCCGGGATGGGTTTGCTTCGGGTGTTCTGAGACAGACCTGGGGGAAGGATGGCTCCATGTTTGTAGCACAGACCAATCGCGGCTGGGCCAGTTCCGGCTCTTCTCCGTTTGCATTTCAGCGGGTGATCTGGACAGGTAAAACGCCATTTGAAATGAAAGAAGTAAGTGCGATGCCGGACGGTTTTGAAATCCGGTTCACTCTGCCGGTCGATTCCGTTACTGCTTCGGATCCGGCTTCGTATGCAGGATCTTCGTTTACCTACTTGTATCACCAGGCGTATGGAAGTCCTGTCGTTCGGGAAGGAAAAAATCCGGTCCGTGCCGTGTGGCTTTCACCGGATAAAATGCGTGTTCGGTTGGTGATGGATAGCCTGCGTCAGTATTTTATACATGAAATAAAGGCGGAAGGCGTTTTGTCGGCTGAGGGCTATCAGATTCTGCATCCAGTGGCGTATTATACGTTGAACGAAATTCCGGACGGACCAAAGCTCGATCTGAAAAATACGATGGGTTTGGTTTTGGCGACAAAGAAAACTCTGGTAAAACCAGTGGTGACGGAGAAGGTCAATCCGGCTCCAAAGGCAGGAAAATCAACCGGTATTGCAGCTTTCAAAGTACCAGCAGCCCTGAAGCATGTGGCCCGCATGCCATCATCCTGGTCAACAGGTCCTGATAAAACCCTCACTCTCGGAACCACACCCGGGATGCGCTACGATCAAACGCTTCTGGAGGTTCGTCCCGGCCAAAAAGTACGACTGATTTTCAATAACTACGATGATATGCAGCACAACATAGTCATCGTTAAACCCGGAAGCATGGACAAAGTTGGAGAGGCAGCCGCCCGACTAGGAATTGCAGGCAACAAACTGAATTATGTGCCGGATATGGATCAGGTGTTGTTCCATTCGGCCATTATCCAGCCTACAAGCAACGAATCGATCTACTTTGAGGTGCCGTCCTTTGAAGGGGATTATGGATTTGTATGCACGATGCCCGGTCATTATATGGTGATGCGTGGGATTTTACGGGTCAGGAAGTAATTTATCAAACCACTGCATTCAATGGAAATTCTCATCAAACCCGTGTTTTCAACCGAACGAATGGATTTCATTCTGATGAACCAATCGGTGTATGACCAGATTTTCTCCGGAAAATACACAGATGAAGAGCAGATGCGTTTCTTTGGCTTCACCGATCCTGATTTGCTTAAAATTGAGCGGGACCGGTATTCCATCGGACTCACCACGTTTAACCGGACCTTTTGCTACTTCCAGCTCCGGGACAAAACCGATGGGAAATTGCTGGGGCACTGCGGTTTCCATACCATTTTCCCGATTCACCAACGGGCCGAATTGTTTTACTCGCTTTTATCGGATGAGTACAAGCAGAAAGGTTTAATGACAGAAGCCCTGGTGGCGGTACTGAAATACGGTTTTACCACCCTTGATCTTCATCGGATTGAAGCCCTGACCGCAACCTACAATAAAGCATCGTTGTCTCTTTTGCTGAAATTCGGATTCCTTTATGAAGGAACGCTAAGAGCTCACTATAAAGTAGGGGAGAAATTGGAAGATTCCGTCATTTTTTCACTGATCCGGACGGAACACGAACCGGAGAATGACGAATAACAGGAGGGGAGAATGAAATCGCTTTACTTCAGTTTGATACCAACCACCAGAACATCATCGGTCTGGGATTCCCGGCCTTTCCAGCTCAGGTAGTAATCTCTCAGGTAGGCTTCCTGTTCTTCGATCGGATTCTGGTATTGTTTCACCAGCATGTCCTTGAATTTGCTCACCATCAGCTTTTTGCCGGTGGCTTCTCCAAACTGATCGGAGTATCCGTCTGTAGCGAGAATGATCTGATCCACGTTGCTCAACTCAATCCGATGGGTTCGCTCACTGAAATCGGTGTATGGATCAAAGCCTATGCTGGCTGGTGTTGATTTCAGTTCGTTGATCTGTCCGTCGGAAATGTAGTAAAGCGGGCGTTTTGCACCGGCGTACACCACCTGGGTAAAATTGGGGTCAAACACACAGAGTCCGATGTCCATTCCTTCTGTCGATCCTTCCTCGTTCATCTGATTCAGGTTGTTGATCAAAGCCAGATTAATCTGGTTGAGGATTTTACCTGGCTGCAGAACGCCCCGCTCGTTTACAATCTGGTTGAGAAGAGACATTCCCACCATGCTCATAAACGCTCCCGGTACACCATGTCCGGAACAGTCTGCGACAGCCAGGAGGTGGAAACCGTTTTTCTGTGTGATCCAGTAAAAATCACCGGATACAATGTCTTTCGGTAAATTGAGTATATAGGATTCAGGATAGGTAAGCCGGAATCGCTGACGGGAAGGCAGAAATGCATTCTGGATCCGTTTGGCGTATTTGAGGCTGTCCGTCAGGTTTTTGTTGATGGTATTGATCCGCTGATATGCCAGGTTGAGCTCCTCGTTTTTCGCTTTTTCCAGTTCGGATTCTTTCTGAACCAGATCCAGTGCGTAACGGGTCTGCATCATTTTGATCTTATTGGCGGTTTCCTGACCCAACATGTCCTTTTTCAGGTCCTGATGGATTTCCATATGGTGCAGTGCCATCTCAAAATTGCCGTCCTGTTTATACACATCCGAAAGCCGGCGGTGGATTTTAATCAGTTTTGGAACAGCTTTCGAACTCTCGGACAATTCCATCGCCCGGGTGAGATGTTCTTTCGATTCAATTGGTCTTCCCAACCGGGTCAGAACATTCCCGATGTCCATCAGACATGTGATCACTCCGTCAACACCACTGGCTTTCTGCTGAAGTCCGTGGTCCCGGATTTCCAGACTTGATTGAAAACAGGCCAGTGCTTCTTCCAGTTTTCCCTGGCCTTCGAGAATTTTGCCAATGTCGCGTTTCGATTTCGCCCTTCCCTGGTCCATGGCCAGTTTGGTGTAAATCTCAAGACTCCGTTCGCAGTATTCCAGTCCTTCGTCGTTGCGTCCGAGTTTATGCAGAGACATCCCGGCATTATTGGTCGCACGGGCTACACCCACTTCATCATTGATGCGGCTGAAACACTCCAGACTTTGCAGGAAATAGTTCAGTGCTTCCTTGTAAGATTCGAGGTCAAAATGAAAACTACCGGCCGAAAGATTGGCCAAACCTTCTACTTCATCTTCCTGTTGATCTTTGACTTCGTCCAGAATGTGGAAAATTAAAGAGAATGCACTTTCAAATTCTCCCTTCTGGCTATGCAGATTTGCCATGACAGCTTCAGCAAAACATGCCTTTCCTACCACACCAATGCTGCGAAAAAGTCGTTGACTTTTTTGCAAAGTTTCGAAAGCAACGGTCGGTTCTGAGCGATTCCACGCTGTATTTCCCAGATTCAGGTAAGCCTGAGCAAGGTCAACAATCCGGATTTCGATCTGATTTTTAACAGCCAGTTTCACGGCCAGCTGGGCCAGATCAAAAAACTGTCCGCTTCCCCAATGCCTGTTTTCCCAGATTAACTCATTGAGAATCCGCAATTGTTCGAGTTCACCGAGGCCTTCAATCTTATCTTTAAGATCGGATGGTGAGACTTGAGTATGTATGTTTGCAGCTTCCAAAAATGATTCTCTTAAGGATGTGAGAATTTAAAAATCAACACAATAAATAAATAATTATTGAATGAAAGGTAACTTCTCTGAAATTGAAAAAAAGGCAGGTAAACTGATTGGAATCAGGTTTGTGCGTTTTTTAGCGGATTTGCAGAAAAACAGAACCGTGTTCCGGCTCATTATCACCGGGCTGATTACTATCTCGAATATGATATCTGTCATGTCGCAAACAGTTCCGTTATCCGCACAAGCCAGAATTTCCCTCATCACCTGCGGACCTGGAGAAGCCCTTTATGAGGCATTTGGTCACAGTGCCATCCGGGTATCCGATCCAACCCAAAGTCTGGATCTGGTCTTCAATTATGGAATGTTTGATTTTAATCAGGAAAACTTCTACGGCAATTTCGCTAAAGGTTCGATGCGCTACATGCTGGGGGTAAGCAGCACCTCTGATTTTATCGACCAGTACCGCCGGTTCAACCGCACCGTCCGTGAGCAGGTTCTCAACCTGGATTCCAATGAAAAAAGAGCCATCGTAGAATACCTCAGCAAAAATCTTCTTCCCGAAAACCGGGAATATTTCTACGACTACTTCGACAACAACTGCTCCACCAAAATCATCGAACTCCTCGATTCTGCCCTGCAGCGTAAGGTGATCTGGACATTTGCCCAACCTCAGGGAACAGTGACCTTCCGTAGCATGATTTATGATTACACCACCTATCAGGACTGGGGCCGTTTTGGAATCGACCTCGGCCTGGGTGCAGTAATCGACCGCCCTCTCAAAGGACGGGACCTCAATTTTCTTCCCGATGAACTCGAGCGATCGTTAGCCAGGGCGACCATCCGGAGAGGTATGATTGATTTCCCAATGGTGATTTCAAACCAGGTGCTGTATGAAAGTGCCGTCAGTTATGGGGCTGGTTCTTTCCTTTTTTCTCCGGCGTTTCTGTTTTCTGTCATTTTGTTGGTGGCATTGGTGCTTTGGTTCCGGTCATCTCAGTCAACCATTGGATTCCGGATTTTGCGGTCGGTGTTGTTTACCATGGCAGGACTTCTTGGATTGGTGGAATTGTCGATCTGGCTGTTTACCAACCACAAATCGGCTGCCTGGAATTACAATATTCTCTGGGCCAATCCTTTGTTTTTTATCATTGGACTATTGATCTGGTTTTATGAAAAACCGGTTCGTGGTTTTCTGGTTGGATTCCGGTATTACCTCCTGGGAATTCTGGTTTTCTGGTTCCTCATTCCACAGCAATTGAATGTCAATTTGATTCCTCTGGTGGCCGCACTGGCCGTTCTTTGTGTTCCAAGGGCTTCAAACCCGAAAACCGCAATAACCAATGGTGAAATAAAAGCGGGAAACGTGATATAAGTCTCGTTCATGTACTTGCACCGGTCACTGTTTACTGCGTGATTGCGCCCCTCATTTTATGCCAAAATATTCCTCTTTTCAATTAGACAACGGCCTGAACGTAATGGTTTTGCCGGATGCCGGTAATCCAATGGCGGTTGTCAATATTATGTATGATGTGGGCTCTAGAGACGAAAGTCCGGCCCAAACCGGTTTTGCCCACTTGTTTGAGCATCTCATGTTCGGTGGTTCTGTGAATATTCCATCTTACGATGAGCCTTTGCAGATGGTAGGAGGGGAGAACAATGCGTTCACCAATCCGGACATCACCAACTATTATATTCAGCTTCCCACCGAAAACCTGGAAACCGCTTTCTGGCTCGAAAGCGACCGTATGCTGAGCCTTGCGTTTGGACAGAAATCGCTGGATGTGCAGAAAGGCGTGGTGGTGGAAGAATTTAAGCAACGCTATCTCAACCAGCCTTACGGAGATGCCATGCATCATTTGCGGGCGTTGGCATACCAGAATCATCCGTATCAGTGGCCAACCATCGGGAAAGAACTGAGTCATATTGAAGACGCCGAACTGCAGGATGTCAAAGATTTCTTTTTCAGGTTTTACCGTCCTTCGAATGCCGTGATGGTAGTTGCAGGTAATGTAACAGTCGAAGAGGTCCGTCGCCTTGCAGAAAAATGGTTTGGTCCGATTGAAGCCGGTATTCGCCCGGAACGCAACCTTCCTCAGGAACCAATTCAGACGGAAGACCGAAGGAAGGAAGTAGAGGCAGCCGTTCCGATGTCGGCCATTTACAAAGCCTATCCAATGGCTGCCCGGATGACAGACGAATTTTATTCAGCCAATCTGCTTACCGATATTCTGGGTCATGGGAAATCATCCCGTCTGGTGAATACACTGGTGAAAGATGAGCGGATTTTTCACAGTCTGAATGCATATGTAACCGGTTCTACTGATCCGGGATTGCTGATCATTGAAGGAAAGGTGAATCAGGACTTTTCTTTGGAACAGGCAGAGACCCGGTTGATGCAAGAAATTCAGCGGCTTCAGGAATCCGGATTTGATGCAGATGAGGTTCAGAAAGTGAAAAATCAATCGGAAACTGCCCTTGCGGGTGCCGATGTGGAATTACTCAACAAGGCCATCAATCTCGCTTATTTTACTCTTCTTGGAGATCCGGATGGATTTGAAGAGGAGTTGAAAAAGGTGGAAAGAGTGACCAAAGAAGAAATTGAGGATACCTTCCGCCGGCTCATTGTTCCGGAGCGATCAAACACTCTACTATATAAAGCCATTCCTCAGGAAGATGAAGCCGAAGATTAAAGTTGGTCTGGGCTATGATGTGCACCGTCTGGTAGAAGGACGGCAACTCTGGCTGGGTGGCATCCGGATTCCGTCAAGGTTGGGTGCTTTGGGGCATTCTGACGCGGATGTACTGCTACATGCTATCTGTGATGCGATGCTCGGGGCTTTATCGCTTGGGGATATCGGCATCCACTTTTCAGATACAGATCAGCAGTTTAAAAATATTGACAGCAAAATCCTCCTGAAGCGCACGTTCGATTTGGTCAGGGCCAAAAGATGGCTGGTTGGAAATGTGGATTGCGCACTGATTCTGCAGAGTCCAAAGATTGCGGAATTCGTTCCTCAGATGCGGGTGGTGATTGCCGGAATCCTTGAAATCCAGGAAGATGAGATCTCCATCAAAGCCACCACAGCTGAGCAAATGGGATTTGCCGGTGAAATGAAGGGGATTGAAGCGAAGGCAGTTTGCCTGTTGTATCAGGATTAAACCTGACTTAATTCTGACCGGAAAGTTTATTGAAGAAGAATCCGGATTCGGTTGTTGCTTCCTGAACCTTTGGTTTCCATTGCTTCCGCCATGTAGACTCCCCTGGGAAATCCGGAAATGTCAAATTCTCCATCTTCCAGTGTTGTGCCAATGAAATAGACTCGTCCCATCAAATCGGTCAGCTTCACTTTTGTAACAGGCTCTATTCCGGACCACTTCCATTTTCCTGTCGTAGGATTTGGAAAGACAATCCCTGCCGATTGGATCTGAACCTCTTCAGAAGACAATGTACAGTCGGGATATGAAGCAGAAGTGGAGGTAAAGACCCCGTTGCTGCTCTTCCAGTATTCCCAGCTTCCTCCGGTCATTGTTTTCCAGTCCCGTAAATCAAATGTGTTGGAGCCGCTGTTGGTTCCAGGGATTTTGCAGACCAGAACAGGTCCCTGAGAAAAATTCCAGGTCAATGGATTGCCGGGCGAACAAACCTGAGGGAAGGAATCTGCCAGACAGGAGATTTTCGTGAAATAGGCAAATTCAGTGGATGGAGAGTTTCCAAATACTCTGGCTACTCCTGTAATATCTATGCAGACGGCAGTTTTTTCTTCTGAACAAATTCCTCTCCAGGCAAATCCGGAATCCTGGTACAACCGGGCCAGAAATGTGAAATGCCGTCCCCGGCGGTCAGGATTGTCAAAATGAGTGTCGGTGATCACTCTTTTCAGAAAAGGAACCCGGAGGAAATCATTACGGCCAATGGAAACCAGTGGATCATATGGATTTGAAAGCGCCTCTGAAGAAGTCACACTTCCTTGTAAGGCATCAAAATACGCTTCTCCAAGTATGGCCATTCCGGCTGAAGTTCCTCCAAACGGAATCTTCCGGTCTTTTACTGCTTTGTTGATCAGGCTGTCTACCGGACTGTTTTTCCAATAGTTGGTGTACACACCCTGGTCACCACCGGCAATCCAAAGGGCCTCACATTCATTGATCCGTCGGATGACGTAAGGATCAAATGATGCAGCCCGGCTGTTGAATTTGATCGTTTCCACAGAGTTTACAGGTATGCCCAGATCAGAGTATAAATAGTCATTGTATCCGTTGGAGCCACTTGCCCTGATCACAAGAACATCTCCGCCTCCGGATCGCTTCAGCCACCAGACCATAGCTGAGTCGTTTTCAGTCGAACCTCCCATTAACACATAACCAGGAGTGGGTTGAGCCACCGCATTTGCTGTGTCACCTGTAAAATAGGAAGTATATGTTTGGGCTGCTCCATTCAGACTGGTCGCAATGAGAAGGCTGAGGAGAAAAATGAATTTATTCATATTGAAGTGTTATTAAAAGCCAAGCCTTTCCCAGAATCCTTTTTTTGTGTCCGATTCCTTTGGGTGCTTTTTCATGTATTCATTGGCTGCTTTGGTGCATGGGTGATTCTTAGGGGCATATTCCTTGATTTTCCGGGCATATTCTACTGCCAGCATCACGTTTTTCTCTTCATCGGCTACCTGCATCAGGTTTAACAAAGTGTAGTGGTAATAGCCGGTCTCGAACGCTTTGTTCTGATTGCAGAATTGCAGGCACAGGTCGAAATACTTCTTTGCATTGTTTTTGTCCTTTTTATAGGAATGCCGGTAAATGTAGCCCAGGTAAAAAGAAGCGTACCTTCCGCTGGTTGCTTCGTATCCCGGCATTTTTCGTTCGAGTTTATCAAGTATATCGAGAGAGACCTTTTCAACTTCGGCTGTTCGTCCCTGGCTGTAACACATCCGGGCGTACAATCTCTGGAAATACGGGTTATCCGGAAATGTGGTGGCAAGATATTCACAGAGAGGTAGGGCTTTGGCAGGCTGGTCTTCTTCGTTGGCATAAATCCTGGCAAGGTAGAGCTGTGCTTCTGTACGGGTGTAGAAAGCATTGAAGGCAACCTCTTTCAACTGCTTGATTCCCTTCTCTTTATCGCCTTTTGGAAACAACGACATTATTGGCCGGAGAAATTTATAATTGGCCGGTATCCAGACTGAATAGTAATTAAACAGGGCTACACCAAACAAGAATTCAGGGCTGAGGGTATCGTTCTGTTTGGTGAGTTCCATATTTGCCAGAGCACTTTTTCCAGCAAAGGCGGCCTTGGTCCATGACCCTCTTTCTGAATACAACCGGCCTTTGAAACCGTGAGCGGCTGCCAGGAAAAAGGCTGCTTCGATGCTTTGTTTGTCTTTTCGCTTTAGTTCTTCGGCCAGTATAATGCTGGTGTCCATGTAGGCCAGAAAGCGTTCATCGTATTGCGTATCATCAATGTTCGGTTGTATTTTCCACCATTCTTCCAGACCCATAAGAAAGGTCGGCAATGGATGGGAAGGATATTTATACCGCATCCACTGAAATTCGGCATCGGCAACGTCAAACTTGAAGTTGTACATCGAGTTCACCGCCTTGGTGGCATCCAGCTGCAATTTTTTATCCATCAGCAAATATTTCTGCTGAGGATCAAACTGGGCCAGCATCTGGCTGGTGACCAATAGAAAAAGTACAAAGAAAACGTGAGCTATCCGCACAGGGTTTTTTGGAACAACTGCAAAAGTACGGTGAAAGCCCACGTATTGGATTGAAAATTCAGGATCACCGGATCATTTGAATGACAGCTTTCCGTATTTCCGATTCCATGTTTTGTGATTCGGTCAGAATACTGGCGGCTTCGGCAGCAATGGAATCGGCCACAGAACGGTCTTTCAGATCCTTGAGGTTGATGCAAACGTTCAGGTAGGCACCGTAAATGCCACAAACCAGGGCAGAAGCGCCTACTCCGGCATCCGTTACTGAATTGGGATTACCCTGTTTTACCATTGCTTCGGCAACCGGCAGGGCAGAGGCTGCAATTTTCATCACATCCAGCGGAACCTGGACAGCTCCAAACTGGGCTTTCTGAATGGCAACTGAACGCAATTGCTTTTCTTCCGGTGTTTCTTTCGGCAATGAAAATGCCTCCATCACCTTGTTAAATGCTTCTGTGTCGGCATCCACCGCGGCGATCAGTTTACGACGAATGGTTTCCCCTTTTTCTGCCCAATCGGAAAAGTATTCCCAGCGATCATCCCAGCCTCTTTTGTGGGAACTCAGGTTGGCGACCATAGTGGCCAGTGCAATACCGGTGGAAGCAATATAAGCAGCGACTGATCCACCTCCCGGAGCGGGAGACTCGGAAGCCACTTCTTCAGTGAACTTGTCCAACGTCATGGAGACCAGACGTTTGGACGGCCCGCCTTTGATTTTGTATTCAATCACTTTCTGAGCCGGATCAAAAGGTGCCAGGTCATCAAGGCCCATCGATTTCACAGCTATTTTAATCAGTTCGGCATCCGGAAGACCGGTAGAACGATTTTGTTTTCTCAGAAAGTATTTCCCCGCATCCGTCAGAACCCGAAGGAACCATACCTACGATTTCGGTTCCTGAAACCCGGATTCCACGATCCAGTGCAGACTTCTCCACCGCATCAAATGCAATATGCAAAGGGGTTATCTGAATGTCGGTAAGGTTCATCGAAACCTGAGCAATTCCATATTCTTCAATGAACCAGCCGATCGCTTTGGCTGCTTTCAAGCTTCCCGGAGTACGTATTTCAACTTCCTTTCCGGTCTCCGGATCTGTCGATTTGGTGAGACGGCCTGCTTCCCGGACATCAAAACTGATGGCATTGGCACGGCGGACAGAGGTTGTATTCAGATTGTAATTAACCGCAATCAGGAAATCCCGGGCTCCGATGGCAATGGTCCCTGTTTTAGCCACAAATTCAGCCGGACCGAAATCAGGTTGCCATTCCGGTTGTTTGAATTTGGCTTCAAGGCCTTCATACTCACCAGCCCGGACAGAAGCCAGGTTTTTGCGGTGTGGTGCAGAAGCGGCTGATTCATACAGAAATACCGGGAAATTCAATTCTTCACCAACCCGTTGGCCAAGTTTGCGTGCCCATTCAGCTGCTTCCTCCATCGAAATGCCGGAAACCGGAACCAATGGACAAACATCTGTCGCACCAAACCGGGGATGCTCACCTTTGTGGTGCCGCATATCGATCAGTTCCTGTGCTTTTTTGATGGCCTGGAAAGCTGCTTCCACCACGTTCTCAGGTTTGCCAACAAAGGTCATGACGGTTCGGTTGGTAGCCTTACCTGGGTCTACATCCAGAAGTTCAACACCTTCTGTGGATGAAATGGCTTCGGCAATTTGTCGGATGATGTCGGGATTTCGGCCTTCTGAAAAATTCGGCACGCATTCCAGAATTTGTTGCATGGATGGTCTTAAAATAAGTGTTGGTGTAAATGTTATGGATCAGTATCTGGTTATAATTTTTCCAGTTGATCCTTTAAGTCAATGAGATAGGACCGAATCGTGAGGAGTCTTTCCTTAATTTTCGCATTGTCTGATGGAAGGGCAACTGCCTCAGAAGTCTTTTCTGGTTTTTCAGTGAGAAAGGCCTGTGCTCCACGAATGGTAAACCCTTTTTCTTTAATCAATTCATAGATCCGGGCGACCTTTTCAATATCGGCTTTGTTATATCGACGGTCTCCTTTGCCGTTTTTTCGGGGCGTGATATGAGGAAATTCATCTTCCCAATACCGGATCAGAGAGGTTGAAACACCGAAGTGACGGGCAATTTCGCCAATCGAATAATAGACTTTGTCGGGAAGGGCTTCTCTTTCACTCATTGCATTATGGAATAAAATACCAGTTTTCTTTGCCAGACCCGCTCCTGATTTCAGACCAGGAATCGAAAGCAAAATTGAGACATACAGCAGATCCTGGAGAAAGTTGATAGCTGTCCTGCGAAAGGGCCGTGGCAATCTGGCTGATACCTGGATTGTGCGCAATCATCAGGATACTGTATTGATCAGCCCCAAAGTATTTGATCTGCTCGATCAGTCGGAGATACCCGGCATTGTACAGATCCATCTCAGGGACAGTGACTACAGCATCCAGTTTGGCCTCCCGGATCAGAATCTCCGCTGTCTGGCTTGTTCGGTTCGAGGAACTGTAATGTATTGCATCCGGCACTTCTTTTTTGGCCAGCAGATACTTTCCCAGTCGGGCAGCTTCGGCCATACCAGTTCCATCCAGATTCCGGTCGAAATCTTTCAGCGGATAGCGCTCTGGTTCAGCCGTGGCATGGCGAATAAGGATAATTTTCCTCATAAAGCGGAAAACACGGGAAAATGTGAGTTTTTTGCAAAACTAATATAGGGGCCGGGTGCTTTTTTAACCGTAAAATATTGATTTATAGATTTTTGCCGAAGCCTACTTTTTTTCTTACTTTAATCCTTTTGGTTGGATTTCAGGCCGTGGCCCAGTTTGGACCTGTTAGTGTCCGGACGAAATTTCAATCGCCGGATTCTTTGATCCGTTCTTGCCTTCAAACTGATCAGGTTCCGGATTCAACGCGTTCCAGATTGGTGAAAATCAGCTGCGTTTTTCAGTCTGCTCAAACTGAATTGTATTGGGCTGTATCCAATTCCGGGGCCATTCTGGCTTTCAGGGATTCGCTCCTTAAAACCCCGTTATTTCTTGAAAAGCGCAATGTGTATCCATTCATTCATCTCAAAAGCAGATCAAAGTATTGGCTGGAAGTAACCCGAAGCAATGGCAAAGATGGGTACGTGGCGGCTCGTTTGCTGGACGAGTCATGCAAGCAGGTGATCGATGAAGTTTTCCTGTGTCTTTTGCAAACAGACCAGAGGGTTCAATCGATGGAAGT
>ERZ795056.3132-NODE-3132-length-17913-cov-4.703718_pt1 | contig 17913 bp, 14 predicted proteins | sample MGYA00375140_ERZ795056 | MGnify/ENA primary metagenome ERZ795056 (study PRJEB30185, sample SAMN05720227) | activated sludge metagenome | isolation source: Anaerobic digester | place: USA | collected 2015-03-09 ... | reverse complement strand
GAGGAACTTTGGAAACATCGTCACTAGTATATACTTCTTTTATTTCAATTCCGCTATCTGTTGTTGTTTTGTTAGATAACATGGTTTGTTTTTGCTTAGGTATGCAATTTAATAAACAATTGATAATCAATTATTTAAATAAAAGTATTATTTTCAAAAGCGTACTTTTTTATGGTTTTGTAAGATATATTTGCAGTCACCCTTGAAATTATTATGCAAGCTTTTAATAAAGCCCAAGTAGTAAAAAAAACAATTCAATTCTGGATTATTTTTTTAATACTGGTTATATATACTCATATCGCAATTTACTTTTTCATTTGGTCTGCCGAAAAGCACAATGCTGTTTTTAATGAAGCCTTAAACAACTATAAGCATATATTAAATAAGCAAATTATGCTTAATAATAAGATCGACTCGCTATATATGCAAATGTCCTATTTAGGAACAGATAAAATTAATAACCAAGTATTCCTTGAAAAATATGTTGCTGATAACAAGAATGACATCAATAAACTAATAGACAAAGATAGCGCTGCAAATTTTTCTGTGTATGCTCGTATTACAAAAAATTTAAATACAATGCTTTTTTTGAAAGATTCTATTATTAAAGTAAGCGATCAAGAGGCCTTTATGAAAAACGATTTATTAAAATGCATTGAAGATAATAAAAAAGTAAAAGCAGATATTTTTGCTAAAACACGCATGTCGCCAGCACAGCAGTAATATTGTTATATGGGAGAAATTATAAAATTAAATAAACAAGAAAAGAGGCATTATTTTCTATATCTTATTATATTGTTTGCTATTGTAGTATCAAGTTTAACTTGGGTTATTTTTCGAAAAAGCCATAACCCGTTTAATACTGTAAGTAATTTAGATGCTGAATTTTTAGCTAAAGAGAAATACTTTTTAGATAGGCAAAAAGAAGTATTGCCTTTGTGTGATTCAGTGTTTTCCAAAATAAGCACTTTAAAAACTATGCCCAGCACTATTTTTTTTGAAACAGATATTAAAAATGAAATTAACACAGTTAATAGTTTTGATGAGAGCAATATACCCAGCAAAGATCCCAGATTAGCAGCCTTTCATCAAATAGCACTTTTTCAAAAATTATATTTTGAAGACATTCTTATTTTAAAAAGAAAACTTCAAAATATAGAAAGTTTTAAATCTCAATTAGATCAATGTGAAATAGGCTATAAAGACAAGCAAACTTTTATGAATCAGTTAAAAGCAGCTGATCAGTCTAAAGAAAAACAATAGATTACATATGCTTGCAAATAAAAATACAAAAAAGATTATCGGGTTAACTGTTCTTATATGCATATTGGTGGGCGCTGCCATTTGGGGCATATCATCATCTTTATCTTCTTCAAGAAATATTAATGCTAATGTATATCCACGATTAGTAACAGTAAAAGATTCTCTTTTCTTTCTCGATTCTACTTCTTTCGCAAAAGATTATCGTTGGGATTTTGGTGATGGCAACTATGCTATCTCATCAAAAGGCATCCATAAATTTTCAGTTCCTGGCAATTATATTGTCCGCCTTACCATTAACAGTAAATTTGTAGATACATTTTATGTAACGGTAAAGGATACTGTAAAAATTATTCCCCTTGAAGATTCGGTATTAAAAATTGATGGACCCATAATAGCCATGCAATTTGAGAATTTAGTATTTAGAACCGTAGGTAGGGGTGCTGTGCAATATCGGTGGAAGTTTGGAGAAAATAATTATGTTGACTCTAAAGAGCCTTTTGTACAATATCATTATAAGGATCCTGGTGATTATACCATTCTATTATATACGGACAATAGCCAATATCCTGCTAGACATAATATTAAAATACTTCCTTCTTTTAAAGCCAGTGAAGATTCTTTAAAAAATATAGATAATGTATACAAAGAATATGAAGATGATTTTAAACTTCATTTACAACAAATAGCAGACGGTAATAATTTTAATTTTCATTATTACTATTTACTTAAAAAATATTTGTGCAATAACGAAAAAGCTGTAATGAAAATTAACGGCAGTAAGATAAATGATTTTAATAGTTACTGCCTTGGGTTGCAATTTGATAAAGATGTTATTATACAAAATGTAAGAATTACTCCCGATGCTCAAATGAACTGTATTAAAACAGTAGACATACAGCAGTCAAAGAAATTATAAGTGCAATGCAAAATTATTTTAGAGTTGTCTCCATTATAGTAGTATTATTTTTTACATCATTTAATAGTTTTTCACAAGTAAAGAAATTTACTTTTGTTAAACGTACTCCTAAGCCACATAGCTATATATTAGAAGATGAATCAACAGAATTAGAAGAAGGATATTCTACGGAAAGAGAACGTTGGTTAGTAATGTCTGATAGAGTTAATAATACTACTTATAAAGATCCTGGCAGTAAAATGCAATTAAAATCTTTAGATTTTTTGGATGCATGCTATGTAATTGGTAAAAAAAGAGGATATCTAGAATTGATAAAATTTTCTCCTAAGCTTTTTAAAAAACCTAAACAAAGATTTATTGCAGATCGAAAAAGCGCTGAATACCTAGGCTGGGTGCCTGAAAGTAAGTTGTTATTATGGCGTACAGCTTTAAAAGAGATGCAAACAGTTGATTATATAAAAGCTATTACTTGTATAAAAAATGAAGATGCAATAAATCAATTTCAAGATTATACTGCAGGTAACGACTCCTTACATGTATTTAATGCCCCTTCTACAAAAGACACTTTACCTGCCAAATGTGCATTAGAAGATATTTTTTATATATACAAAAAATCAGATGATGGTAAACATTATTTAATAGGCACTGCTCCACAAACCACTCCAGAAAATATAAAAGATATTATAAAAGGTTGGATCTCTAAGGATTTTGTACAATGCTGGGGAACAAGACTTGGATTGTATGTAAGAACAAATGCAAATACAAAACAAGATAGTTTATCCTTTTATGAAGATTCTATTAAAGCTGTACAAAGTTTCATTCCTGTTAAAAACTCCTTTCACACTTATTATACAAAAACGGCCACCAAAAAGAAATTAGAGAACCTCTTTCCTGTTCAAGATTTTGAATTGCTTGATGACTCTAGTGCCGTTATTAAAACTGGTATACTCACTTACACGCTTGACCATAACGACAATGAAGTAATCAATATTTTAGGGCATTCACTTAAATACAATCAATACAAGCAAATTGTAAATGGTCAGCAAAAAACAAATATTGTATTTGTAGTAGATGGAGGAAAAGAGAATGGTAAATACATGCCTAATGTTATGACGGTAATACAAAATTTAGAAGTATTTTTTGATACACTTAAAATATCTAAAGACTATAAATATGGGGTTGTAATATATAAAGATAATTTGGGCGGAGCATGTAATGACAAAGAACGTTTACCACTCACAAATGATTATGGGTCTGTTATTCGATTTTTACAAAAAAGCCAACAAGATGTAATGCAGTGTAATAACGATGATATTACACAATCTATGTTTTTAGGAACTATTAAAGCTTGCCAACTTTTACAAGATCATAAAGATGAAAATAATATTGTTGTATTGATAGGTGGCCCAGGTAATAATAATATTGGATATGGCTATACAGAAACCATTAGCAATCTAAGTTATGTAAATGCTCGGATGCTTATTTTTCAAACCCATAGCTTAGCAAATCCTACTTATAATGATTTTGTTATTCAAAGCAAAAACTTAGTTTTACAATCGACAGTCAATTTATCGGAATTAAAAAAAGAAAAGTTAGTCGATTTTAACGATGCCGTAGCAGAGCCTTCATTTTCTTTAGTTACTGGCGATTCTGGTATTTATTATTTAGACTTTCCTGCTAAATCTATGTTACCTGGCTATGTTTTGTTTCCTTCTCGTGGTAATATTATGAAACCTGCTTTTTTAGAAAGATGCTTAGATAGCCTTATGCATAAAGCAGATAAAGATAATAATATGATTGTCACATCCCTCGATCGATTTTTTAATACAGTAGGTATACGCAATACAAGAATATTAACTCCTTATCAATTTCATTATCCTACTGTAGAAAATAATTATCTGCCTCTATCTTTTTTGAAAAAATGGAAACCTAAATCGCGCCCTTTTTATGTGCCTGCTTGGTTAGCTTATAAAGATGATTATGACACTACCAAAAACCCTAGATTTGGCCTTTTGCTATCCAATGACGAATATGAAAAACTAATTGAAACACTATTGAAAATAGCAGGTACAGAGGATTACACAAAAAAATATCAAGCTGCACGGCGCTATACTTTATTTAATCGATTTTTTAATGCACACCTATATAATCACTTGCACGGTATAGTAAGGAACTATTTAGATGAAAAAAATATAGGGTTAATGGATGACCGCCTATTCAGCACTCAATATTTAAACCTTGCTGAAGTATTGCAACTTCTTATTGGCCACAGAACTATAAAGCCTTTATGGAGAGATATAGAATTGCACATGATAAAAGAGGATAACATAATAAATGAAAATGAAGGTACAACCATTAATGATGCGGTACTACTATTTTTAAAGGAATGCAAAACCAAAGCCCAATGGCTAAAAGAAAATATAAACAATGATGAAATTAAATTTTATAGCAATGGTCAACCATACTACTTTGTACCTGCAGAGCATTTGCCATAAATAACCATAGGTATCTTTTTGAGAAAATCATACTATTTTTTAAGAACTCATTTGAAGCTAATCTAAAATACTCCAGCCTTTCTTTTCTTTCACAACTTTTGTAATTCTTTCTTCTTTAACTACAATATTTTCTTTATGTTGGCCTATATACTCTAGGGTATTTAGTTTTTGCCAAATATTAACCATGCTGTTGAGCATGATTTTAATATAATTTGTATACGCTCCTACTTGGTAATGATCATAATTAATTTCAATAGTAGCTGATAATTGATTTAGAAAAATTACTTGGGTTATATCACTCCATTCAAAAAAATAATTTAATAACTCTTCTTTTTCTTTCTCTGGAAGAATACTAATGGCTGTGTACATATAATTAGCAAGCACGGCAGCAGCATTTACAAAATTAGCAGGAGCTTGTTGATGGCCTAAATTACGAAAGAAGAAATAATGTTGACTGCAATAATTAAGTATAATTTCGCACAGATTTTTTACATTTTGTGCTATAGTAGATTTTTGATTTTTAAAATGTATTTTTTGTATAATCTGTATAGATAAATTTTGTATAGTGTTTAAAGCTTTACCAAAATCTTGATAGTGTTGCAAAAGTTTTGCGTTACTGGTAATGCTGGTACAAGGAGGAATGAAATCTTCATCTTTGAAATAGCTTTCTCCTTGTTTTATAATGCGGCCGATAACTAAATGGTATGCGCCTAGCTGCTCTATGTTTACATTATTTACATGTACTAATTGTACATCATAATGTGGTTGAGTATGAGGTTGTCGGATGGGAATTTCTTCTGAATCAGGCTCTCCTGAAGGTTTTTTTTCAAATGGATTTACTACTATAATTACATAGAAATGTTCTTGACTACCATTGAGTAAGTTTGTTTGTTCAACTTTGGTATTTAAATTAATGGCTTCTGATAAAGCATAACTAGTTAATCCTTCTCCAGTTATAGATATGCGTACACCACCAGGTGTTACAGCTTGGCAATAACTAATACGTATTTGTATTTGATTAGTAGCGGTTTTACTTATTTCATATTGGCTTAATTCTGCACCACTACCTTTTAATGGTGGCAATAATCCAAAATTATAATTGTTTATTTGCAATGAAGCTATGTCACGTAAGCCATCAATAATAAAATTTTCCGTATTGATAAAATGACTTTTATCTATTTTCATTCCATCTGTCCAATTTACAGCAAGATATTGTTGAGGCACTATCATATTTCTAAGATTAATTTTTGTTGAGATTGTTTAGTAAATCCTTCTTCCTTATGCTCAATTACTCGTTTTGAAATAATGGTTATATGTTCTTTAATTCTATTTTGTTCAACACTAAGATTTGGATCTAATAACCTTTTTTTATGAAAGAACGATTTTTTGACATAAAATATCCAACCGTGGGGTTCTCCTTGCTTATCTGTATATACAATAGATTGATTAGGAAATTTGTAATTATAATCGTCAATAAATTTTTTAAACCATTCACCAAAAGGCATATCAGCAGGGGCTTTTGCTTTTACTTTTAATCTATCTAAATCATCCAGTCGTTTACCAAATTCCAATTCCAATACCATTAGCTTATTAAAATCCAAGCCATCAAAATTAATTTCTGCAGAACCCATCGGATATTGCCATACATTATATATATCAAATGGTATATCAATAAATGCAATATATGTCCAATAAAAAATAAGTGGAAGAGGTAATGTTAAAATACAACTTGCTGCAACATAACCATTATGAATATTACTGAGCCAATTAAAAATTAAAGCAAAAGTAAATCCCCCTAACACCATAATTGTTGATAAGAGCAAAACTTGAAATAAAGTTTTATACATCTTTACTTTTTCATGAAAGTATCTATTATAGGCTTTCATGAATCCAATGCCAATAAATAAATATATAAGCTGTGCTACTAAATAATACCATGGGCTAAAATCGTTACCGCTGATACCTAATAATCCTGGAATCCCTACTACCAAAGCATTTACCAATGTAAAAATAATTAATTGCTTATTACTTAGTAGTGGATTTACCTTCGCAATCACCGACATTAATGCTGCTAATACTAACGCAATTAAGGGTAATAAAATATATTGTAGAAATATGCCTTGTACCATAATTGAGTCAAAAGTGAAAATTCAAAAAATAAAATTCTATCTTCTATTCTCTCTCCTTTGGAGAGGCCGCTTATTTACAAATAAAAAGTATAACCAAGCCTTGCTGATCCTGCTTCAGTAGAAAAAGTTGTTTGTTTTTGTTTTTTTGAATGTATAGAGTACGTTGTAAAAATATGAATTGGAGTAAAAAAATCCAATAATAAATTAAATAATTTCCTAAATGCTGATCCTGGCAATACTGTTTGTATTTTTTCTTCTGGCACAGGCCCTACTTTAATCTCCCATTCAGCAATTCCATCATATTGAGCACCTGGTAAATTTGTATTTAACCCCAAATTACATTTGCCCGTTGTAAAGGAAGCAGTTGAAGGTTCAATTTTTTGAGTCGTATACTTTTCAATAATATTTATGGGATACCCTAGAATAAAAGAAAGACATTTTTCTATCCATACCTTATTGCCCCGAACCTCATTTAATATAGGCAGAATATAGATAAATGCTAATGCTGTCATACGAGGAAGCTCCTTCAATATTGGCCATTCTTGTTTAAATAAGTCTAATAAATGATTGTGGGTTACTTTTTTATCAAACATCAATTCAATAAGTAAAGCTTGTATTTCTATATAAGATGATTCTTGTTCAAAAGGCAGAAAAAATTTTCTAGCTTCCTGTTCTTTCCTTTGCTGATGTTGAATTTCTAATACAATTTCTTCTTGTGTTTTCCCCAATCCGCCTAATGTTGGGGGATGAAATAGATTTTCTGGTAAAGCATCATAAATACTCTGACGAAACGTTTCAATAACAATTTGATTGGTTAAATCAAGTTGATCCAGACTTTCATAAATTTTATAAACATCTTTTGTATGTGGGCGAGCATTGTTCCCTAACCTTTTAATAATTATTTTTGTTAAATCGTCTTCTTCTTTCAACAATGTAGAAGCCAACAACTCAGCTTTATAATCGGATTGTAAATCGTTTAATATCTGCATGTATAGAGATTGGGTTGTATTGATCTATTTTCAACACAAAGCATTTATATTCGCAATATAATATTTAATATTAAATGAGTTTACTTATTTATAACGAAACCCTTAAATCTGCTTTTTATATTGCTAAAGCATTTGCAAAAGAAAATTATAATGAGCAATTTGGCTCTGCGCATATTTTGCGAGCTTTATTACATAAAGAAATAGGGCTATTAGATTTTTTAGAATCTATAAATAAAGATTGGCGTTATATGACAGAATGGGCAGAAGTGCGCATTGACGATTATCCTAAAACATCAGCATTGCCCTCTGATCCACAACCCAATGATCAGGTAGAACGGATAATAGATGAAGCTGATGAAGTGCGATTACGATTAGGATTGGATGAAATTACGCCACTATGCGTATTAGCAGCCTTAGTAAAGCCACATACTGGCTTTTCACCAGAGCAATTAAAATCCTTTCCTTTAAGAGAACAAGAAATTTATGAATTATATACGAATAATGCTTCCAAAACATTTACCAGCATAGAAGAAAATGGAGGAATACTAGCTGAAAACACACAACATACAGGGGCGTTACAAAAATATTGCACAGATAAAACATTATTAGCTCGTCAAGGCAAGCTAGATCCTATTATTGGTAGAGAAAGGGAAACTCGCCAAATGATAGAAATATTAGGCCGCCGAAGCAAACCCAATGTAATCATCACCGGAGAGCCAGGTGTAGGCAAAACGGCTTTAATAGACGGCTTTGCACAAGCTATTATAAACAAAGACGTTCCGTTGCATTTGCAAGAAGCTATATTGTTAGAATTGGATTTAGGTGCATTAATGGCTGGCGCAGCCTACAAAGGCGAAGTAGAAGATCGATTAAAAAAGATTATTATAGAATTAAAACGCTTTGATAAAGCCATTTTATTTATAGATGAAATGCATGTATTGCTCGATGCCAAAGGCCCTATGGGTAGTGGCATAGGTAATTTGCTAAAACCAGAACTTGCTCGGGGCGAAATAACGGTTATCGGCGCTACTACACTAGACGAATATAGAAAACTAATTGAGCCAGAACAAGCATTTAACCGCCGTTTTGAGCTTTTACAAATAACAGAGCCGGACATACAAACCGCTGTGAAAATGGTAGAACTGTTAGCCGACTATTACGAAAAACATCATACCATAAAAATAGAAAAAGAAGCGATACCAGAATGTGTACGCTTAGCCAAACGATATATAAAGGATAAAAGATTACCTGACGCAGCTTTAGACCTGCTCGATCGTACCATGGCAGCTATACGCATGATGGATGAAACATCACAAAAAGAACTAGGCACTTTACAACAACAGTTCGAAAAAATAAAGACTAATAAGGAGTATGATAATAACGAGAAAATATCAGAATTAAAATGGTTCAATCGCCAACTGGTAAACAGCGTAAGCCCTATATTGTATGGGCAGTTGAACGATGAGACGGAGGTTGATAAGTTGGAATTAGTTGAAGAGTTGATAAGTTATTTAGAGAAAACATTACAAGCACTTGTTGCATTATCAAAAAATAAAAAAGAAAAAGTAGGCAAGCTGGAAGTGGCTGCAGTAGTGGCTTCTAAAACAGGCATACCTATTGGCAAAATACAAGCACAAGAAAAAGAAAAGCTTTTAAACATGGAAGCGCACCTCAAACGCCGTATGGTTGGGCAAGAACACGCTTTAAAAGTAATTAGCGATGCTATTATTGAAAGCCGTAGTGGTATTAACAAAGCAGGGCAACCCATTGGTTCATTCTTTTTATTAGGCCCAACAGGTACAGGTAAAACAGAATTGGCCAAATCGATAGCAGAATTATTATTTAATGATGAAAAAGCAATGATACGTTTTGATATGTCAGAGTTTAAAGAAGAACACTCTGCAGCTTTATTATATGGTGCTCCGCCCGGTTATGTTGGATATGAGGAAGGAGGGATGTTAGTCAATAAAATTCGCCAACAGCCCTATTCTGTAGTGTTATTTGATGAAATTGAAAAAGCACATCAGTCGGTATTTGATATCTTTTTACAAATTATGGACGAAGGCCATGTGCACGATAAATTGGGTAAAGAAGGCGATTTTAGCAATTCATTAATACTATTTACTTCTAATATTGGCAGTGATTTTATTATAGAAAAATTTGGCAAAAACGAGATTCCAAAATCCAACGAATTAATGGATGCAATGTCCCAACGCTTTCGTCCAGAATTTTTAGCTAGATTAACCGAAATTGTTCCTTTTGGGCCTATTACAGCAGAAATGGCTGTGCAAATATTTAATATACAAATGCGCAGTCTACATGATGCTTTACATAAGCAACATATTACACTAAAAATTAATGACAAAGCTAAAAAAATGTTAGCATTAAGTGGCTTTACACCCAAGTATGGCGCTCGACAAATTGGGGGGGTTATCCGCCAACAAATTCGTCGGCCGATATCTAAAATGATTGTAGGTGGAAAGCTGCAAAAAAATAGTATAGTAGAGTTGAAATTAAATGAGAAAGAAGAGCTGGTTTGGGATGTTCATTCATAAATTAAACATTTTTTTAGCATAATTATTTTGGAAGGTGTTATAGTTTATTATACTTTCATATTCGATTTTAAAACTTAAAATCAGCCCTAAACAAAAAATGTTTGCCATATTTAAAAAAATTCTATCTGTCTTTAAACCTAATAAGGAAAAGCCAGAAAGTAATCAAAACAAAAAAAGGCAACAATCAAATATTAAAATTCTAAATCATACAATCAACTTAAAATCACACACTATGTCAATGTACAACTATGGTATTGGTGGCAACGAAGTAAAAGTAGATGCCAATGAAGCAATTCAAGAAATTCAACCCAATAAAACCCTGCTGGTTTCACAGCTTACGGCTGAAGATCCTAGCCAACCCGAAGTTATTTATGGTTTAAAAACACCAGAAGATGTATTCAAATATTTTCGTCCTAATATCGATGTAGAAATGGAAACTGCTGATGGCCAAACGGTAAAAGAAAATATGAAATTTCAAAATTTAGGCGATTTTACACCTAAAAATATTACTCAACAAAGCCAATACTTAAATAATTTAAGTATACAACAAGAGCAATATGCAAAAATTATGAAACAGCTTAAAACTAATAAAGTGCTAAAGAATATGTTAGAAAATGAAGAAACCAAAGGCGCTGTATTAGAAACGCTAAAAACTTTAATACAAGAACTAGAAACTGCAAAATAAATACTTGTCATTCGAGCATAATCAAGAAATACAATAAAAGCATTTACTTATAACCCACTATTTAAAAATAATTTCCCTAACAAAATTTAATTTACCAACCCAACAAAATTAAAATCACTTACATTATGGCAAAATCACAAACTGCAGATGCTGCTATCGAAAAACAGCAAATGCGTCATGCAGAAAAAGAAACATCTTCCAAACTAGAACAGTCATTAAGTAAGCTAGCAAAAGCAGGTGGATATAGCTTTTTAGAAAGCACCATTGATGGTGTAGCGAACTTAAATCCCGACCGAAAAGCTCGTAAACAAATATTTTTAACGGATGAGGACAAAAAGAAAGACAGAGCTAATTTGCTTAAAACTCTCCAATTGTGGATGGGTGTTTTAGAAAGCAGCAAAAGCGTTTCTGAAATGGTAGATAAATGCAAAACAGAAACAGAAACAGCTGAAAAAACGTTAAAAACAAATCTCAAAAAAACATTAGAAACTACTCGTAATTTAGAAACTTCATATAGAACGGTTGTTCAGTTTTATAAAAACACAGAAGCAGATAAAGTACATAATGTAACCATATTAAATGCTACACCTGAACAAATAAGCGATTTAGATAATCCTTTATTTATTGATTTCGTAGCTGCAGAATTTAAACAAAATTATGATCGTTTAGATTTACGTGATAACTACTCATTGCTAGTGCTGCCTGGTTATTTAGGCTCCAACAAAGTAGTAGAAAAATGGGCTAAAATAGGTAATGAAAATAAAGTAATGGTACTAACCGACTTTGCTAATTTAGAAGGACCAGATGATGTAGTAGAAATGTTTACTGCTGCAAACCTTACGGGTGGTGAGCTACATCGTAGTAATGTAATTATGACTTGTAATTATTTAATAGGTCGTGGTAAAGCAAATGAAGTAGGAGAGGCAGAAGATGTATTTATTCCTGGATCAAGCTCTTTAGCTGGAAAAATGTATCAAACCTTAATGAGCCAAGTAACAGCGGGCAAAAAACATGGAGGCATGAATGAAGTAGATGCTGTTCGTTTTGACTTAAAAAAATCTGAATTATCGCATTTAGAAAAAATAGGTTTAGTACCTATGATAAATGAATACGGTAAAGTAATGGCTTTTTCTGCTAAAACATTATTTAATGGTGATAATTTAGGATTGCAAACTTATTCTGTAGTTCGCGTATTTGATTATGTTGCTAAAGTATTATTTGACTTTTTAAACCGCCGTGCTTTTGAAAATTGGAATTCAAATACAGAGGATGATTTACGTGGTCAAATTGTACGTTATTTAGACAGCATTAAAGGTGCAACCAAATTAATAGAAGATTTTAAAATTTTACGCTTTGAGCAAGATGAATTGCAAAAAGATAGAATTTGGTTAGATATCCATCTTACTCCTTACTTCCCTGCAAAAAGTTTTGTAATAAAAATGAGTGGGCATAAAGGGGAAGATGCTAATGAATGGGGTACGGAATATGAACAAGAATAATTAGCAAATTTTATGAATATTGATGATGAAAGCCTGTTAAAACAGGCTTTCTATATTTAAATGAAAGCATACTATTGGGGTTGTTATTTCACTCTTTATTAATATGAATTTCAAAAGAATCTTTAGTGTACTTTAAAGATAAATTACAATAATTTAATTTTGCTACAACAATATGCCAAATCAATTTTTATGCTGGATTACTATAACTATGCTCTTCTCTTGTAAAAATAGTAGTGATACGAAACAAGAGGTTATTCATCCTAATTCAACAGATCTATTTGCTAATGATAAAAAAGATAGTATACCAATACCTGTTTATAAAGATGAACAATTAAAAATTCTTTCACCTGATTCGGCTTTTGAAAAAAGTACTTTAGTAGCAATATGTTTTCCTTTAAGTATAGATAGCTTTTATCAAAATAATAAAACAGTTTTTTATTTAACTACAGTAAAACCACTTCATATTTTAAAAGGAGAGTATAGCAATAATAAAAACATTAGTTTCATTTTAAATACAGCATCCCATTTCTTACTTAACGATTCTGGTTGGGTAGTATATTTACAACCTGTTAAAGAAAAAAAACTAATTACTCAAAACAATATACAGTGGCAATGGCTTAATAATGCACCTTATCATAAAGCATTATTTTAAATTTAAAATAATAGACCTATGTACAATGCTCAAGTAGTTATTATAAATGCATATGAGTCTAATGATTTTTTTGCGTCTACTTTAGCTCGGGAGTATGACAATCAGCTTACTCAACAAGGAATTTCTTCTGCTTTATTATTTATCAGCAATATGTATTTTTCACAAACAATCTTTCCAGAAAAATATACATTTGAAACATTAGAACCTGATTTGCGAAAAAGTGTAGAACTCATCAAATCAGCATCTACCTTAACTTTTTTTGTATCTGTTGGTTCAAAAGGTACTAATCCTGCATTTCAATCCTTTATTAATCGGCTGTTTCATTTAACACAAGGTAGAATTAACGAAGGTATTTGGAAGCGCCCTGCTGCATATTCTAAAAAAGTAGGCATTATAACCATTTTAAATGATGAACAACTATGGAAACAATTTAAAGAAAATAGAAGAAGTATTTACCACCCTGTTAATAAAGTAGATTTTAAATTATTTGGATTCGGTAAAGTTCACACCACCACATTTGGTTTTTTAAGAGAAACTAAAATAAATACCTATGGCTTAAAATGTATTGAAAAAATAAAAAGATTTGCAAAAAATGATAGTCAATAAAAATTTAATAATTAAAAATTGGAATATTTTAAAACTTTCAATATACCTTAGTTGTGTATTTCATTTTTTAAACTTTTAAATTTAACAAACATGGCAAATGATGCAAAAATTCCTACAAAAGCAGATCTTCTAAAAACCGCCTTAGGCGTTTTTGAAATGGACTCAACAAAGTACATAGTAGAATCTGCAAACTTTGAGACCTCAAGAAATTCAACTCTTGCAGGTCATGGTATCTCTCATCCTGTACAAATAAGATGTAATCTTAATTTGAAAGTGGATGAAGATTTTAACAAAATCTATAAAGCTTATTGTAACAAAAAATCACGTCTTTCTGGTACCCTAACTTTAAAAGCTTCTTCAAGCGATAAAGCAATGGAGACATACAAATTTGCAGGACTTGTTGTATCAAGATATGCATATGAATTTCTTGATCCAAGGCAACAAGCTGGTAATGGTAACTCGGCATTAAGAAATCATACCGTATCTATAACTATAGATGCGTTGAAAAGTGAAGATATGAAAGGTAACTATGTAAATCTTGAGAATTAATAGGTAATATCTTTTCAAATAAATCTATTTTAAGCAACACAAAATTTTTACATTAGTATACTTTTTTTGTGTTGCTCTTTTTAGTAAGAACAGATTAGAAACTGTTGTCCTTTGTTATAAAACCCCACCAATTTTTTAAACCCTTTACAAAAAAACTATTGTCATTCCCATCTGTTAGTCTTGGCAATATCAATACCTGAACAAGTTGTTGATAATTATTCAATATGTTACATTTTTTTTATGCAACATAAAATAGATTATGAGGGTCATTGATAGAGTAAATTAATTTTTTTTAACCCATTCAACCCTAAAACATGTCTACTGATAATAATAATGATATCCGACTTCCTGATAAGAAATTAGAAAAAAAACTTGCTGATCAAAATACTGAAGTTATGAAAGATGCAGTTACAAGCGTAGCGGTTAATGCTGTTGTAACAGGAGGAGATACACAAACTATAGGTATGGGCACCGGATTAGCATCAGCAGGAACCGGTATGGCAACAAATACATTAAGTACAGCTATAAATGACAATAAATATACAAAAGCTGTTTTAGATAAATTACCGCCTGCAGCAAGGAAAGCAGTACAATTCCTTATGGCTTCAGGCGCTACTTTAGCTGGAGCAATGGCTCAATTAGGAATTAGCACGGCCATGCAAAAAGCTATGCCTACCAAACCGGTTGTTAATAAAGCTACTACCCCACCAACAAATACAGAGAAAAACAATGATGGTGCTCAAGAAAAAACTGTAGAAGGAACAGAAAATGAGGCTAAACAATCAGACCAAGAGGATAGAGCCAGACACGTAAAAGCGCATATATATATAGGTAAACATGCTATATTAGATGATTTTAGCTGTAGTATAAATGAAAATCAAGGCGAATCGACAACATTAACAATCCATGCACCTATTAGTAGAATTGTAAATATGGACACTGGTGTAATAGCTAATAGTGATGTTGTTAATTCATTTAAGGGCCAACCTATAATAGTGTTTATGCATGATGAAAATGATCCGGAAAAAGATGAAGCGAAAAAATACCAGCATAAATTTAAATTCATTATTACAAGTATAGATTTCCAAACACCCCATGGAAAAGGCTATATTAGCCATGTAGCTATTACAGCTTCCGATGCCATGCATTTATTAAATAGTGGTCCTCAACTTACAACTTTTCATGGTAAACCACTGGATGATATTGCAAAAACATTATTGGAACCTACTGCTACTAAAACTGGTATGAAATTATATGTAGAAAGTAGTTTTACTAAACCTATAGATACAACAACCCAATTCAATGAATCAATACTTCACTTTTTACAACGTATAGCACAGCAATATGGGCAGTACTTTTACTGTATTGAAAATGCAATTGTATTTGGTAAACCACATGATAAGCAAAGCAAATTTCCAAAAAATGATACTAGCTATCAATATGCGAAAAGTATATTAAAATATGGTAAAGACAAAGATTATACAGATATAAAAATATCTACAAGAATGGTTCCTGTAAATACTGTTATGGCTGATTACAGCACAACATCAAGTACCCAAACAAAAGTTGACGCTCCGGTTCATAAAAGTGATGTAGATAGTTTAGCCGTACCTGCTTTTAGTGCATCAAATGGATTGTATCCTGCAGCTAAAGTATTTGGTGTGTCAGGACATGCTTCTTCAATAGATGAATTACAGCATATGCATGCAGTGCAAACGCATAGAAGTGTAGCGGATATGGTTACTATTTCATTAACAACCAATTGTTTTTATTTGGGGTTATATTCACTAGCAACTATTGAATATAGAACTGATGCTGATACTAAACCTCAAACAATTAAGGGGCGTGTTGTACAAATAATCCATCATATAGATGGAAAAAATAATTATATTAACCATATCTCCTTTATACCGGAAAAAGTAATAGTACCCCCAACAATACCTGTTCATTTGCCGGCTACTTATGCAATAAAAGCAAAAGTTACCAGTAATAAAGATACCAAAGAACTAGGAAGGGTACAAGTAGAATATTTAGGATCTAAAACATATGCCTCTCCAGACCATGGCTGGATTCCTGTAGCTGCTGCAAATGCAGGACCAAATGGTAGTGGTATGTCTTGGACACCTCAAACAAAAGATATTGTATTGGTTAGTTTTTCAAATGGCGATCCTAGCCGACCTTATGTGTCTTGTAGCTACCACGATGGGCGAGATATAAAAGGCAAAGAAGCAGCAGATCCAAATAAATTTGTTTTAAAAAGTAGAACTAAGTCTAAATTAGTATTAGATGATACAAAAAATAAAGGAAGTGTACATTTAACGGATGCTTGTAGCCATATACACATGGATGGAGAAAAAAAGATGACTATTGAAGCGCCTGAAATTATTAGAATTACTTGTGGAAAAGTTGGTATTGAAATTAATGGCGAAACAGGAACAGTGAATATATTTGGAGCAAAAATTAATATCGGAAATCCTGATGGTAATCAAGCAGATGATGTAACTATAAAAGGTACAAACTTCTATGTTGAAGCAGAAACTTATAATAGCAAAGCTGAAAAAGCTACTTACCATGCTAAAAATGCACATCATAAAGGGGGTAATGTATTTATTGCTTAATAGTCATAAAAAAATTATCATCCTGAGAGCCCTTCCTTTGTCATCCTGAGCTTGTCAAAGGAACATCCATCAAAATAAAAAGATAAATAAACCATGCTTAACTGGGTAACAGACCAAACTAAAAGTAATAAAGCCTTAAAATTTTTAAAAGAAGGTATTGCACAAAAATATACCATTACCGTACGTAGCGAAATACAAATGGGCACTATGTATTCTAAAACCGTTACCGAATGCCGTTGGGCCCTTAACGTATTAGATATAACCGATGGTGGCTATGAGCTAGAACTACTAACATTAGATAATGTAATGCTCGAAACCAACAACCCTTCGTTAAAAGACATAGCCACCATGAACAATGTATTTGGGCAAATGTATAACGAGTTACGTTTTACTGTTAATCGGAAAGGAGAGTTATTACAAGTAAAAAATATTGAGCAACTACGAAAACGCTGGAAACATGTACGTACAGAACTATACGAAATACAAGGCCGTTTTACTAGTATAGAAGAAGTATTAAAATTAAATGATGAAGTATTTGCCAACGAAAAACAATTGTTTGATGTAATAAAAGCCACAGAGTTTTTTGAGCTCTATTTCAATGGCATATATGGTAAAGTATTACCCAGTACAGAATATATAACCAAAAAAAGCCGCTTTCAATTGGCCGATGTTAAATGGATGTATGTATATACGCAGAAAATACCCTTACAAGATGCAGAAGATATTTTTATAGTAGACATTGATGCAACACCTGCTCAACAATTTAGTAAAGATTGGATAGAAAAAGCGTATGGCAGCTACCCATTTTTACAACCAGTAGGTGTTGATAACTTAAAACCCATATTAAAAGCCTCAGGCATATATTTTTTTGATGTAGCCACCGGCTTATTAAAAGAAGCAGAATTTAAAACAGAAGAAACAGCCCATCCGGGATTATTGTATACCAAACTTACATAC
>ERZ795056.3129-NODE-3129-length-17924-cov-4.700487_pt1 | contig 17924 bp, 13 predicted proteins | sample MGYA00375140_ERZ795056 | MGnify/ENA primary metagenome ERZ795056 (study PRJEB30185, sample SAMN05720227) | activated sludge metagenome | isolation source: Anaerobic digester | place: USA | collected 2015-03-09 ... | reverse complement strand
TAATTTGACGCAGCAAACCCTGTCCGACAAAATACGCATCGGTGAAGAACCTTTAAGCAATACTATCTACGGAGTTGACCTTAATACAAGTGCGGATTTACCTTTTGTTACTAAAGCGCTTGATAATATTATTTCGACCCGTGAAATGTCAACTCTTACATTTAGAGGTGAAGTTGCATACATGAATCCCGACCCGAACACAAAAAAGAGTACAATTGAATCGGACGGCGGGGAAAGCATTGCTTATATCGACGATTTTGAAGCCACAAAAACTATTAATCCAATCGGGATTTCTTACACAACATGGAAAGATTTAAGTGCCCCGAATAGACTATCGAGAATTACGAGAATACCATCACTCCCCGATTCTTTAACAATGCATTACAAGGGGAAGAGTTTTTGGTTTAATGTTCTCCCATCAAATGTTAATGTTAGACATATTTGGCCTGAAAAGAAAGTAGCCCAGGGTGATGAACAGGTTACCGTGCTTGATTATGTTTTCTTACCCAGTACACCGGGGACATACAATTACAAACCCGAATTAAATCATCCCGATTTAGCCTGGGGCGGAATGATGAAACTCCTCTCATCTGCTTCAAACAATCTTGAAGATCAGAATATTGAATTCATCGAGTTCTGGCTGCAAATACAGGATGCATTACCAGAGGCAAAGGTTTATATAGATTTAGGTAAAATTAGTGAAGACGTTATTCCTAACGGCAAGTTAGATACTGAAGATAAAAATTTCAACGATCTGATTGACGAAGGTGAAGACCTTGGTATTGACGGATTAACTGATCCGCAAGAAGCATTGTTGCTTGAACCCGGTGATACAAGAGCAGACCCATCCGGTGATAATTTCGCATACACTCCCCGTTCATCAAGTGAAATTGATATTTTTGATTATTACAACATTAACGGTACAGAAGGGAATGCCTCTTTGACAGACATAGGCAGGATACCGGATACAGAAGATTTAAACAGGAACGGCTCTGTTGATTTATTAAATTCATATTACCGTTATGAAATTCCCCTGCTGCCGGACTCACTTTTCAATTCTTACATTGCCGGCGGAGGTAGTAATGACTGGTATTTATACAGAATACCGTTAAAAGAATATAAAGACATGATCGGCTCGCCGAGTTTTTCAGACGTTGAATATATACGTTTTTTTGTAACCGGTTCGGATTCGATAGTTCATGTACGTCTTGCCGAGTTTAATCTTGTCGGTAATCAATGGAGAAAAAGAATTAAAGACGATGAAGTTCTTTCAATTTCTGTTGTTAATATAGAAGATAATCCTTATACCTATTCAAGTCCGCCCGGTGTCAGCCGCGAAAGAGACCGCAGCCGTGTCGACCAGGATGTATTACGCAATGAACAATCACTGAACCTTGTGTTAAATGGTTTAAAATACGGTGAATCGCGCGAAGCAATAAAAGTATTACCGAGATCGCTCGACGTTTTCAATTACAGCGAGATGAAGTTGTTCCTCCATGGAGATGAAAATACAAAAGGGCTTGATGTTTACTTCAGATTCGGTTCCGACACAAACAATTACTACGAATACAGGCAAAAATTAGTTGGAGATCCTACTAATGATGATTGGAACGAAGTTCGATTAATATTTTCACAGCTTACTGCGATTAAACAAAAACGCGACTCTGCAAACGTAGAATATGCAGATACAGTCTGGCTTAGTAATGGTGATTTCTATGTTTACAGGGTTAAAGGAAATCCGACTTTAACTTCAATCAGATTTCTTGGTATCGGTTTATACAACTATAAAGACCCTGTTTATCAAACACCTGTTTCGGGTGAAGTATGGGTAAATGAATTAAGAGTAATAGGAGCTGACGACACTCCCGGTTGGGCTTATAGCCTTTCTACTTCATTTAAATTGGCAGACCTTGTTACAATAAATTTTAATTTAAGTAAAACAGATCCGTACTTCCATAAACTTGCCGATAGGTTCGGCTCAAGGGTGGATTCCAGGAATTGGGGTCTTTCGGCGGATTTGAATGTGCTTAAAGTTTTACCTGTAAATCTACCCGGAAGCAATTTACGGTTGAATTATTCTCATACAGAAAGTATCGGTAAACCGTTGTATTTACCGGGAACCGATATAAAAGTTGATGAAGCTGCTGCAAGTTCTAAAACTAAAACACCGGAGCAGGTAAAACTTGAATCACAAACAGTTTCTTCTTCTGATACATGGACTGCATCCGGGATAAAACTTTTAATTCCTGTAAACCACTGGTTGATAAGAGATTCATTTAATAGTTTAACTTATTCATTCAACTATAACAAATCTTTCAGCAGAAGTCCCACAGTTGAATCGGCAAAAAATTGGCAGTGGCAGGCATCGGTTAATTATGCAGTTTCACTTAGCCCGGATTATCATTTTTATCCCGCAGATATACCGGTACTCGGTTCTGTTATCGGGTTACTATCCGATTATAGAAATGCAAAATTCTATTATACTCCGCAAACATTTACATGGAGTATTCAGGCTAAAAGATCGCGTTCAACAAATATAACAAGGGAAACTCAGAATAGTGCTTCAGCTACAACTATATCAAGAGATTTTACAGCTAACAGAAGTCTTGCTATAGGATGGAAATTTACGGAGGGAGGTTTCTTAAACCTTTCTACAAGCTACAATGTAGATGTTGCATCTTCGCTCACTTATCTTGAAACAGATTTATCGAATAATCAGCGGAGGGAAGGTGAAATTTGGCGGGATATTATCTCAAGCGGTTTCTTCGGAAAAGATTATTCTTACCAGCAGACCCTTGATTTTAGAACATCACCTAAACTTCCAACTTTGTGGGATATTAATAAAAACTTCACTATCCAGATGGGATATAATGTTAGATACCAATGGACCAACAATTTATCGCAAGAACAACTTGGCAGGTCTGCCAACTATTCTAACAGGTCGAATGTAAGTTTGACATTACGTTTAAAAGCGTTGATGGAACCGTTATTCAAAGAAGACCCTGCAGAAGCAGCCCAGCAACCGCCACCGCCTCCAAGAGATCGAGGCAGAGAACGGAGTTTCAGTGATGATCAACCTGAGAAAAAAGAGATGTCAATTGAGCCGGAAAAGAAAACGGGTCTCGATAGTTTATTAGCTGCCGAAGACTCTGTAAAAGCTATTGAGGATTCGTTGGCATTACTGCCTAAGAAACCATCGGCACTAAAGAACGCATTACTATTCTTGAGAACTATTGCTAAAACTTTGCTGTTCGATTACGAATCGATAACGGTCTCTTTTTCAAACGACAATTCATATTCTGCATCAGGATTGCAGGGAAACAAAACAGGGTTCTCCAACTTCTGGGGATTAAAAACAAATGTCGACAACGGACCGCCGAGATTATTTATGCTCGGTTTATCAAATGACCCCGGTTTAAGAGCTGCTGTTGAAACGGCTAATCTATCCGATAATTATACTCAAAAAAATCAAATTGATTTGAAAACTTCCCGTCCTTTATGGGAAGGAGCAAAGATTGATTTAACCTGGAAAGTCGGCTGGTCAATTAATAAAACAACACAATTAAAACCGAATGCTGATGGAACTACATCAATTACAAGTATGTCATCAACCGGTACACTTGATAGATCGTATTTGTCTTTTCCGCCTGTTTTCTTTTTATCTATGTTCAAGAGCGGTATAAAAAGAGTTCACGAATTGTATGATCCGCAAGCAGAAAACCCCGGCGAAAATTTATCGCAGGCATTTTCAAAAGGATTCGAGTCGCTTCCTTTACTTGAGAATCTCGGTTTCCTTAAGGAATTTGCTAAATATATTCCGCGTGCAAACTGGAGAATTACATGGGATGGTCTTGAAAAATTCGCATTGTTCAAATCATTCACTAAAAGAGTTAGTTTAGACCATGCATATAGTTCTAACTACACTGAAGGATGGCGATTAACGGCAGACGGTGAACAGGTTACGCAGTCGCAAAAAATTACTTACGGTTTTGCGCCTTTACTCGGATTGAATTTAACCCTTTTACCGTTATGGGATGGGAATTTCGGAGGAAGTGTAAAATATTCAGCACGCTCAGGTTTCGATCTTGGAATTACTACTAAGAATATAACCGAAACGTTCTCACGGGAAATAGGTGTTACTATCAATTACTCGAAAACCGGGTTTGATATACCTCTTTTCGGTGTAGCTCTTAAAAACGATATTGAATTCAGTTTCTCATATTCAAATACGAAAAATTCTACCGTTATTTATAATATGGCTGATTTCAATGAAGAAGGTACTCCGCAGGACGGAACCGTCAGAACTTCACTTGAGCCGAGAATAAAATATGTGATAAGTTCAAGGGTAACGCTTTCAATATTCTATAAACGTTCAACTATAACACCGGAAGGTGCTGCAAGAGTTTCTCCTACTACAACTACGGAAGCTGGACTTGATGTAAAGATTTCAATCCAGTAAAAGATGAGTACGGTTTTATTAATATTGTTACTATTAATATCGGCACTGCTGCTGACTTTGCTCTTCGTTTTAGAAACTTCTTTTACTGTATACGTCGGGTTTGCTGCGGTTTTTGTACTCCTTTTTTTTGTAATATTAAAACTGGTTGACAGCTACAAGATAAATAAACGGAAGATTATCTTTTCCTCATTCAACAAGATAGAAGAACTCGGCTGCTTCATCGAAACAAAACCCCGGTTTTATCCCGGTAATAAAAAAGTTGAACGTTCCGTTTTATTGATTCACGGTTTCTCTGCATCTGTAAATGAATTCAGCTTACTAACTGAAAGATTGATAAAAGAGAATATTCCCTTTTATGCACCAATGCTTACAGGATTCGGTTTAGATGATTATAATCTTCTGAAAAAAATCAGGGTGAAAGACTGGTTAAGAGATGTAGTTCACGGATACGAGTTCCTTTCCGGTTTTTCAGATAAAGTAAGTATAATCGGGCATTCAATGGGTGGGCTGCTTGCACTTTACATTGCGGCAACAAGAGAGATTGATAAATTAATTATAACGGCTCCTTATCTCGTTCATAACAGCAGTCATTCATTTATGAAGCATCTTTTACGATTCAAGCATGTAAAAGATTTTTTCCTTAGCATAAACCCTGTAATAAATAAGTTTTCAAGGGATCATTATAACAAACTGTATAAGTCTTCGGATAAACAGAATCATAGATTTGCAATACCTACATTCCCTTTAAGCAGTGTAGCCGCCTTGTGGGAACTGCAGGACATTGTGGATTATAAAAAACTAACATCGACAAAACCGCTTGTTTTAACTGGAAGAAAAGACAACACAATAACAAGTTCAACAATTCATAATTTGTTGAACAAGTATTCTATCCCCTATTCGTCAATTGAATTCAGCGATTCAGGGCATAATTTGCTTGAAGATAAAGAAAAGGATTCCGTTATTGAAGTTATTCTGAAAGAACTAAAAAGATAAACCGGTTCGGCAAGAAGACTTGGAATAGTATTAGTTTTTTTTCTAAATTGCAGCCGGTAGAAATAGTTTTTATAAAGCATTCTTTTGAGGGCCTCGATGGACGAAAAAACATATTATCACGAAATGTTATCAAATGGATTAACAAAGCTGAAAGAAATCAATTTACAGCTTCAACCGGTGCTGGAAGAGTATATGGAACTCCATTCAAAAGGGATTGTCCCTTGCGATGTACTTTCAAAGCTTTCAGAACCCATTAAAAATCTTGAAAAAGAAATAGTGGTAATAAACAAACTACTTAGAGATATTCAAGAAGATTGTAAAGACTACTACGAAGGATTAAAATAAACTAAAGAGGATTATTCACCCATTACTTTTATAATAACTCTTTTCCTTCTTTGCCCGTCAAATTCAGCATAATAGATTTCCTGCCAGGGACCAAGGTCAAGTCTGCCGTTTGTAACAGGAATAATAACCTGGTGATGAATCAATAAACTTTTCAGGTGAGCGTCTCCGTTATCTTCTCCCGTTTTATGATGACGGTAATTAGAGTTGTAAGGCGCAATTTTTTCTACCCATTCATCTATGTCCTGAATTAATCCGGATTCTGCATCATTAACATAAATAGCCGCAGTAATGTGCATTGCAGAAACAAGTATCATCCCTTCTTTAATATCACACTTCTTTAGAGCATCTTCAACCTGTCTTGTAATGTTAATGTATTCTCTTTTGTTTTCGGTATTAAACCACAAATAGTCGGTGTATGATTTCATCTGTCGCCTCTTTTATTACGGAATTCTAATTTGTGTTATTGCCAATTTAATAATTTCTTTTCAATATGCAAAGATTATTTGGTACGATGAAATAATCTTGAGAGATCGGAAACCTACTCAATACAGAGTTTGTTTTCAATTTATAGGAGTGAAAATGGAAAAGAAAAAAGTAATAATAATCGGAGCGGGATTCGGTGGTTTAACAGCCGCAAAGGAATTGAACACTACCGGTTTCGAGATTCTGTTAATCGATAGAACAAATCATCATTTATTTCAACCTCTTTTGTACCAGGTTGCTACTGCAGCCTTATCACCGGCGGATATTGCGGTTCCTATCCGTTACGTTTTTAGCAAACAAAAGAATGTAACGGTGCTGTTGGGAGAAGTTACAAATGTTGACCTTGATAAAAGAAAAGTATTCCTTGAGGATAAAGAATTCATATATGACTATCTAATTATTGCGACAGGTACAAGGCATTCTTATTTCGGTAATGAGAGATGGGAAAAGTACGCTCCCGGTTTGAAGACTCTTGATGATGCACTTAAAATAAGAGAGAATATCCTCTTTTCAATGGAGCAGGCGGAATTAATTGAAACCCCGGTCGAGAGAGAGAAATATCTAACTTTTGTTGTAATAGGTGGTGGTCCTACCGGTGTGGAAATGGCAGGCGCTATTGCCGAGATTTCTAAAGAAACAATAATAAAAGATTTCAGACGTATTAAACCCGAAGAGACTAAAGTAATTCTTATTGAAGCTGCTGATAAAATTCTGTTATCGTATTCGCAATACTTATCAACTTCAGCTCAAAGCACACTTGAGAAAATGGGAGTTGATGTAAAACTAAATGCAAAGGTAATTGATATCGATAAATATGGCGTTTATCTAATTGAGGGTTTTATTCCAACAACAAACGTTATTTGGGCTGCCGGAAATAATGCTTCTCCCCTGCTTAGAAGTCTAAATACAGAATTAGACCGGGCAGGAAGAGTAGTAACTGATTTCGATCTTTCCGTAAAAAGTTTTGACAATGTATTTGTTATAGGTGATGCTGCAAACTATAAAGATGAAAAAGGGAATACACTCCCCGGTGTAGCTCAAGTTGCTATGCAGCAAGGAAAATATATCGCCTCGAATATTTCCTCCGGAATTGAAAAGAGTAATCGAAAGCGGTTCAGGTATGTTGACAAAGGGAGCATGGCAACAATAGGTAAAGCTAAAGCCGTTGCCAATATATATGGATTTGAATTCAAAGGTTTTTTAGCATGGTTAATCTGGTCTTTTATCCATGTCCTATTTTTAATAAGTTTTAGGAACCGGTTGAAAGTAATGGCGGAATGGATTTGGTTTTATTTTAGTTCACGCCAGGGAATACGATTGATTACGAAAATGCGGAGCAACAAAAACAAAGAATTAGTAGCTGGAGAAAAATCAATAATACAAAAAATCGACAAACATTAGTCGATGCAATTAATGTGGTGAACAAACTCTCCAATACCAATTTAAGCATAAATAAATCAGATTAACCGAAGTAGTATTATAAAAAAACACCGGTTTATTAGCTCCCGGTGTTTTTCTTTTAACATATATTGATATTATACTTCTCACCTGTTTTTAGTTCTAATCAATGTTTCGGTGGTGGAATAGGCTTACTATCCGGCGGAGGTATTTCACCTTTTGGTGGCGGACTAAAAAACCTCTCTTTCATTCCATCTTCAAGTAGTTGGGAGAATTTATCAATCTGTTCTTCTGTCAGAATTTTACGCAGACTTAAGAAATGCTCGAACATATATCTCTCGAACTCTGTATTCAGTTCACCGATTTCGTTTACTGTTTTTTCAATTAATGCAGTATCAGGTTCCGATTTAAATGATTCATTCCTTAATTCTCCTCGTTTTTCATTTATCTTTTGATTAAAATCATGTATTGCGGCTTGATGCTCCGAACGAATTTCCTTAAATGATTCCTCTTGCTCTTCAGTCAATTTCATTTCCTGTTTAAGAAAATTCTCCATGTTTGGTGGTGGTCCCGGAGGATTAGGTATTAACGGCATCCCGGGCTTTCCAAACCAGAGTAGTGCAAGTGTTGTTAGGTTTAATGCGATAAGGATTACGATTATCCATATTAAAGTTTTTTGTTTAGTTAGTAAGTCCATATTTCTATTCCTTATTTTTAAAATTGTCAAGATATTCCGAGGTTGAACCCGGGGAGTACTCCAAAATCAGTGTGTCAATGTATTGTTCCCTCGTGGCGTAATTTTCTCCTTCATCTTGCAGAAATACAAAAAGAGAATAAAGATTAATAAGAATTAATAGACCAAAGAAAACAGGTCTAACGAAATCTATAAAAGAGCGGTTAGTTGTCCACGATGTTTTTTTTCCGCCGTTTTCAATACCGGCTTTAATTCTTGTATAAAGAAAAGGGTTCGGCTGTACATTTTTAATATTGTCCAGCAATTCGATTGTTTTTTGTACTTCTTTTTCTATTTGATGATTCTTATCCATACCTATACCTATCGGGTTATTTTACTTGATAGAATAAATAGTTTCATAAATGCTTCTTGTAATAGTTAAACAGTTTTTTCTGTAGATTCTTTTTTGCTCTAAAAATCAGTGATTCTATTGATGAAACCGTAGTTTCCATTATACCCGCAATTTCTTTATTGCTCATTTCATCGTATTTACTTAATGAAAAAGCAATTCTTTGATTCTCCGGCAGAGAGTCCATTGCATTCTGCAGGATTCTGAATCTTTCTTCGTTATCAATTGCAATCCCCGGCTGGTTGCTTTCCGGAGCGGGTATTTTATTATCCAATGTTTCATCTCCGAGTATGTTTGTTAAAAAAGTAAAACGCTTTTTCCGTTTCTGTGCTCTTAGATAATCTAATGATTTTGAAACTGCAATTTTATAAATCCAGGTAGAGAGTTTAGAATCGCCTCTAAACTGGTTAACGGATTGATAAACTTTAATAAACACGTCCTGGGTTAAATCTTCTGCGACATCAAAATTATTAACAATTCTAAAGCAAGTATTAATAACTTTGTTTTTATTAGCCTCGAATACTACCCTAAAAGCGTGCTCATCTTTTTCTTTTAATTTATGTATTAATTCTTCTTCGTGCATAAACAAAAATATTGCAATTTCTATTAACTATGACGACACTCATAAAAAAAACTTGTGCATGGGATTATTTAAATCAGGTGGGATTTGCTTAAAAGTCAAAGAATCCTATTTAGGATATTACAACAAATGATTAATAGGCTGGTTGAATGGATGATCGATAAAAATTTCACTTCTAGCTTCTCACCTCTAGCGTCTAGCGTCTAGCGTCTCACGTTTCACCTCAATTAGGATCAAATAGCTGTATGTCCGCAGGACTCCTTCGGAGGCTGTATGCTTGTATGATGATCGATAAAAATTTCACTTCTAGCTTCTCGCGTCTAGCGTCTCACGCCTGCCCCCCGCCAGATGGGGTTTCACGTCTCACGTCAATTAGGATTGATTAGCTGTATGCCTGCCCCTTTGGGGTCTGCCCCTGTAGGAGATTTTCGCATTACGAACTTCCCCGCTTCCTATCTTCCAATTTTCCCTAGAATTGTGAGGAAGAGACGAAGTGACAAAGAGATGAAGAGACTTAGGAGCTTAATATTTCCACTTCTCCGGCTGAAGAGACATATTTACCAATTTCCCAATAATGTTCTCATATTGTTGGAATAATTCATCATGTTCTTCTTTCTTGATATAATTGCATGCTAAAGAAAATTCTAGCCATACTTGCGATTCAGCTGCTTCAGCTTCTGAATCCGAAAGTTTTGAAACAAATGATTTCGGATATTTTCTTTTTCGAAATGCTTCCGCTAGATTCGCGCATACCGACCGAGAAGATCGTCTAATTTGATCTGATAGAGAAAACTTTTCTTCAATAGGAAATGATTTTGTAAGTTTAAATATATTCATTGATGTATTAAAAGCTAATTTATATGCTTCTAATTCTCTATGTGATCTAATTCTCATTTCATAATCCTTTACTCATTTGTTATAAAAATATAAATTATTAATGTAGATTTTAAGTTTCTCTTAGTCTCAAATTCACTTAGTCTCTAATCCCCTCAGTCTCAAATTCCCTTCTCATACTTCACGCTGCCCCCCGCTTCTCTATCTCACACTTACTCCGCCAATGTTTCAATGACAATCTCAGACATCGATTAGTTTTGTATCGTTAAATGGAATCATGTTTATTCCATTACTTCTTTTTTGCATAGACTCACCCCCATAAACCACATAACCGCCTTCAGATTGTGTCAACTTATTCCAAAACTGAATCCCTTTCAAAAAATCACTTACAACAGTCTGACCGGATTTAATTTCAATCGGTATTAATTTATCCCCAAATTCCAGTAGAAGATCAATCTCATTTCCTGTATTGTCCCTCCAAAAGAACAAATTGTTTTGTTTTCCCTTATTGTATCTTCTTTTTAAAAAATCAATAATCACATAATTTTCAAAAAGGCTACCACGCAATGGATGAAATGCCAACTGCTCAGCATTCTCAACCCCTAATAAAGATAGTGCGAGCCCTGTATCATAAAAATATAATTTTGACGTTTTAACAATTCGTTTATTAAAATTTTTGTGATAAGGACGCAGCCTGAAAACTATAAAACTTACTTCCAAAACCCCAAGCCAGGCTCCAATTGTTTTATTGTCTACCCCCACTTCCAATGCGAGGCTATTCATATTAAGTAGCTGTCCAATTCTTCCAGCACATAATCTTAGAAACCGCTCAAATAAATATAAGTTAGTTATATTTTTTATTAATCGAACATCACGTTCAACATAAGTTCTAATATAATTAGTATAATATTTATCGGGTGAAACATTCTCTCCGAAAAGAGCAGGATAACATCCTCTAAATAACATTTCGTTTATTCCGCTCCCTTTTTCGTTTATCTCTTCTGTTGTTAATGGAAGTAAAATTAAATATCCTACTCTTCCGGCTAAACTCTGTGAAATATTCTCCTGTAACAAAAAATTGTTCGACCCGGTTAATATAAACTGTCCGGTCTCCTTTTTAGAATCCAAAATTTCTTGTAGATATGAAAACAATTCCGGCACTCTTTGAACCTCATCGATAACCGCTCCGTCATAATAATTTGATAAAAATCCCCTTGGATCTTCAATTGCAAACCTTCGTATATCAGGGTTTTCAAGATTTACATAAGTTTTATTTTTGAAAACCTTAGTAACAAGAGTTGTTTTACCGGATTGCCGGGGCCCGATTACAGCAACACATTTGAATTGTCTCGCTAAATCTTTTAATTCTATTTCGGATTCTCGTTTTTTCATATTGCAAATTCACAATTACGGAATCAGATTCCAAAATTGTAAGAATATTTCCCTTTTACGCCTGGTTTTTAAGTAATTCTGATTTCGTACTATTTTATACTTTAATTAAAATGTTTCGAAATCCTTTTTCTTTTCCATTGAATAACTCCCTCTATTTTCCAAATAACCAAACCCCCTATCTTCCAATTTTCCCAACCTCCTCATCCCCCACGCTGCCCTCCGCGAATGTCGTAAGATATTTTGTTTTCTAATTTTTCCATATTTGTTTCTGCGGATTCTGCGTGAAATATTTCTCGCAGATTCAGCACCTGTCCCTCAGAAAGAGTTCTGTATTCTGGAATAGATAAAAAAACTTTTGTCTAAACTGAAAAAATTTATCACATTATATTTCTATTTTGCGGCAAAATTAGTGCGTTTCAGAAAGATAAACAACCTTTTCCCCCTTTTTCTTCAGTTTTTCAAGAAGCTCTAATATTAATGTTGTTTTTCCGACCTGCCTTGGACCAACAATGAGTGAAATCTCTTTTTTATTGAGATGGTCTTCTATTTCTTTGTAAAGTGCTCTTTTGATTTCCATTTTTTATTTAACCCGATAATTTCAATAATCAATTTAATATAATATCGTATGGAATCAATAAAATCATTCCATCACTCCCTACATCACTAACTCTCAAATTCCCTTCCAATCTTCCACCCCCCCCACCTTCCCCCGGAGGGGTCGGAACGGCACAGCCCCCTATGGGGACCCTTCGGGGGGGATTCTGCGAACAGGCCCCATACATTCATACACTCATACATTAATACTCCAGGGGCAGGCATCTTCCAAACTTCCCAATCCCGCATCTTCCAAACTTCCTGACCTCTGACTTCCGACCTCTGATTCTCTAGCTTAAACTTAACCCTAAGTCTCTAATTCACCCAGTCTCAATTTCCCTTCCAATCTTTCACCCTTGAACACCAGGAAAAGTAGGGTTTTTCGATTATCTTAATACCATTGATAAAAATTTCATCCCAACTATCCCTTGTTATAATCAGTCCGGTTTTCACGTTAAAGTGCTTAGCCGCAGCAATAAGATTGTCGATTTCCCGTTTCCTTGTTTTTTCATCTCTCATATTAAAGCAAACCTGAATTAAAGGAAAGGCATTTGGGGCATGTAATAAATCCGGTAAGACGAAATCAACTTCAAAACCACGTATATCTTTCCAGTATGCTATATTATCGTAACTTTTATGTAAAGTGTTAAAAACAAGATTTTCTAATAAACGTCCGTAATCCCCTTCTTTAATGAATGTTGTTGCAGTAAATAAGCCATTATCCAATAGGTAGAACTTACGCGGATATTGTAGTTGATCTTTTATAGAATAAGAGAATATCATTATACTTTTTCCGAAAAAAGCTTCCTCCATATAACTTAAGTATTCTATTAATGTGTTTTTTGATACTTTGAATCCGAGGGATTTAAGAAGATTCTGCATTTTTCCGAAGCTGAATAACGATCCGGTTTGGCGGCACAACATCTTTAAATAAATATCCATTACCTTAAATTGTCTTATCTCGTACCGCTCAATAATATCCGAGTAAAAAATAGTATTCATATACTCTTGTAGTATCCTATCCCGGAGGTGTTCATTTTCTGCCAGCACAACCTCTGGAAATCCGCCATATCTTAAATATTTATCGAATAAAAATATAATCTTATCTTTTTGTTCCGAATATCTTAAATCATTCAAATCCGGAACTGGTATGTTGTTAAACTTCAAATATTCGGTAAAACTTAACGGATTTACTTTACTCGACAACGTTCTGCCTCGTAAAGCTGTTGATATTTCCCGGCTTAATAATTTCGAATTTGAACCGGTGATAAAAATTTTTACTTTTTCAGTATCATATAAACGACGTACGGTTTTTTCCCAGCCGGGTAGGTTCTGTATCTCATCTAAGAATAAATATATTGGATAATTTTCATCGTATCGATAATTCTGCCGAAAAATATTCAATAAAACGGATAATTCTTTCCCTTCGAGCGGTGCTAATCTATCGTCTTCAAAATTGATATATATAATATTTGAAACCGGTATCTTCTTTTTGTAGGAATTGATTAATTGATAGAAAAGTGTACTCTTCCCCGATCTTCTTGCGCCTACCAAAACCGCTATTAAATTTGTATTAACTATTGAACTATCAAACTCCCTTTCAACATAAAACGGTAATTCATAGTCAAACCACCAGCGTAAATAAAACTTAATTTTTTCCATGATAAATTTAATTGTTGTTTGTATATAACGATACAAATATAGTATCGTTATATGTATTAAACAATACAAGCGTATACATAGTCGATAACATTAAGAAAGCTTCCCCCCCACTCCCGGAGGGACGATCCCCACACACAGGCCCCACACACAGGCCCCATACACTCATACATTAATACTCCAGGGGCAGGCATCTTCCAAACTTCCAATCCTTCCAATCCTCCCTATCCCATCTCCAGAAAATACTTCCACGCCTGCACAACCTTTATCCTCCTCTTCTTATTTTCATCGACAAACTCATTGTCATTTGTCAATATCAATCCTTCATCAACACCGAAATTCTCCATAAAATACTCCATAGATTCTATTTCCCGCTTTAAGGTCAATGGATTATCCGTTATATATGAAACGTTTATCAATTTATCCTTTTCCTCATTCGGTAAATAAAAATCTAATTCCCTCTTATCCGCCATGTAATATATTTGTTCGGTTTTTCTCCTTTTTTCCAAATAAACGATATTTTCCAGATTCCTACCTAAGTCTTCATTTAATGCGTAAAGCATACGTAAACTTGTATCTAATAAATAAACTTTTTTCGGCTTTCTATTCTGTACTCTAATATTTTCGGAGTAACTTTGCATAAAAAATACCGCATAAGCTTCCTCTAAATAGGAAGTGTATTCATATATAGAATTTCTGGAGATTGATAATCCTAAGGACTTAAAATCATTATAAATTTTATTAAAACTGATTAAATTGCCGTTATTCATAAAAAGAAACTTTACTAAATATTTTAACAAAAAAATATTTTCCGCCCTAAATCTTTCCGAGATATCTTTATATATTACCAAATCATTATATTCTTTAATAGCCTTATTTCTTTCGTTTTCCCCCATTTTCAAAAATTCCGGCAAACTGCCATTTTTTATGTATTTTTCAAATTCACTCTTTATTTCGCTTCTCGTCTTTTCCGAATAATAGTTTTTCCCTATTTTTTTATAACCCAATATTTCACTAAAACTAAAAGGGTATATTTCATAACTAATTGACCTGCCCCTCAATCCTGTTGCTATCTCTTTGCTTAATAATTTTGATGATGAGCCGGTTATTGTAATTTCATATTTGCCTGTATCATGCAATCTTCTTATATATTTTTCCCAGTTTTCTATTATCTGAACTTCATCAAAAAATAAATACAACTTTTCTTTTATATTTTCCGGATATAATTCAAAATATGCCTCCATAATTTCATCTAAATTCTCTAATTGTATCGGGAATAACCTGTCATCTTCAAAATTGATGTAAATTATCTTACTTTTCTCGATTGTTTTGCGCAACCCATTTATTCTGTTTAACATTATGGATGTCTTTCCGGTACGTCGAGCGCCTATCAAACAAACAACTCTATTTGTAGCGGTTTCTATTTTGATTTCCCTTTCAAAATATTCCGGTAATTCTTTTTCGATAAATTCAGCAATTATTCGCTTAAATATTTCTTTCATATCTGTACTCCTTTATAGATACAATATATCAATTTTTTGTACCTTTTCAAAGGTATAATATCTCCGTTCTCTTACCAGTATCAGTCAACCTTTCCCATTATTTTTAGCTCATTTAAAGCCAATCTTTCAATCTTCCAATATTCCCCCCAAAGGGGCAGGCCCCATACACTCATACATTAATACTCCAGGGGCAGGCATCTTCCAAACTTCCCAACTTCTCATACTCCACACTGCCCTCCGCGTATGTCGTAAGATATTTGATTCTCTAATTTTTCCATTTTTTTTCTGCGTCTATCTCCCAAAGGGACAGGTGCGGATTCCGCGAGAGAAAGTTTCTCGCAGATTTCGCTGAATTACGCAGATTAAAACTCATAAATTTTTTACTGATTGATTCTGGATTATTGATCATTGAACCAAGCATTTTCCCTGCTGACTTCCGACCTCCGACTTCTGATCCCCGATCTATGATTCTCTAACTTACACTTAACCCTAAGTCTCCAATTCACTCAGTCTCTTAGTCTCAAATTCCCTTCTCACCTTCCAAGTTAGAGTAAAATCTCTTCTAAGTTTTCGTTATGAACTATTTTAATTTCAGCTTCTTTGTAAGTTGCTAAAAACAACTTTGGAATTTTGACCTTTGTCTTTTTATTCCACTTAAATTCATAAGCTGTTATTTTATTGTCCAGCTCTTCTATCAGGTCAATCTCTTTCTGCTCTTTAGTACGCCAAAACCAGGTATTTGCCCAGGAGCCTGAATAATGCAGAAATTTTATCCGCTCGGAAATTACAAAATTCTCCCATAGTTGTCCTATATCCTGACGATTTTCAATTTGAGAATAATTTGCAATAACTGCATTTCTGATACCATTATCGTAAAAGTAGATCTTTTTACTGCTTTTCAACTCATTTCTTAAATTCCTGTTGAACGAACTCAATCTGAAAATGATAAAAGTCTTTTCAAGTAAATCAATATATTTTTCAACAGTTTTTGAATCTATACCGCAAATTTGTGCCAGCTCGTTATTAGAGACCTGAGAACCGACCTGGAGTGCAATTGCTTGTAATAGTTTCAATATTTTATCCGGCTTTTTTATTGTTTCCCACATTAAAATATCTTTATAAAGATAACTATCTGAAAGCTGTTTTAATATTTCTTTCTCATCACCCGGATTCATTACTACATCAGGATAATAACCAAAAACCATTCTATGCGGAATCATCCTCTTTTCATATAAAAGTCCTTTATGGTTCACCATTTCTCTAAAGGAGATTGGATACATCTTGTACTCCCATTTCCGTCCTGTTAAAGGTTCATTTACCTTGTCAGCAAGTTCAAATGAAGAACTTCCGGTAGCAATTAGTTGCACTTCGGGAATTGAATCAGTGATTAATTTCAGGCGTAAACCGATGTCGGCAATTCTCTGAGCCTCATCAATTACAACAATTTTCTTTGAACCGAATATTGCAGAAAGCCGTACGGCAGAAATGTTCTCGAACAATTTTTGAACATCCAGTTCATCGCCATTTAACCAGAGTAAATCTTCTCTGTTACTCAACATAGTATGTAGTAGAGTTGTCTTTCCTACCTGCCGGGCACCAAGTAGAATGATTGCTTTACTTTTAAACAATTTGGATTCAAGATTTTTTTGAATTTCTCGCTTAATCATATCAGATACTCTTAAAAAAGCAAATTATTTGGATTTAATTCCACGAAATATACAACTTTTTCGGAATTTAATAATGCATCTATCTAAAATTTTAACTTATACAACTCACCATCCGAATTTCACATCTCACGTCTCACAACCCATACCCCAGTGAAATGCCGAATGAATGATTCGCTCCGAGCATAAAACCCGGTGTCCTTTTAATATCTTCGTCGGTTATATTAGAATATTGATAAAACCCTTTTACAAAAAGATCGTGTATATATTCGTAGCTTACCTCAAAACCGAGATTAGTCTCATTCCTTCTTAGTCCATATAAGAACGGTTCACCCGGATCGGTATATTGCTTGGTTACCTCTTCGAAACCGCCGCGACGGATAAACTCACCCCACAATTTCATCTCCAAACCTCTAAGTATGCGGTAGTCTAACTGCAAAAAAAGCTGGTCTGCATTCTGCCCGATATAATGCCCTAAAAGATAATTCGAGTTTGTGTAGGTTTGCGTTTGCACAAAGTTAGAATAGACCCAGGGTAAGATTCTTGTATATTCAATTCGGGACATCAAGCTTGGAATTCCAATATCATAGAATGAAGTTCCGAACGTAAACCCAAATTGATTTCTGTCACTACTTCCTTTAAGTAGTTTATTTACCGATAACTCATCAATAAACAAAGTTGAATAAAATCTAATATTTTTATACTTGTAGTTTACATCGAAGAATAGTGAACCATTATTCCCGCTATTTCCACCGCCCCCACCTTCAAACATATGATCTACAGACCGGAAAAACAAAAATGGAATTAAATATCCCCAGTAAACCCCGACATCGCTATAAATTACAGTCTCACCCATTGATATAGAAAAACACTCCCAGGGTTTGATTTGTAAGGCATGCATAACAAAATATTTATCACGGTCGATTCTTCTATCCCGTC
>ERZ795056.3128-NODE-3128-length-17924-cov-40.703901_pt1 | contig 17924 bp, 16 predicted proteins | sample MGYA00375140_ERZ795056 | MGnify/ENA primary metagenome ERZ795056 (study PRJEB30185, sample SAMN05720227) | activated sludge metagenome | isolation source: Anaerobic digester | place: USA | collected 2015-03-09 ... | reverse complement strand
GGAGATGAACGCATCGCGTCCACCGTCGCCGTAGGCCGTCTGCAACGCGCCACTGCTCACCGGAAAAGTGTTGCTGCCGGATTGTTGCGTATCGCCCACCACATAGACTTCGCCACTGACCGGGTGAATGGCTATACCCTGCGCCGAATCCGTGCCATCGCCGCCAAGGTAAGTGGTGGCGCGCAACGTTTTGAGATCGGCGCTGAACTGTGCCACAAAGGCGTCGCCGGCCCCCCCGCCAGAGGTGGGCTGCACGCCGGCAGACACGCCCGCGGGAAAGCCGGTGGTCGATGCGGTGTAGCCCGCGATGTACACATCGCCCGTGTGCGGATGGATTGCAATCGCCTTCGCGATCTCGTGGCCGGGGCCGCCCAGATAGGTCGCGGCGACGAGGCGCGTGAGATCGCTGCTGAGCCGCGCGACGAACGCGTCGCCCGTACCGCCGTTGTAGCTGGCGTCGTAGCTACCGGCAACGCCAGTCAGGTTGTTCGCGCTGGAGTCGGTAAACCCCGCGATGTAGACGTCGCCGCTCAGCGGATGCACGGCCATCGCGTAGGCTGCGTCGGAGCCCGAGCCGCCGACGTAGGTCGTTTTGAGCAACGGGTCGATGACGAGCGGACGCGCGCGATCGTAGTCACCCAGCGCGAAGCCGTAAGTGTGCGTGGCGGCATTGAGCGCGTAGCTGACGGGCACGGGCTCCTTGCCGCCGTCGGCGGTTTCCTGAAATGCGATTGGCGCGGTGAAGGCGACAGCTCCGTTGCCGGTGTGGGCGATGAGTTCGCCTTCGGTTCCGATTTCGAGTTTTTGCGCACCGGCGAGTTGGATGTGGATTTGTTTTGGGTCGTGCTTCGGGGCGACGGTGAAGATTTTTTCTACGTTGTTGCCAGTCGCTCGGAGTTGCACGTTGATGCCGGGATACATGTCGCCAAGGTTTACGCGCTCGTAGGTGTTTAAGCTGGTGGCGTGTTTTGTGGCATCGGAGCCAATGGCGTAGCTGACTTTGCCTTCCATTGGGCGCAAGCCCGCAGGGGCTGTGAGCGTGCTTTGGGTCATCGTACGCGCTTGGCCGCTGGCGTCGACGAGGGTTTCGCTGAGCGCCCAGCCGGGGCTGCGTTCAATTGATTTTTGTAGACGACGACTCGGCGTCGCTTCAGGGCGCACGTTTGTAGGCGACGAATTGGCGTCGCCCGGTTGCTTAACGGGAAGCGCGGCCGAGTCCGCGCCTACATTGCCTTGTAGGCGACGACTTGGCGTCGCTTCGTGTTTGGGCTTCCCCGGCAGGCTGTACACCAGTTCGCCCTGATTGGTGACAAACAACGTCCCGGCAAACGTCTTCGCACCGAACGCAGCGCGTGCGTCCCACTGACCCGCGTTCGGAACGAACGGCACGCTCATCGCGGCGAGCTTTTGTTGTGCGGTGGCGAGCGTGAGGGCTGGCGTTTGCGATGCGGTTGCGGAGGCAACAAGCGCGGTCGCGCCGACGGCGAGCGTCGCACTTTGCACGAACAGTGCGCCCGGCGATTTGAGAAAACGAACCATGTGACGCCACCCCTAAGATTTGTTCCCGTTATGGGCGTAACTGTAGGCGATGAACCACCAATCGCAAAGCGACAAATCTCGGAGAATCAGCTTTTACGCGCTAACGACCGGCGGGCGGTCGTTTGGGGCGAAAAATCCCGGTTATCAACAATGGGGTTTTTATGCGTGTAACGACCGCCTGGCGGTCGCTGGAGCGATAAAGCTGTATTGAATCGCTCTGGTTCACGCAAGCGCGGCCGAGTCCGCGCCTACATCCGGTTGTAGGCGACGACTTGGCGTCGCTCGATCTTGTAGGCGACGACTTGGCGTCGCGTTGCCGTCGCTACGCGTGGCGCGTGGCTAGGGGTTGATCACCAACACGTTGAATTTCATGCCCGGCACCATGTCTTGGTCGCCTGCGGGATTGACGATCATCCAACGTCCCACCGCGGGCACGGAACACATGCTGCCGCCATCGTCGTCGTACATCACATTCACGGGTTTGCCGTAACTTGCGAAGCTGGTAGAACGCGTGCCAATGTTCGGCGTCACCACCAAAATCGCGTCTGGTTTGCCGTTGGTGAGCGGATGATCGATCGCCGTGCGCGAGAGGCCGAACGGCCCGTCGCTGCGGCACGGCCCCGCAACAGGCACCACATGGGTGAACATATTGGTGCCGCTTTGCTTGGCGGGATTGCCGGGCTGATTCTCGCCCGCCCCCGGCAGGCGGATGCCGCCGTTGGCCTGGATGACGAATTGTTTTGGGCCGGTGGATGTAGTGTCGGAAAAAATCTCGCTTCCCCAGACAAACGCGTAGTCGTGATTGGCTTTGGCGCGAAGACCTGCGGCAAAGCTGAATTGCCCAACAGCGCGATTTTCCGTGCCACCCGGGATGGTGCTGTTGAGGCCACTTGCGATGTTGTCGAAGCCACCGCTAACGACCGCGCGAACTCCGGTGGCCTGATTCTTGTCTCCCCCCGCAACCACGGAATTTTGGCCTACAACGTTGAGGTAACCGCCCCCGACGGTGCCGTAGTGACCGGTCACTTGATTGGGCTCGCCGGGCCGCCCGCCGCCGGCCACAGTCGCACCAGTGATTCCCGCCGCGACGCTATTCACCCTACTGCCATTGATCGTGTTCGGCGCTACTCCCTCGGTGCCGGTCGCATAAGAAATCCGCAACCCATCGTCGCCATTGGCCGGATCAACCAGCAGCTTGATCGTGGACTGCGGGGCTTTGAGAGTGAGCGGTCGGTTGTCGTTGTTGCCGAGCACGGAGGCGACGCCTGCGCCGAGCGCGAAGGTGTTGCCGCCGTGCACAAACGCGTTGATTGCGCCGCCCACCGCGCAGCCGTTGGCGAGGAAGCTGGTGACGCTAGCGGCGACAGCGGGCGTGAGGCCGAGGCCATTGGTCACAGCCGCGCCGCTGAATCCCGCGAGGTGGCGCGCGATGACGGTGGTGTCGATGGTGTCGACGACGCCGTCTTGATTGACGTCGAGCGCGCAGCCGACGCATTCGATGTTGGCCTTCACCTGCAACGGATCAAGGCTCGCGTAGCGCGTGCTCGCGGTGAGCGGCGCGCCGGTGATGCCGAGCGCGTAGCGCGTGAGCACGACACCGTCGTTCACCGCGTCGGAGCCGCCGGTGTCGAACGGGCAGGTTTGGGCGTGGAGCGAAGGCGTGAAGACTGCGGCCAACAGCGCAAGCACCGCCACCGTGGGATGAAACCGTTGAAACATGGGCGAGCTTTCGAGGGGTGAAATGAATCGTCGCCGCAAGGATAGCGGGCTAGCGGGCGATGAACAAGGCGACGGTGCGTTGTCGGCGGTGGGGGCTGTATTCGTAGCCTCGATGCAGCGCAGCGGAATCGAGGGGCGCGCCTACGGCTGGGTGCAGCACGGGCAAGCGCGGCCGAGTCCGCGCCTACATCCGGTTGTGGTTGGATTGCTCTGACTAACGCGAGCGCGGCCGAGTCCGCGCCTACATTTTTTGTAGGCGACGACTTGGCGTCGCTCGACCATGTAGGCGACGACTTGGCGTCGCTAGTGCCGTCAATCACCCATTGGCTTGCGGGATGGCCGAAACACCGAATCGAGGCATCAGCTTTTTCGCACCAACGACCAGCCGGTGGTCGTTACAAAAGAAAAACGGCTCAAGTTGACTTGAGCCGTTTTTTTGCTGCGTGCGCCGCTGGGCGGTTGTTAGCGGGGAAAAGCTGTTCATGGTTCGACAAGCTCACCACGAACGTTGGAGATTCACCGCGAACAGGCAAACCCAACGCGAACGGCCGGAACCGTGCGCGTTCGAGCGTGCCATTACTGCATGTGCTGACCGCCGTTAATGGCGATGTTCGCGCCGGTGAGGAATGCTGCTTCTTCGCTGGCGAGGTACGCGACGAGACCTGCAACCTCTTCCGGTTTGCCGAGGCGGCCCATCGGGATTTGCGGGATGATCTTGCTGTCGAGCACGTCAGCGGGAATCGCCATGACCATCTTGGTGCCGATGTAGCCCGGCGAGATGGTGTTGACGGTCACGCCTTTGCGCGCGACTTCAAGCGCGAGAGCTTTGGTGAAGCCATGCATACCGGCTTTGGCGGCCGAGTAGTTGGTTTGGCCGAAAGCGCCTTTTTGACCGTTCACCGACGAGATGTTGATGATGCGGCCCCAGTTGCGCTCAAGCATGCCGTCGCAGACTTGCTTGGTCATGTTGAAGGCGGAGTCGAGGTTGGTCGACATCACAGCGTCCCAGTTGACCTTGTCCATTTTCTTGAACGTCATGTCGCGCGTGATACCGGCGTTGTTGACCAGCACGTCGATCGGACGGCCGAGGTCTTTGGTGACTTGCTCAACGCAGGCTTTGGCAGAGTCGTAATCGGCGACGTCGCACGGATACGCGCGGAAGCTAAAGCCTTGCTGTTTCATGGCTTCGAGCCATTCGGCGGATTTTTTGTTGCCGGGGGAATACGTGGTGACGACCACGTAACCCAGCGCTGCCATCTTGATGCAGATCGCCTCGCCCAAACCGCCCATACCGCCCGTAATCAGTGCTACTCGTGACATGTTCTCTCTCCTCGTGTGAACGTAAAAAAATTAAGCTTTTTCTAAAACATAGGTGCCCGGCGCAGCGCCGAGCGTGGACTTTTCAACCTTTCGAGCAGCGACGCGCTTGCCCGAGTGCTTCGCCAGCCAGTTATACCAATGGGGCCACCAGCTTCCCGCTGTTTCTTTGGCCTTGGCGTCCCACGAGTCCGCATCCGGTGCGGGCCAAGTGCCGGTCCAGTAACTGCGCTTTTTTGGCCCCGGCGGGTTAATCACGCCAGCGATGTGCCCCGACGCGCCGACCACAAATTCCACGTCGCCGCCCCACAATTCGGCCGACGCGTACGCACTCTTCCACGGCACGATGTGATCTTCGCGCGAGCAGTACACGTAGGAAGGAACGTCGACGAGCGAGAGATCAATCGGCTCACCGAGCATTTCAAGCGCGCCGGCTTCGAGCAGTTTGTTGTCGAGATAGAAATTGCGGAGGTAATACAAATACATCGGACCGGGCAGATTGGTGGAATCGCCGTTCCAGTAGAGCAGATCAAACGCTGGTGGATCTTGCCCTTTGAGGTAGTTGTTAACGACGTAATTCCAAATCAAATCGTTGGCGCGCAGGCTGGCAAATGATTGCGCCAGCTCGGAGCCTTTCATCAGGCCATCCTTGCCGCCTTCACCAAATTGCTGCGCGCGCATTTGGTAGGTGCTCTCGCCGAGGTAGGCCTTGATGTCACCGGGCTCGCTGAAATCGAGAAGCGTGGTCAAGTACGTTGCGCTCTCAACGAAGTCGTCGAGCTCGCCACGTGCCGCGAGCACGCCAAGCGCGCAGGAGAGAATCGTTCCGCCGACGCAGAAGCCGAGCGCGTTGATGGTTTCAACGTCCGCATGGGCGCGTACTTCATCAATCGCGGTGAGCACGCCCTCTTCCAGATAGTCTTCCCAAGTGAGTGTTTTCAGGGCTTCGGAGACGTTGCGCCACGAGACTAAGTAAACGTCGAAGCCTTGCGCGACAGCGTGCGCTACGAACGAGTTCTCGGGCTTGAGATCAAGGATGTAGAACTTGTTGATGCATGGCGGCACGATGAGGAGCGGGCGCTGATGCACCAGCTTTTCGGTGGGCGTGTAACGAATGAGTTCGAAGAGTTCGTTGCGGAAAACCACCTGCCCCGGCGTGAGCGCGAGGTTTTTGCCGACGGCAAACGCGCTCTCGTCGGTCATCGCGATGTGGCCGGTTTCAATGTCGTGCTTGAGATTCTCAAGGCCGTGCTTGAGGCTCTCTCCGTTGGTCTCAACCGCGCGCTCAATGGCTTCAGGGTTGGTCAGGAAGAAATTGCTTGGCGCAACAGCGTCGAGCATTTGTTCGAGAAAAAACTTGGCGCGATGACGCTCGCGCTCATCCAAATCAGCACTCGCCACCAAGTCACGCCAGAACGCAGCAGTGCGCAAGTACTGGTCTCGCGTCAATTGAAAATACGGTTGCGCAGTCCATGAGGGCGAGCGAAAGCGTCGGTCAGCTGCGGCCAGATCGGACACATCGGTTTGCGGCGCGAACCATTTGGCAGCTGCAGCTTGCCACGCATCAGGCTTAACGGCAGGCAACCACCACCAGCCCGCTTCGGGTGCTGGCATCGCGCCTACCGGCGCGAGTTGTGGCATTCCGGGAATCGACGGCATCGATGGCATGCCGGGCATTTTTGGCATTTCGGGCATCGCGAAGGGTGGCTGATTCATGCCGCCGCGCATCATCGTTTGCAGTGCGTCGAATCCTTCAGTAAACGGGTTGGACGCAGTACCGCCGTCTGATTTCTTTTCACTCATAGCAACTCCTTAAAGCCAATGTAGCCAACGCGCATCGCACATGCAATGGCTTGCCCCACGATTTCCGATGATTCTGCGCATGGAGGGTGCAGAAGTAACATGCTGCACCGCCACGTAAACTGGCTTCAACAACCGCAGTTCGCATGTACATCATCGCTATCGCTTGGGTTTATGTGGTCGTAATGATCGCCGTGGTTTCTGACTCATGGCTGAAAGGCATCGTCCGCTTCGTATTTTTGGGCGTGATACCGATTGGAATGTTGATGTGGCTCACGGTGCGACGACGTCGGGGGCGGATGGCGCGAGAAGCTGAGAAGGCGCAATCGCAAGCAGTTGGAGATTCAACTGCGAAACAATCTGAACCGTAGGGCGGGCGGGAGCCGCGGTCGCAAACCAACTGCGATCAATGCCCCGCGTGCAGCATCAAATGCGTGGCGCTGACCGAGGCGACCCCGAGGCCGATCATCAACATTTGCTGCACCGTGTCCGACAGCGAAAACTGCCGATGCAACGACGGAATCAAGTCAGCGACTGCCACATACAACATGGACGCCGCAGCGAACGCGAGCACCGGCGTGACGTAAGCCTCAGCGTGCGCGAGCGCGAAAAACGCGATCACACCGCCGACGACCATCGATAGGCTCGAGATGAAGTTGTATAGAAACGCCTTCTTGCGCGAATAGCCGGAATGCAGCAGCACGAAAAAGTCGCTCACTTCCTGCGGCACCTCGTGCGCAATGATCGCCAGCGAGGTCACCACGCCCAAATTGAAATCCGCCAAAAAAGCAGCGGCAATCACCACGCCGTCAGTGGCGTTGTGCAGCGAATCGCCAATCAGCACCATCAAGCCAGAGCGGCCGCCATCGTGTGCGTGCGCGTGGCTGTGGCCGTGATGATGTCCGTGATGTGCGTGCTTGGCGTCCGCGCCGTGTTCATCGCCGTTTTTCGGATGCGGCGTGAGGTCGCCGTGCGAATGGCGCCAGATAACGAGCTTTTCAAGGAAAAAGAAGAACAACACGCCAGCGAGCACCCAACCCATGAGCGAGGCCGGAGCGACCCCCTCGGATAGTGCATGCGGGAGTATGTCGAGAAAGACAACGCCCAGCATCGCGCCTACTGCAAACGCGACCCAGCGCTCGATCGACGCGAGCTTGAAATAGAGAGCGATTGCCGCAACGGCTGCGGAGGCCAGACCGCCGATAACGGCGGCAACGATGATGGCGAGAAGAGTCAAACTGGCGCCTTTGGGCGAAGAATGTGCATGAGGGTATGGCGCGAAACGAATCTCCGTTTCGCAACTCAATTGCATTTTAGCCGTTTTTCTCCCCAGTTAACCGGCTCCGCGCGAAGCGGCCCACACTAACCGCGCTAAGGCGCGTCCATGCCCTTCTGTTTCATCATCGCACGCGTTTCCGGCGTAAGAAACGCCGCAAGCAAGGCGCGGGCGGCCGAAGCATCACGCGCCGTTGCGCTCACGCCACCCGCGTACACAGTGAAATTTTGCACCTCGGCGGGAATCTGTCCGACCAATATCGCGCCGGGCACGGCAAGTATTTCGCTCACCTGATGCACCGCCAGATCCGCCTCGCCGGTGACCAATTTTTGCGCCACCAAACCACCGGGCACGAGCACGGCTTTGGGTTTCACCCGATCTGCGATGCCCATTTTGTCGAGCAGCTGCGAGAAGTAAATGCCGCTGGAACCGCCCGCCGCCGGGTCAATGTAGGCCACCGCTCGAGCGTTCACTAGTGCCTCGCGAAACGCTGCAACCGTGCTGATGTCGGGCAACGGCGCGCCGCGTTTAACCGCGACACCGACGCCGACTTTGGCGAGTCGCTGCGTCGAGCCGTCGGCAAATTTCCCGTTCTTGACCAATGGCTCAAGCGCCGCAGGCGAGAGCACCGCGAGATCAAACGCTTCTCCACTAGCAATGCGTTTACTAAGTCCACCCACGGTGTCGTTTTCGACCGTGACTTTGTGTCCGGTTTGCTTCTCAAAATCGGGGACTATTGCGAGGACGACGGGCTTGAACGCTCCCGCCGTAAGGACTTTAATTTCAGCAGCCGTGGTTGCGGTGCTGGCGAGTGCTAGGGCGGCGAAGCTGCATCCCACCGAGGCAAAGAATTTCGAAGCTTGCAGGCAATACGTACTCACGATGCACCTAGCGCTTGCGTGCTGCACGCTTCACCGTGCGCCCACGGGTGGCCGCAACGGCCGCTTCGGCAGTGTCGGACATGGTTTTGCTGGCGCTTTCGCTCATTTTGTTAAACGAGGCGTAGGCGTCGCGCTGCATTTCCATCGTCTTGATCGACATTTCTAGCCCTGACAGCGACAGTTTCATCCAAGCTTCGACCGCACGCAAATCCTGAATACGCTTATCGATTTCGACGGGATCCAGCGCTTTCATCATTTGCTGTGGGTCAAAGGCATTACTGCCCCCAGCGCCTGGCATCCCTGTCATACCCATCATTCCGGCGAAAGGGTTCATGGCGGTGGGACTACTCATCATTTTTTGCATCGATTCGGCCCAGGCGGACCAAGGCTCGTTACCTGCACTCTTTGACATGATGCACTCCTGTGATGTGGGTTCGGTTCACTGCTAGACTGCTACTCAGTCTAATCGTGATTGTCGGTACCGCGTGGGAAAAATAATTTTCTGGATTGTAGTTTTCTTCTTAGTGTTGCTAGGACTGCGCTTGGTTTCCGTTCATCAGACTAGGCGAGACGCTCGCGAGCGACGCGAAGCCGAAGCTGAAAAAAACAAGCGTGACTCCACGCCCGCCAACGAATCGATGGTGCGCTGTAGCGCTTGCGGCGTATTCATTCCCAAATCCACTGCTGTCATGAGCCCAACCGGCGCGAAGTGCGTCGACAAAGACTGCGGGCATAAGCGCTAGGCCATGCTGCAAAGCATTACACGTTTTTTTCGCGAAACGGGAGACGCCCTAAGTAGCACGTCGTTTCGCTTACTTCGCTTATTGGCGCTGTACCGCTGTGTCGCAGCCATTGCGCTGGCCATTGCGTCCGCCAGCACGAGCCTAGGCTCCGTCACGTACGCAGCAGCGTCCGCATACGCCGTCTGGTCCCTGTTTAGTGTGCTTACGCTGCGCCAGTTCACCGGCGGAGTTCGCGGCTTACTGTTGGCGCAACTGGCGATTGACCTTGTTTTCGTCACCGTCATCTACGTTGATTCTCAGGCTGCGATAACGACCTACGCCACCTACCTCTATCCGATCTTGGCGGCGCACGGTTGGTTCTTGCGCGGGCGCCTTGCCTTCGGGCACGCGGCGTTCGCGAGTATCGCGTTACTACTGACCGAGCTTTTCTTACGCTCGGGGTCAATTCAAGCGTTGACGCAAGCGGCACTAGTCAGCGTTGGCTACTTTTTGTTGTCAGCCATCGGCATGCTGCTTGGCCGGAGCGCCGAGGAATCGGAACAAAAGGTGGTGTTGCGTACGGCCGATATCCGGCGGTTGGCACACATCAATCAGGTAGTGATCAGCGAGCTTGATGACGGCGTGCTGGTCGTGGGTGCTACCGGACATATTGTGATGGCAAACCCGCAGGCGACGCGGTGGCTTGGCGGGGACGAAGCACGGATGCGACCCAATGTAGACCTGCGAGAACTTTCGCCTGAGTTACATGCGCGATGGCAGGCGTTTTTTGGTGGACAAAACACGTTTGATACCTCCCCTATTCGTACCGACGGTGGCAGCCGACTCCTCGCGCCACGAATGATGCCGGTGGATCTGGAAGCGAAAGCAGGAACTCTGATTTTTCTAGAAGATGTGGAGCAGACCGAAGCCCAAGCGCAGCAAATCAAGTTGGCGGCATTAGGTCGGCTGTCGGCGAGCATCGCGCACGAAATACGCAATCCGCTGTCCGCGATCAAACAGGCTGCGCAGTTGATCGGTGAGGAAACACTTGATCGCCCGCAAGCGCAGGCGCTGACCTCGATGATCGATAAGAACGTATCGCGAATTGACCGTATCGTGCGCGACGTTTCGTTGCTCGGCCGACGTGATCGCGGTGCACCCGCAGTGTTTGAACTGGCACTCGTGCTCAGCGAGATCGTCAAAGATTTGTGTCAGAGTTTGCCCGCACCGACGAATGCGTTTCGCGTTGCTCCGTCCGGTGGCGCTAGGGTCTATGCGGATCGTGGCCACTTTGAAGAAATGATGGTGAATCTTCTCTCCAACGCGTGGCGACATTCGCAGCGCAAAAGCGCAAGCGTGACCGTATTGACTAATGTGGATGATCAGAAGCAACGCGCGGTCATCAGCGTTATTGACGACGGCCCAGGCGTTTCTTCGGAAATCGCGGATCGTATCTTTGAGCCGTTCTTTAGCGGCAGCGGCAGCACTGGACTCGGTCTGTATCTCGTGCGCGAACTCGCTTTGGCCAATGGCGGCAGCGTTCGCCTCGGTGCCTCGCAGGTTGGTGCACGTTTCGTGCTCGAACTGCCTTTAATGCAGGAACTCTGATGGCTAAGAAACTGGAAGCAGCGTCGCGCGTATTGGTGGTTGACGATGAGCCGGATTTGCTCATTCTCATGCAGCTCACGCTAACAAAACTAGGGCTCGAAGTCATCACCGCAGACAGCTTTGAGACAGCAGTCGATGCGCTGGACAAGCAAGCATTTGCGCTCTGCCTCACCGACATGCAGCTCGGAGATGGGACGGGGTTGGACGTGCTGACAGCCATAGCAGAGCGTGGACTTGACCTACCCTGCGCCGTAATTACCGCGTTTGGCAACGCGGATAACGCCGTAGCAGCGCTCAAGGCAGGCGCGTTCGATTACCTCGCTAAACCAGTGTCACTTGACCAGCTGCGCACCTTGGTGAAAACGGCGATTCAAGTGACCGAGAAGGCGCGCACCGAAAAGTCAACCCCGAGTGGTGTTGAAAGTGTGAGCGCATCAGCCAACGGCCAACTGCTCGTAGGCGATTCGCCTACGATCGACGCGTTACGTGCTTTGCTTAGCAAGTTCGCGAAAACGCAATCGCCCGTGCATGTGCACGGCGAATCGGGCACCGGCAAGGAACTCGCGGCGCGCATCCTCCACAGCTCAGGGCCGCGCTCACACGGACCATTTGTTGCGGTGAACTGCGGGGCGATTCCAGAGAACTTGATGGAGAGCGAGTTTTTCGGCTACCGCAAGGGCGCTTTTACCGGCGCGGAGACTGATCGCGATGGGTTCTTTCAAGCGGCGTCGGGCGGCACACTATTTTTAGATGAAGTAGCAGACCTTCCGCTTTCGCTTCAAGTGAAGTTACTGCGCGCGATTCAAGAGCGCAAAGTTCGCAAAGTTGGCAACACGACGGAAGACACGATTGATGTTCGCATCGTGAGCGCTACGCACAAAAACTTAGGCGCGCTGGTGCAATCGGGTGCATTTCGACAGGATTTGTTTTATCGACTCAACGTGTTGCAAGTCGTAATGCCCGCGCTGCGCGAAATTGCGAGCGACATTCCGGTCATAGCGGCGCGCACTTTGTCGCGCATTAGCGGCGCGACTTCGGGGCTAACCACCAGTGCGATTGATGCGCTGACGCGCTACAGTTTTCCAGGCAACGTGCGTGAGTTGGAAAACGTTCTGGAACGCGCCGTGGCCCTCGCCGACGATCCGCATCGTATTGAAGCCTCGGATCTGCGCTTAACGCTCGACGACAACCCGGTCACCCAAGCGGCCGCGGCTAACACGCCTGCGGGCGAAGGCACATTGGCCGGTCGCACGCCGCTGCAAGATTTTCTTGACCGAAGTGAGCGCGAGACGCTCGAGCTCGCGCTCGTGCAAACACGGGGAAATCGCACGCAAGCCGCCAAGTTGCTGGGCATCACGTTCCGTTCAATGCGCTATAGGCTGGAGCGACTCGGCATGGAGCCAGACGATGCCTAGGCACGACATTGCGGGCGAGCGCACGGCGGATTGGCGCGAGGGCTGGTGGAAGGGCGCGAAACGCGCGCATTGCGTCAATTTCGACGCGCGCCCAAGCGGCATGCTGCCCGAGCTGATCGTTCTGCACCACATTAGCCTACCCGCGGGTTGCTTCGAAGGCGAAACGGTCTTGGATTTCTTTGCCAACCGAGTCGACGTTTCTACGCACCCCGCGCTTGCCTCCATTGCGCACCTGCGAGTGTCCGCGCACTTTTTTGTGCGGCGCAGCGGCGAGGTGATCCAACTCGTAAGTGCCGACAACCGCGCTTGGCACGCAGGTGTGTCGACGTGGCGCGGTCGCAGTGCGTGCAATGATTTTTCCATAGGTATCGAGATCGAAGGCGATGCCATCGCTCCGTTTACGCCGGAACAGTACGACGCGCTAAACGTGCTGCTGGCTTCGATGGCGAGCGCGTACAGGATTAACGCTGTCACCACGCACAGCGAAATTGCACCGGGGCGGAAAGTCGATCCGGGCCCCACGTTTGATTGGACTCTGCTCCATCGGCGCTGGGCGGTTTAGTCCCGTCAGAGTGGGATTGGAGCCTTCCAACCGCCAAGAATCTGGTGAGAACGCCCGTCTGCATACAATTCGTGCCATGCAATTTCTTCTCGAATACGCGCCGATCATTCTTTTTTTCGCCGCGTACAAACTCAAAGACATTTATTTCGCCACCGGCGTAGCCATCGCCGCATCGATCGTGGCCATTGCGTTCGCGTGGCTTTCGTCACGGAAAATTACGACTATGCAATGGCTATCGCTGGGCATCATCGTCGTTTTCGGCGGTGCCACGCTATTGCTGCATGATGAGACGTTCATCAAGTGGAAACCCTCCGCGCTCTATGGCGCCTTCGGGCTCGCGCTGTTGTTCGGCAAGTTGGTATTGAAGAAAGACTGGATAAAAACCGTATTTCAGCAAGCACAGATCTCAGCGCCAGACGCCCTTTGGGGGAAGCTCACATGGGCGTGGATCGCGTTCTTTGCCTTCATGGCTACGTTGAACGGATACGTCGCCACCAATTTCTCGCTTGATCAGTGGGTCAACTTCAAGGTTTGGTGGGCCATGGGGCTGTTCTTTGCGTTCACCATTTTGAACGTGGTAGTTCTGGCCAAATACATGCGCGACGATACGCCGCCGTCAGGCAACCCATGAGCGCGCTGAAAGAGCTGGTCGCATCGCGTTTGAATTCGCTTTCGCCGATTGCCCTTGAAATCAGCGACGACTCAGCCCAACATGTCGGTCACGCTGGCAATACCGGCGGCGGCCATTTGTCTGCCAAAATCGTGTCCAGCACGTTTTCCGGGATGTCCACCGTCGCTCGTCACCGAGCCGTATATGCGCTGGTCGCGGACTTGATGCCGCAGCAACTCCACGCCCTCTCGCTCAAGTTGCAGTCGCCCGAAGAACTTTAGTCACTATTTATTGTCAATCCTCATTCACAGCTACAACCGTTAACAGGAACCACAAGAATGCAACGTCACATTTCCCTCGCTACCGCCTTGTTGGTGGCATTGTCCAGCGCCGTCGTTACTGCGCAAACGCCCGCCAAGAAGCCGGCAGCTGCGGCCGCAGCGCCCGCTGCGCAGTCCGGCGACATGGTGTCTGCCGCTCAGCTTGAGATGATTGTCAAAGAGCGCGTTGCCCAAGGACAGCCCGACAGCAAGGAACTGCGCGCCTCGCTGCGCGAGGAATTAATTAACCGTGAACTCTTCCTGCGCGCTGCTAAGGCCAAGAGCATGGATCGCGACGCCGCGATGAAAACGCAAATGCAGGTTGCATCTGAATCAGTATTGATTCGCGCTTACCTCGCCGACTATATGTCCACGCATCCCATTTCAGACGACGTTCTGAAAAAAGAATACGACACTATCAAGGCAGGCTTGGGTGACAAAGAGTACCGTGCACGCCACATCTTGGTCGAGAAAAAGGAAGATGCCGAAGGCATCATCAAGCAGCTACAAGCTGGCGGAAAGTTTGACGAGCTTGCTAAAGCCAACTCAAAAGATCCAGGCTCCAAAGAAAACGGCGGTGATCTTGATTGGGCTGTGCCATCGAACTACGTGAAGCCATTCGCGGATGCCATGATGGCGCTCGAAAAAGGCAAGTACACGCCGACGCCAGTTCAGAGCCCGTTCGGATATCACATCATCCAGCTTGATGACACGCGTGAAGCGAAGGCTCCTGCGTTTGAAGAAGTGAAGCCACAACTTGCGCAGCGCCTGCAAGGGCAGGTTATCGAGAAGCACCTAATTGAATTGCGAACGAAAGCTGGCATTAAGTAGTACGCCAATTCGTTCCAAAAAGCCGCCTTCGGGCGGCTTTTTTCGTTTGCGTAATCAAAATTAGGACAGACAAGCGACAGTGACGTGAACCATAATCGATAGGTATCTTTTATGGGGAGGAGTTCACTTGAATAGTTTTTTGAAAAATAAAGACTTGATCGCCGGATTGATGTTTGTCGTCATCGGTGTGATTTTTTTTATTGGCGCGGCTAACTACCAGCTTGGCACCGCAGCGCGCATGGGACCGGGATGGTTTCCCAGGGCGCTTGGCGGAATCATGACATTCCTTGGCATCCTCATCGCTGGCGTTGGCTTGAAAAATCAGGCGGCGTGGGCTGCGACGCAGGGCATTGGTTGGACTTGGAAGCCAGTCGTCATACTGACGGGAGCGGTGTTGCTCTTCGGCTTCGCACTGCCAACGCTCGGCATGGTGATTGCGATCATTTTGCTTACGTTGATTTCCGGTTTTGCTGCGCACGACAAAAACTACAAGGAGCTGGCGATGATCACGGTGATCATGTGCCTCTTCTGCGCCGCCGTATTCGTTTGGGGCCTCAAGCTTCAGATGAAACTTTTCCCTTGGAGCTAAGAGAACACAATGGACTTACTTAGCAATCTATCCCTCGGATTTGGCGTCGCGCTGACGCTGACCAACATCATGTACGCGCTCGTCGGATGCCTGCTAGGCACCCTCATCGGCGTGCTTCCGGGCATCGGCCCTGTCGCGACCATCGCGATGCTGCTGCCCACGACCTACGCGCTGCCGCCAGTCTCCGCGCTCATCATGCTCGCAGGTATTTATTACGGCGCGCAATATGGTGGCTCGACCACTGCGATTTTGGTCAACCTGCCGGGTGAATCCTCTTCGGTCGTGACCGCCCTTGACGGCTACCAGATGGCGCGTCAAGGTCGCGCCGGTGCCGCGTTGGGTATGGCTGCCATTGGCTCTTTTATTGCCGGCTCGTTCTCTACGCTGTTGGTCGCTGCGTTCGCGCCACCGCTGTCAGAAGCGGCATTGAAATTCGGCCCGGCTGACTACTTCTCGCTCATGGTGTTGGGCCTGATCGCCGCTGTAGTTTTGGCGCACGGTTCGGTGCTCAAAGCCATCGCGATGATCGTACTTGGGATTGTCATGGGGCTGGTCGGAACTGACGTGAACTCCGGCGTCGCCCGATTTAGCTTCGACGTGCCAGAACTCACCGACGGCATCGGCTTTGTTGCTGTCGCGATGGGTATTTTCGGTATCGGTGAGATCCTCATCAACCTCGAAAAAGGCGAGGCGCGTGAAGTGTTCACGGCGAAGGTTGGTCGACTGCTGCCCTCGAAGCAAGACTTCAAAGACTGCGCCGGCTCGATCACTCGCGGCACGCTGCTGGGTTCGTTGCTCGGTATTCTGCCGGGTGGCGGCGCATTGCTCGCGTCGTTCTCTGCGTATTCGCTTGAGAAGAAAATTGCGGGACCCAATGCGAAACCTGCATTCGGCAAAGGCAACATCCGCGGCGTAGCCGCTCCAGAATCGGCCAATAATGCCGGTGCACAAACGTCGTTCATTCCACTGTTGACGCTCGGCATTCCACCGAACGCTGTGATGGCATTGATGGTCGGCGCGATGACGATTCACAACATTCAGCCTGGCCCTCAGGTCATCACCGCCAATCCCCAGCTTTTCTGGGGCCTTATCGCGTCAATGTGGGTGGGTAACGCGATGTTGGTGATTCTGAATCTGCCGCTGATTGGCATGTGGGTTCAGTTGTTGAAGATTCCGTATCGCTTGCTCTATCCGATGATTCTCGTGTTCTGCTGTATCGGTGTTTACACCGTAAACAACACGACGTTTGATATCTGGATCATTGCGACCTTCGGTGTGATTGGCTACATATTCGCGAAGCTTGAATGCGAAGCCGCGCCGTTACTGCTCGGATTCATCCTGGGACCGATGATGGAAGAAAACTTGCGTCGAGCCATGTTGCTCTCGCGTGGTAGCCCGGACGTGTTCTGGACGCGCCCAATCAGCGCAACGATGTTGGTACTGTCGGTCATCATGCTGGTGATCCTGGCACTTCCAGCGATCCGCAAAAAGCGTGACGAAACGTTTGTCGACGATTGATTTGACAACTGTCGCGTACGAAAAAACGGGCACTTCGGTGCCTGTTTTTATTGGTGCGAGGTACTCTGTGTCGGTATCAAAACCACAAGGAGGCACTATGAGCAACACGACCCGTCGTGACGTATTGAAATCTATCGGCACCGTTGGCGTCATCGGCGGTAGCGCGGCGATTACTGGCTGCGCGACCGTGAACGTAAAAGTGGAGGCGCGCGCGACGCCGTTTCATGTCGCGGCACCGTCCATCCCGATCGTCGGCAGCGCACAGACATTTCCCGTGCGTCGTATCTATTGCATCGGCCGAAACTACGCAGCGCATGCACGCGAGATGGGCTCTGACCCGACGCGTGAGCCGCCGTTTTTCTTCCAGAAGCCGAGCGATGCCATCCAGTACGTGCCGGTTGGTCAAACGATCAACCATCCGTACCCGCCGTTAACCAAAAACTACCACTACGAAATCGAGCTGGTCGCGGCGCTACACAGCGGTGGTCGCGATATCTCCATCAATGATGCGCTCAAGCATGTGTACGGCTACGCGCTGGGGCTCGACATGACTCGTCGCGATTTACAGCGCGGCATGGGCGATCAAAAGAAACCGTGGGAAATCGGGAAAAGTTTTGACCGCTCGGCCCCGATTGGGCCAATACATCGCGTTGCCGATGTGGGGCATTTCACGGAGGGCAGCATTCAGTTGCTGGTCAACGGCGTGGTCAAACAAAAGGCAGACTTGAAGCAAATGATCTGGAGCGTCGCAGAGCAAATCAGCAAACTCTCCGAAGCGTTCGAGCTCATGGCTGGCGACATCATCTACTCGGGCACGCCGGAAAACGTCGGCCCCGTGGTTCGTGGGGACGTGATGCTGGGCAAGCTCGCAAAGCTGCCAGATATTTCGGTAAAGGTGGTCTAGATTTACGGCGTCTTTACAGCTTTTATGAACAAACGACCGTCCGACGGTCGTTAGCGGCTATATTTTCTTTAAGTCGACATTGTAATTTTCAGGCGCGTAGCGACCGCCCGCCGGTCGTTGCGCCGAATAAGCTACTGTCTGACTCGCGTCAGACCGCAGCACTTCAAGTATCGCGCCTACTGTGAGCTTGCCGCCAGTGGGTACGCGCTACTTTATTGACGCCAAAACTTGGTCGATCATGACGCCCGCTTGGCCCAAGTAATTCGCCGGATCGCAGAACGCCTCAAGCTGCGCGCGCGAGACATGCGCATTG
>ERZ795056.3123-NODE-3123-length-17937-cov-12.110167_pt1 | contig 17937 bp, 18 predicted proteins | sample MGYA00375140_ERZ795056 | MGnify/ENA primary metagenome ERZ795056 (study PRJEB30185, sample SAMN05720227) | activated sludge metagenome | isolation source: Anaerobic digester | place: USA | collected 2015-03-09 ... | reverse complement strand
GTAAAGTGGCGGATTCTCCGGCAGATAGCCGATTCGCTTGCGAACCTGCATTGAGTCCTGATGGACATCAAATCCGGCCACCGAGGCGGTGCCTGAGGTGGCCGGCAGATAGGTGGTCAGGATGCGCATGGTCGTCGTCTTTCCGGCAGCGTTGGGGCCGAGAAATCCGAGGATTTCGCCCTTCTCGACCTGAAACGAGACATGATCCACCGCCATGACGCGACCGAAGTAACGCGTTACTTGTTTCACTTCAATCATTGTTGGGAGCCTCCTTTCTTGATGGCCGATTCCGCGCCGCTGAAGTGAGTGACCAGTCGCACCCGAAAAAAAGGAGCCCGAATTCCTTACCGGCGGATGCCGAGTTCCTGAATCAGGGAGCGATAGAGAGAGATATCGTTGGCCTTGAGATAATCGAGCAGCCGGCGGCGGCGTCCAACCATCTTGAGCAGTCCACGCCGGGAGTGGAAATCCTTGGGGTTGGTGTGGAAGTGCTTGGTCAGCTGGTTAATGCGTTCCGTGAGCATGGCAATCTGGGCCTCGGTGCTGCCCGTGTTGTCAGGACGCTTGCCGTACTTTTCGACGAGTTCCAGTTTCACTTCTTTGGTCAAAGGCATGAACAACCTCCGGTTAATAACTTGACTGACTGGCTAATACTTCAACAGATTTATTAATGTCCTGTTTGATCTGTTCAACCAGGGCGTTGGTTGAGGCAAATCGAGTATCTTCCCGAATAAAGGCGATGAAATCGACCCTGACCTCCTGTCCATAGAGCTGGCCGTCGAAATCGATGATGTAGGTTTCGATCACCCGCTCCTCGGCGGCAAAGGTCGGTTTTTTGCCGATATAGGTGGCGGCGGCGTAGCATTTGCCGTCGAGATGGCAGCGGGAGGCATAGATGCCTGCGCGTGGCACCAGTTTGTAGGGCGAAAAGGGACGCAGGTTGATGGTCGGGAAACCCATGCCCCTCCCTCTACCCTCTCCGTGCACGACCAGGCCGTTAATGCTGTAGGAACGACCGAGCATGGCGGTGGCCGTCTCCATCAGCCCCTTTTGCAGGTAGTGGCGGATTTTGGTGCTTGAGACGATCTCGTCCTCCACACGATAGGGGGGCAAGGAAGCGACGGCGAAGCCCTGTTCGGCGCCCATGCGCTCCAGCAGTTCGAGGTTACCGCTTCGCGCCCTGCCAAAAGCATGGTCATGGCCGATGATGATCTCGCGCATCTTCAGCCGCTCGAGCAGGATTTCCGTTACAAAGCGCTCGGGTTCAAGTCCGGCGAAGGCGGGGGAAAAATTGGCCACCACCAGGCGGTCGAGGCCGAGCTGGTTGAGAATCTCAATCTTCTCCTCGATGGTCGTCAGCACCTCATGGGGCGGACGAGAGGGATTATTGAGCACCAGCTGCGGGTGGGGCTCAAAGGTGACCATAGTCGCCCGGGCCTGCAGGTTATTTGCGCGGGTCTTCAACTCTGCAAGGATCGTCTGATGGCCAAGGTGCACGCCGTCGAAGGTGCCCAGTGTGACCACACTGCTCTCCGCAGGCGGGAGTGTATTAATGTTCCAGATTATCTGCATGAATACTAGTGTTCCAGCGAATTCTTATTGAACATCTGCGGCAGCGCGGTCACCTCGATGGCCTCCTGAAGAGTATGGGGGCCGATCCGTGTTCGGGTCAGGCGGCTGAGAAAGCCCACCGTACCCAGGGCGAGGGCCAGATCCCGCGCCAGGGCGCGGATGTAAGTCCCTTTGGAACAGACGACGGTGAAATCAAGACTGTTTTCCGATACCCGCGCGACCTTCAGGCTGAAAACCGTGACCCTGCGCGCCTCAGGGCTTTTCAGTTGACCGGCCCGGGCCAGTTTGTAGGAGCGCTGTCCGTCGACATGAAGAGCCGAAAAAACGGGCGGCACCTGTTCGATCTCGCCGACGAAGCGGTCTGCGATCTCCTGCACGGCCGCGACCTCTTGCAAGCGCCACTCCCGGCGTGCGCAAATCGTGCCGCTGATATCGAGAGTGTCGGTCTCCATGCCCAGCCGCAGCCGTGCCTGATATTCCTTTTCGGCATCGACCAGACCGGTGATGGTGCGGGTTTCACGGCCTGTACAGACCAGCAGCACGCCATCAGCGAATGGATCAAGGGTGCCGGCATGACCGGCCTTGCCGCCGCGTAGATGCTTTTTCACCAGCCGCACGACATCAAAGGAAGACCAGCCGATGGGCTTGCGCAGATTGAGAACGAGATCCGGGCAAAAATGTTCCCGTGCTGAACCCGCGGTTGCATTGGAGGTTATGACTTTTCCTCCCGGTGAATCTTTTCGATCACTTCCTGAATATGGGCTGCGTAAGCAGCGGAATCATCATACGAAAACTCGATCTCGGGTACATAGCGCAGGCCGAGTCGGTGCCCCATTTCGCCGCGAATGGGGCCGGTAAGCTGCTCCAGTTTCTTCGCGGTTAGACCGATGCGTTCCTGTTCACCGAGGACGCTGTAAAAGATGCGCGCATGGCGCAGATCGTCGGAAACCCGGACCCGGGTGATGGTGATGAAGCCCAGATCGGCATTTTTCATCTCGAAGAGCAGGTAATTGCTGACCTCTTCCTGGAGGAGGGCGGCCACCCGGTCTGCGCGTTTATACTTGTTCATTCTCTAGACGATCTCCAACTGCTGTCTGATGATTTCAACCTCATCCTCGGTTTCGATCAGCCGAATAACCTCCGACATCACCTGGTCGATAAACTTGCGCTCGTTGGCGACCAGGGCGATCCCCAGGGTGGTGCGCTGCCATTTCTCGTTCTCATCCACTTCAGCCACGGAGACATTAAACTTGTTGTGAATCCTGGTCTTGATGCTTTTGAGGAGAAACCTCTTCCCTTTGAGCGAGCCGCTCTCGGGGATGAAGAGTTCTATCTGCAAAAGTCCGACCAGCATGCCGTCTCCCCTCTCCTATTCCAGGGTGCGCTTGGTTTCAACCATGCGGTAGGCCTCGATGATATCGCTGACCTTGATATCGTCGTAATTGGCCAGGGCGAGGCCGCACTCGAATCCCGTCGCCACTTCGCGAACATCGTCCTTGAAGCGCTTGAGGGAAGAGAGCTGGCCGTCATGGATCAGGCGATCGTCGCGATAGACCTTGACCCGGTCACTGCGGCTGATCTTGCCCGAGGAGACGTAACAGCCGGCGATGTTGCCGACCTTGGGCACCTTGAAGACCTGGCGAATCTCGACCGTCGCCGTCAGCTCCTCGCTGATGGTCGGGGCGAGGAATCCTTCCAGGGCGGACTTGATATCGTTGACAATATCATAGATGACCTCGTAGAGGCGGATGTCGATGTTCTCCTTCGAGGCCAGTTCGCGCGCCTTTGTGGTCGGCCGCACATTGAAGCCGATGATGATGGCGTTGGAGGCCGAAGCGAGCAGAACATCCGACTCGGAGATGGCGCCGACGCCCTTGTGGATGATCTCGACGGCGACTTCGTCGGTGCCGAGATTGATCAGGGTATCGGTGATGGCCTCGATGGAGCCGTCCACGTCGGCCTTGAGGACGACAAAGAGCTGGCGGATCTGGCCCTTCTGGATCTGGCGCGAAATTTCATCCAGGGTGCGGGCGTGGCTGCGCCAGCGTTCGTGTTCACGCTGGAGCTGCTGACGCTTCTGGCTGATCTCGCGGGTATCGCGTTCTGAGCTGAGCACGATGATCGAGTCACCGGCCTGGGGCATGCCGGCAAAGCCGAGCACAGCCACCGGCATTGATGGGCCGGCCTGTTTGACCTTGCGGCCGTGGTCGTCGAACATCGAACGCACCTTGCCGCTGTAAGAACCGGCGATAAAGGGATCGCCTACCTTGAGGGAGCCGGACTGAACGAGTACGGTGGCGACGACGCCCTTGCCGCGATCGAGGGCCGATTCAATGACCACCCCGCGCGCCAGACGCTCGGGATTGGCCTTGAGGTCGAGCACTTCGGCTTCGAGCAGCACATTATCGAGCAGCAGCTCGATATTCTGGCCGGTCTTGGCCGAGATTTCGACGCACTGGTGTTTGCCGCCCCACTGCTCGACCAGGACATCATGCTTGGAAAGCTGCATGCGGATGTTGTCCGGATTGGCGCCGGGCTTGTCGATCTTGTTGATGGCGACCACGATCGGGACGTTGGCGGCCTTGGCGTGGCTGATCGCTTCGATCGTCTGCGGCATGACGTTGTCATCGGCCGCGACGACGAGGATGACGATATCGGTGGCCTGGGCGCCGCGGGCGCGCATGGCGGTGAAGGCTTCGTGGCCCGGGGTGTCGAGGAAGGTGATGGGCTTGCCATCATCGGTCTTGACCTCATAAGCGCCAATGTGCTGGGTAATACCTCCAGCCTCGCCGGCGATGATATTGCTCTTGCGGATATGGTCGAGCAGCGAGGTTTTGCCATGGTCGACATGCCCCATGATGGTGACAACCGGCGGACGGCGCACCAGATTAGCCTCATCCTCCGACTCCTCCTTCTCCATTTGCTCGAGCAGGTCCTCGCCGAATTCGGCGAGAGGCGCCACCTCATAGCCGTATTCGCCGGCCAGGAGGGTGATGGTATCCATGTCGAGACGCTGGTTGATCGAGACCATCATGCCCAGTTCCATGCATTTTCTGATGATCTCTGAGGCCTCCGCCTCCATCAGTTTGGCCAGTTCGGAGACCGACATGAATTCGCTGACCTTGATAATCGGGGTCTCCTCGACCTCGATCTCATCGTCGGCCTGGGTGCGGCGTTTCTTCTTCTTGGCCTTGCCGGGCTCCTCCATGGCCGCCATGGTCTGGCGGATGGTCTCCTGGATCTCGGCTTCATTGAAGGTGATCTTTTTCTTCTTTTTCGGCCGTTTGCGCTTGTGTTCGGCTTCGGCGGCGGGTTGAACCACCGGTGCGGGAGTCTCCGCTCCCTTCTTCTTGCGCTTCCGTTTGCGCTTCTTCTTGTGGCGTCCCTCTTCAGCCTCCATCTCCTCAAGACGTGCAACCGGGACCATCTCCTTGGGAGCACCGCCCTCCTTGGGCGGCCGTGCCGCCGGCTTCGCGGCCTCTTCGGCGGGACGTTCCTTTTCACGCGGACGGCGTGCGGTCTCTTCGGGCGGGATCTCGATGACGACCAGTTTCTTGCGCGGCTTGGTCCGGACGGTTTCGGCCGATGCTTCAACGGCGGCTGCGGGCGCGGTTTCCTCACCCTTGGCCGGCGGTTGGGCAGCGGCAAGAGCGGCCGCCTCGGCCTTTTTCGCCAGTTCGGCCGCCCGTTCCTGCTTGGCGGCTGCAGCTTCGACCACACTGGCCTCACGCCGTTTGCGGAGCTCGGGCATCTCCTTGGCCATCTCCTGGGCGACGGCAAGACGACGCTCGAGATTTTTCTGGGCTTCGGCCTTTTTGGCCTCCTCCTGCGCCTTCTTCTCACGCAGTCTGCGGCGGAATTCGTACTCTTCATCGACCTGCGATGTTTTTTCGCCGAATTTGTCCACCACAAGGGCATAGGCCTCATCCGAAACCAGACTCATCTGGTTGCGGACATCATGGCCGAGCTTGGTGAGAAAGGCGACAAGAGCCTCATTTGAGATGTTGAACTCTCGCGCTACCTGAAAGACCCGCATTTTCACAGACAAATTAACACTCCTCAGTTCTGCATATCGATCACCCTGGTGAAACAGTCGACTGACAAGCCAGCCTTATTCGGTCTCGGCCTCCAGTGCGGCGATGATCTTTTCCGCGGTTTTGAGGCCCACACCCGGCAGCTGAGTGAGAATATCGGCTCCGGCATTGAGGACGTCGCGCACGGTGCTGTAGCCGCCACCGATAAGGATGGCCTTTTGCTTATCGGAGATGCTGGTGACATCCTCGATAGAACGATCGAGATCGCGCTGTTCGTCCATGAGCTTGCGGAAGTCCTCCTCGCGCATGGTCTGGATATCATATCCGGTGAGGCGGGAGGCGAGACGGCGGTTGACGCCCCCCTTGCCGATAGCCAGGGAGATCTGTTCGTCATCAAGGACCGCGCTGACCTTTTTCTCCTCTTCATCGATGATAATGCGCAGTGGTTTGGCCGGGCTCAGGGCGCGGGTGATGAAAATTTCGGGCTCGCTGCTCCAGTTGATGATGTCAATCTTTTCGTTGTTGAGTTCCTTGACGATGGACTGGATGCGCATGCCCTTCATACCGACGCAGGCGCCGACGGCGTCGATGCGCTTGTCGTGGGAATAGACGGCGATCTTGGTGCGCTCTCCGGCTTCGCGGGCGATGCCGCGCACTTCGATAATGCCTTCATCGATTTCGGGCACTTCGTTCTCGAAGAGGCGGGTGATGAACATGTCATCGGCGCGGCTGACGACGATTTCCGGACCGCGGTTGCTCTTGCGCACCTCCTTTATGACTGCGCGCAGGCTGCCGCCGCGGTGGTGGCGTTCATCCTTGATCTGTTCGCTCTTGGGCAGGACCACCTCGGTGCGGTTGTCGACCGTCATAAAGATCTCATCGCGGTTGACCTGGCGGATCTCGCCAATGATGATCTCGCCCACCCGGTTCTTGTACTCTTCGTAGACGAGTTCCTTCTCGATCTCCTTGATGCGTTGATTGAGGTTCTGTTTGGCGGAGATGATCAGCCGCCGTCCGAAGGTGGAGGGATCGATGATTTCGAGGTATTCATCGCCGACCTCCATGTCCGGGGCGCTTTTCTGGGCCTCATCGAGGGCGATCTCGGTCACCTCATCGAGCACTTCATCGACGACGTTCTTGCTCTGATAGATTTCGATTTCCCCCTTCTCCATATTGACAAAAATGGAGTAGTTACCGTTGGGGCCGTATTTCTTTTTCAGGAGGCCGAGAAAGATTTCCTGCAGGATCCGTGAGAGCACCTCCTTGTCAATGTTTTTCTCTTTGACAAGCAGGGAGAAGGCTTCGACAATCTCATTTTTCATGGCTGTTTTCCAATTGAGATCACTTGAATTCGATGATAATTTTGGCCAAAACGACTTGCCCGAGCGGGATGGTTAAAAGTTCCGTCCCGGTTTGCAGCTGCAGGAGTCCCCCTGCTGCTTCCTCAATCCGCCCGCTGGCGTCTTGAACCTGGTCGTTGTCGCGATAGGTCAACTTGACTTTTCGGCCGCAGTGGCGTTGAAAATCCCGTTCCGTGGTGAGTGGCCGGTCGGTTCCGGGCGACGAAAGTTCGAGCCGATAGGCGCCCTCGAGGAGGCCGTTATGGTCCAGGCAATCGGACACAGCGCGGCTGGCGCTTGCGCAGCGCTCCAGAGAGATCCCCCCGATTTCATCGGCATAGATGCGGAGGAGAAGGCTGCCCTTGCGGCCATGGATTTCGAGGTCGACGAGGTCGATGCCCATCCCGGCGAGAACCGGCTCGATAAGATTTTTTAATTCATTAACTTGCGACATATCTGACACCCTTTTACAACAAAAAAGTGGGCCAGAAAGGGCCCACTTCAGATAGATAATATATAAAAAAATAACATACTATGCAAGAAAATTCGCAAAATCATCCATTGAGAAGACCAATAAGCAGCAGGGCGTCATCCTTTTCTGCGGCTTTGGGGTGTTCCTCGATGATGCGGTTGAGGGCCTTTTTCGCCTTTTCCTTGTTGCCGGCTTCATTGAAGCAGCGTCCGGCGTTGAGCAGCATGGAGGGATCGAGCACCGAAGAGTAAGCATCGACGGCCTTGAGGTAGGTTTCGGCGGCTTCGTCATATTTCTTTTCAGCTTCGAAGCAGGCGGCCATTCCGCCCTGGGCCGCGGCTAGAAAGTAATCATCCCCGTTGAAGGAGGAGATGAACTTTTTGTAGCTGCTCCTGGCGTTGGCGTACTCTTTGGTCTGGTAGAAGGCCTGGGCGAGATGGAGGCGTGCGATCTTGCCGCTGGTGGTTCGGCCGTAGCTGTCGACGATGCCGCTGAGCTGGCTGATGGCGTTCTGGTAATCCTGGGTCTCCAGGGTGCGGGTGGCGCGGGCGAGATCCACGCTGGCGGTTTTTTCGGCCTGGGTCTGGGCGTAGAGATAATAGGCAAAGCCGGCGATGGCCAGCAGCACAGCAGCAGCTGCTATCATCAGGGTCTTGCCATGTACTTCAAGCCACTCCTGGGCCTTGAAGTAAAAGGTGACCAGGGAGTCTTCCTTGAGCTGCTTCTTGGTAATCTGTTTTCTCGGTTTTAGCATCTGCCGTCCGAATGAATAGGTTAAGGTAGTCTATTGTTGATTAAAACTTGTTAATATAAGGAGGAATTCGCGGAAATGCAACAGAAAACCTAGAAAAAGGGGATTTGCAGGCCTGGTTAGTCCGGACGCGCCTCGCGGGCCGAGACGGTGATGATCTCATAGATGTGGGCGGCGAGGGCTGAAATGAAGATCATCACCAGCAGCAGGACAAAGATTTCTCCTCCGGCCGTCTTGAGCAGTCCGAAAGCGCGCCCGAACTTGATAAAGATCGGCATGGCCAGCGCGCTGATGATCAGGGCGCAAAGGATGCTCATCCAGAGCTTGCGGAAATTCTCACGACCGCCGGCGAAGTAGGCGATGACCACGATCAAACAGGCCAGGGCAAAGGCGACAATGGAAACAGTGGGATGGACTTCAAACCAGACCAGCAGATCGCTGCTGCGCTCACTGGCCACTGCAACTGTTTTGGGATCAGGAATAGGCATAATCGCCCCGCACTAAATAATTTGCACCCAACCGAGGGGCCTGCGCGGCCGTCCTCTGCTTAATTTTGTAAAAATATGCAGAAATAGCAAGCTATTTCTGCCGGGCTTGCCAGGATTGACAGCTCCCGTCGACCAATCCCCGGTGCGGGCAATCAGACGCTCTCCAGCCCGTAAACAGGTCCTTTGCCACAATTGCTCCTTCGACTGCAGAAAAATACGACAATTATTGTGATTTCAGCGCCTGCATTGTTGTTTTTTTTATATTTTTTGCTTAAGCTATTTAGTTTAAAACAAAATTCAAGGAATATGCCCGAGCCCGGGCGTTCTTTTCCGGGACGGTAAAAAAGGCTGGCCGTTTGTTTCACCTGAAATTCTGTTTTTAATCTTTTAGTATAATTTGCTTGCTACGGGCCCCTCACTTGCACTTTAGCGGACAGTTCTTTCTCGCCGGTCGCGACGATACTGCTGCAGCAACACAGGCAGCCGTTAAGACCGGATTTGATTTCCGATATATCCCGCAGGCGTGTGTCCGCCCGAAGGTGCAAGGCCGACCTGTGGAGACGAGCTGCACCCTTAATCAACCTGCCCACAGTTCAACGACCGATGGAGACTAATCAGTGAAAAAGACCCTCTTCTCCTGGACACTGCTTCTCCTCGCCGGACTCTTGTGCATGCACTGCGCTGAAAAGAGTCCACAATCCCCGGCCAAATTTAATTTGAGCAAGGCGGATGGATGCGTCTCCTGCCATACCAACGCCGATCTTCTCAAATCCCTCGCCACCCCCCTCCCTCCTGTTACCGAATCGGGCGAAGGCTGAGGCGGCTCTGTGTCTCAGGTTGAGGCATGGCAGATGGTTAATGTTCGTCCTTCGTTCCTCGATTCAAAGCACGGCAAAATCGGCTGCACCGGCTGTCATGGTGGCGATGCTACTGCCACCGAAATGGAAAAGGCCCATGCCGCCATGGTCGCCGCCCCCAGCGACGGAGAGAATCCGGTTTGCGGAACCTGTCATGGTGACATTGCGGCCGAGCACAACGGCAGTATGCACAAGACCATGAAGGGGTATTACCATCTTATCGAAAAGCGTCTGGGCCGGGACATCTCCACCGACAGCGAGCTGGTGAACCATTTCAACAAGGAGTGTGGCAAGTGCCACGCCAGCTGTGGACAGTGTCATGTCTCCAGGCCGGTCTCGGTTCAAGGCGGCTTCGTTCAAGGCCACAATTTCTACACTCCGCCCGACAACAAGGAAAACTGCACGGCCTGTCACGGCAGCCGCATCGGCGCCGAGTTCTATGGGGAAAATGAGGGGCTGGCTGCGGACGTGCACTGGATTCCCAATGTCAAGCGCTGTGAGTTCTGTCACGATGCCGCCTCCATCCACTCCACTTCCAGCGGAGCGAACACGCGCATGGAAGACACCGACATCATCCGCTGTGAGGCATGCCACGCCGGTGCGCAGGCCGGAAACCGCTGGCATAACAAGCACTGGGGTGATCTCTCATGTCAGGTCTGTCACTCCCAGCCCTACAAGAACTGCAACAGCTGTCACACCGGCGGGGCGGGCATTACCGGCAGTTCCTATATGACCCTGAAAATCGCCAAGAATCCCCTGCGCTCCCCCTCCCGGCCTTACAAGTATGTCACCGTGCGCCACATCCCGATCGCGCGGGACACGTACGCGAGTTGGGGGATCCCGGATCTGCCCAACTATGATTCTGAGCCGACCTGGAAATATGCCACTCCGCACAATATCAAGCGCTGGACGGCCCAGACTGACACCAGCGGCGGCGCCGCCTGCGCAGAAAAGTGCCACAAGAGCAGCTACTATCTGACTCTCGAGGATCTTCCTGCCGGAGAGGTCGAGGCCAACCGGGCTTATGTATTAACTCGTTAGAACCATGGCAAAACAAGATAAACAACCCTAATCCATCACACCTAATAACAAATCACCAAAGGAGAAATCGCATGTTTCGCAAGTACCTGATGCTGGCTTTGATTGTAGGACTGTTTTTTGCTATCGGCTGCAGTGACGATGACAACAACCCCGTTGACCCCAAGAAGACGGACGAATTCGCCCTCGTCGAGGCCGCCGGCACTGCCTATTTCAGCACCTACGTTACCACCTCCGGGGCCTCCCCCAATATTACCACCGGGGCCCTCTTCACCCTTTTGCAGGACGGGGATGCCACTAATGATCCGGTCATCGTCGATTACCGTGCTGCAGCCGACTATGCTTCCGGCCATATCCGCGGCGCCATCAATATCACCCTGGCCACACTGGTCGACAAGCTCAACGACAACACCATCCCCAAGACCAAAAAAATCGTCAATGTCTGCTACACCGGCCAGAACTCCTCCTATGCCACGGCCTTTATGAACTTGCTCGGCTACGATGCCCAAAGCCTGATGTTCGGCATGTGCGGCGTCAGCACCACCGCCGGCGTCAACAAGACCGATCTCTGGATCAACCAGATCGCAGCTGATGAGTTCGCCTCCCAGCTGACCGCGACGGTGAGCACCCCCTCGACGGTGGTCCCCTTCCCGACCCTCTCGACCGGCAAGAAGAGCGCCGAGGAGATCATGAAGGCGCGTTTCCCGCTCGGGATCAGCAGCTGGTCGATCACCGCTGCCGATGTCTTCGCCAATCCGTCCAACTATTTCATCATCAACTACTGGCCGAACGCCGAATACCTCAATCCCGGCCACATCCCCGGTGCTTTCTGCTTCGAGCCGAAGGTCTCCCTGGGCAAGGATCAGATGCTGAAGTACCTGCCGACGGACAAGACCATCGTCATCTACTGCTACACCGGACAGACTTCCGCCCAACTCGCCTGCTACCTGCAGATGCTGGGCTACAATGCCAAGAGTCTGATGTTCGGCCAGAACGGTTTCGCCTACAACACCCTGACCAAGAGCAAGTACACCGTTCCGACCACCGATTATTCCGCGATCATCGTAAAGTAATCCCTGACGGGGGTGCGCCTGCCGGCGCGCCCCGTCAATTCCCGAGGCTCCACCTGCAGGGTGAACTCGAAAAAGCCGTATCCGCGGGGCATAATCGCATCCAGAAAGGGCGATCCATGCATAAACTCCTTCCCGTCGCGCTGGGTTTGTTGATCCTGTTCTGCTTCTCCGGCTGTTCAGAAAAGAGCAATCCTCTGCCGTCAAAAAGCCATCCGGATGAATGGAATGTTGCCTCCTCCGCAAGCTTTCACGGTAAAAAAGTGCTCGCAAGCGGCAAGGCCTCCTGCACAGGATGTCATGGCTATGAACTCGATGGCAGCGGCTCCGCTCCGGCCTGCCAGAGCTGTCACTCTCTTTATCCCCATGATGCCCAGTGGATGGTCCTCGCTGACCAGGAATTTCACGGGGCCTATATCGCCAGAGACCACTGGTCGATGAAGAGCTGTAAAAAATGTCATGGTGATGATTATGCCGGCGGCAGTTCAAAGGTATCCTGCAACACCTGCCACGCCGGCGAGGGTGGCCCGGAATCCTGCGCCACCTGTCACGGCAGCCTCAAGAATCCTGCCCCTCCCGAAGACCTTTCGGGTAATGTCGCCACCAGCTCGATGGGTGTCGGCGCCCACCAGCTTCACATGGATGGATATGGAAGCTGCAACATCTGCCATATCGTTCCGGCCAGTGTGAGCGATGCCGGCCACATCGATGGCGTCGAACACGCCGAGGTGCTGGCGAAGAGAAGCTGGAACCGCACCAATGGCACCTGCGTCACCGGCTGCCACACCAGCACGGCAAAAAGCTACATCTGGAACAGTTTTTGATTCCCTGCTGAACGCCTGACCACAACGTACAAAAAAGCCCTCACACTCAGCACAGCTGAGCGGAGGGCTTTTTTGCTTAAAGGCGGAAACCAGCTGGATGCTCTGGCGTCTACTCCTCCAGCAGGGATTGGAGGGTATCCGTCACCCCCATCAGTCCAAAGAGACCGCCGCTGTGGAGAAAGAGGATGTTGCGCATCCCGGTGAAGCGGCCCCTGGCGATTTCCTGCACCAGTCCGTGCATAGCCTTGCCTGTATAAACCGGATCGAGGAGCAGGGCCTCGCGTCTGGCCAGGCGGATGATGGTCTGCAGTTCCCCGGGCCTGGATTTACCGTAGCCGTCACCGATATAGCCGTCGATGATGCTGATCATCTCCGGCCGGATGATCAGGTCAGGCAGGTAAAGCGAGCGTACCTCACCAAGAATCTCGATGACGCGGCGTGTGAAATAGTCGGCGTCATCGCAGATGTTAATGCCGATAACCTGTGCATCCCACCCCTCGATCTCCTTGCCAAGGATCAGGCCGGCCAGGGTACCACCCGAGCCCACGGCGCATATTACAGCATCGAAACGGACGCCCAGCATTTTCTCCTGTTCCATGATCTCGGCGACGGCATGGGCGTATCCAAAAGCGCCGAGGCCGTCCGAGGCCCCTTCCGGGATGACGAAAGGACGCAGTCCCAGGCGTTTATAGCCCTCCGCGAGGTTGTCCATGATCTGCTGTCTTTGCTCCCGGTACTCCTCAGGGGTGATAAAGGTACATTCGGCCCCGTAGAGGCGGTCAAGGAAATAGTTACCCTGCATGAGCTCAGGCTTGACGCCGCGCAGGACGAGATGGGCTTTCATGCCCAGACGGGAAGCGGCGATGACCGTAGCGCGGGCGTGGTTGGACTGAACTGCACCGCAGGTGATGAGCACATCCGCTTTCTCGTCCTGCGCCGCCCGGGTCACGAATTCCAGCTTCCTGATCTTGTTGCCGCTCAGGTCCATACCGGTCAGATCGTCCCGCTTGACCCAGATGGATGGTCCTCCGAGATCAGCGCTCCAGCGCACAAGCGGATCAATCGGGGTGGGCAGATTGGCCAGGGACAGACGTTCGGGTTTGGTCCAAGCCATGGAACTTCTCCTGGAGAAGGGGTAAGGTGAACATCGCCGCACGAGTTTAATTCTGTTAAAAGAAAAAGCCTCCCGGCAGGCTCACCGGAAGGCTTGGCATCTCACATGTGCCAGGCTTTATAGCTGTCGGCGGCGAGGGCGATCGCCCCGACCACGCCGGCATTGTTGCCCAGCTCCGCCCTCACCAGGCGGGCGATGCTTTGTGCTGCAGTGAGGACGTGGCCGTCAACATTTTGCCATATGCGGGTGATGAAAGCATCCCCGGCGTCGGCGACACCGCCGCCGATAACGATAATTTCCGGGTTGAAGATATTGATGATATTGCCAATGGCCACCCCCAGATAAAAGCAAACTTCATCGATTGTCTGCATGGCCTCTTCTTCACCACTGCGGGCGTGGGCGAAGATCAGCTCGGTATTGAGCCGTTCGGGCAGTGGCATGTGGCGGGCGGCAAGCTTTTCCTTATAGTTCCTGACCATAGCAGTGGCCGAGGCATAGGCCTCGACACAACCTGAGCTGCCGCAGCCGCATTTGGGACCCTGAAAATTAATGGTCATATGGCCCAGTTCAGCACCGGAAAAGCCGGCTCCGCGGAAAAGCTGATCGTTGATGACCACGCCGCCCCCGATACCCGTTCCAAGGGTAAGGCCGACGACGTTCGGGCACCCCTTGGCGGCGCCGAAGCGGGCTTCGGCGAGAATGGCAATATTGGCATCATTGTCCGCATAGACGGGGATGTTGTATTTCTCCTGGATCCGGCCGCGGATATCGGCATCGGTCCATAAGGGCAGATTGGGCGTATTGCCAAGTACCCGCCCGGTGTTGAAATCGATCGCGCCCGGGCTGCCGACCCCGATGGCGCCCACCTCCACGCCCTGCTTCTCGGCCTTTTCGAGCAGCTCGGCGACGGCCTGGAACATCACGTTGAAAATGGCGTCAGCCGACTGGCTGCCATGGCTTGGCAGCTTGCCCTTGTGCAGAATGGTTCCGTCCCCCGTGCCGAGGGCATATTTTAAAAAAGTGCCTCCCAGATCAAGACCGATGAATGCCTTTTCCTTCTGCCCCATTCTATCTCCTGTGGATTGGTCGTGTTTTATCGAACATGTGGTCTGTTCCGCTTCCCGAGCAGTCCCTTCAACCGGCAGCGTGTCCGGCAACATACAAAATAAAGCGGAGATTATCAAGCAATTTCAGTTTCAGCCTCGAAACGGATTCCCTGCAGTCCGGTGTGATACCGGCTGGTGTACTGGTGCTGGATATCAGGCAGGGTGGCGTTTTTGGTCGAATACTCTTTGCGGCCATCCTCGATGATCCAGACCAGGGTATCCGCATTGGCGCGGTCGATGTAGAGGATGCCGTTAAGGTGGTCGATCTCGTGCTGAAGAACGCGGGCAAAGTGGCCCCTGGCTGTGATCTCGATCTCCTCACCTGCGGGGGTTTGGGCCTTGACGATGATCTTGAAAAATCGCGGTACTTCCGCCTGCAGACCGGGCAGGCTGAGACAGCCCTCGATATCGCTCTCCTTCTTTTCGCTGTAGGCCACGATCTCCGGATTGATGAGAATGTGGAGCTTTTTGTGGTCGACGTCCCTGGCGACGAGAAGTTGTTTGGGGACATTGACCTGGTTCGCAGCGAGGCCGACGCCATCGAGGGCCTCCATGGTTTCAACCATGTCCCGAATGAAGGATTCCGCCAGTTCAGCGGGGTGCACCGCTTTCGCCTTTTTGCGCAGGGTGGGATGTCCGTATTTGATGACGGGGAGAATAGCCATGATATTACCTTCAGTTAGCAGAGTCCGCCGCCTCTTCGGCGTGGTAAGAGCTGCGCACCAGCGGTCCGGACTCGACATGGGGGAAACCCATTTCCAGCCCGAGGCGGCGCAGTTCAGCAAATTCAGCAGGTTCCACAAATCGTTCAACCGGCAGGTGATGGCGCGAGGGGGGCAAATATTGCCCGAGGGTGATGATCTGACAGTCGATGTTGCGCAGATCCCTGAGGGTTTTAATCAGCTGGTCGCGGCTCTCTCCCACGCCCAGCATCAGCCCCGATTTAGTCCTGGCGCCGTGACGGCGTGCAGAGTCGAGGAGGTCGAGGGAGCGGTGGTAATCGGCCTGTGGTCTGACCCTGGGATAGAGCTCCTCGACAGTTTCGAGATTGTGGTTGAGCACATCGGGGTTCTGCGCCAGCAGGGTCATCAAGGCCTCCTTTGAGCCGGCGAAATCGGGGATCAGCACCTCGATCCGGCAGCCGGGATTGGCTGTGCGGATGGCCGCGATGGTCCGTGCAAAGGCGCCGGCCCCGCCATCGGGCAGATCATCGCGGGTGACCGAAGTGACTACCGCATAACGGAGGTCGAGGGATTTAACCGCTTCGGCGACGCGCCGCGGTTCATCTGGATCAACGGCCTCGAGCGCGCCGTGCGAGATGGCGCAGAAGGTGCAGTTGCGCGAACAGTTGTCACCGAGGATCATAAAGGTGGCGGTTTTTTTCGCCCAGCATTCACCAATGTTGGGGCAGCGGGCGCTCTGGCAGACGGTATGCAGATTCTGGACGTCGACCAGCTGCCTGACGCTGTAAAAGGCGCCTTTGCCGGTGAGATCCACCTTGAGCCAATGGGGACGCCTGGTTTCGTTCGCTGATTGCATCGTGTAATATACAAAAAAAATTTTCGCGGGACAACACTAATATCGGAACCGGAGACGGCCACAGTCGCCTCCGGCCTTGCAATGAGGGCGATGCTGCGGTGTCATTCTACGCGCTTCTGGGCGGCGAGGATATAGTTGCCGAAGGCTTCGCTGGTCCATGGCATCTTTTCCCGGAAAATGGCGTTGATCGCCTCGGCGTAGAGGCGGATCTCGTACTGGGCATGCTCTTCGGTGCGCAGCGAGAGGAAATTCATCAGCGAGCGGGCATTGACAGTCCAGTAGAACTGGGTGTAGAGGGAGAGGGGCAGGACGAGGCGGGCGTGCTCCCTGGCGACGCCGCGCTCGAGCAGCTCCTGGTAGAGTTCATAGGCGCTTTGATAAAAGGAGGCCATCCTGGCACGCAGTTCAACGTTGTCCTCTTCGGCGAGGTTATCATATCGATAATTGCGCGTCTTTTGTGTGCGCAGGTGGTCAGGGAGGCAGAACTCCTCCTGCATGGTGGCATAGCGGCCGGAGATCTCGTTGTAGCTGGCGATGCGGTGGCGGAACCACTGGCGGGCGACGAAAATGGGACATTTGATATGAAATTTAAAGACCGAGTGTTCAAAGGGGGTCTCGTGGCGGTTGGCAAGGAGAAAGTCGAGCAGCTTGTGGTCCCTTTCGGGATCAGTGGATTCCTTGCCAAAGGAGACCCGGGCGGCCTGGACCACCGCCAGATCACCGCCCATAAAGTCCATGAGCCTGACGAAACCGTGATCGAGCACGGGAATATCGTTGAGTACCTGCAACTCAATCCTGCCTTTCCGGTGATCAATCAAATTTGTAATTTTCGAGGAGTTGAACAATCATTTGCAAAAACCTGCCACCGTAGAGTCCATCGATCAGGCGGTGGTCATAGGTCAGGCTGAGATACATCATCGAGCGGATGGCGATGGCGTCGTTGATGACGACGGGCCGTTTTTTGATCGCGCCCGTACCCAGAATGGCCACCTGGGGCTGATTGATGATCGGGGTCCCCCAGAGGTTGCCGAAGGTGCCGATGTTGGTAATGGAGAAGGTTCCGCCCTGCACCTCGTCCGGTTTGAGCTGGCGGTTGCGCGCCCGGGTGGCCAGATCATTAACGGCGCGGGCTATGCCGGCGAGATTGAGGCGGCCGGCATCGCGGATGACGGGCACAATGAGCTTATCCTCGAGGCCAACCGCGATACCAATATGAATCGACTTTTTGATGATGATTTTATCCCCGTCGAGCGAAGCATTGATGAGGGGAAACTCCCTGAGCGCGCGCGCGGCGGCCTCGATGAAAAAGGCGGTGTAGGTTAGCGGGAAGCCCTCGCGAGCCTCGAAGGTGCGCTTGATACCCTCACGGTACTGAACCAGGGGGGTGACATCGACCTCCGCGACCGAGGTGACATGGGCCGAAGTCTGTTTGCTGATGATCATGTGTTCGGCGATGCGCTTGCGCACATGATCCATCGGCACGATCTCATGATCAACCCCGGGGGCCCGACCCGGCTGGGTTCCGGCCGGGCTTACGGCCGGGGCCGGAGAGGGCGGCTGGGCCGGCTGTGGAGCCGGCGAGGGTGTGGAGGTACGGACCGGTACGGCGGGTGGCATGGCCTCAACAGAAGAGTCCCCCCCCTTGCGTGAAAGGTATTCCAGGATATCCTGTTTGGTAATGCGCTGGTTTTCACCTCTGCCCCGGATGTTATTCAATTCTGAATCCGACAGG
>ERZ795056.3120-NODE-3120-length-17947-cov-4.440700_pt1 | contig 17947 bp, 14 predicted proteins | sample MGYA00375140_ERZ795056 | MGnify/ENA primary metagenome ERZ795056 (study PRJEB30185, sample SAMN05720227) | activated sludge metagenome | isolation source: Anaerobic digester | place: USA | collected 2015-03-09 ... | reverse complement strand
TTACTCATATGCTTTCAGTCCTGATATTTCCCGTCCTTCGGCTTGTTTTTTTAATAGTGGTGTCAATTCTTCCATCAATGCCAATTCCCGTTGGGTGCGTTCTTTCCAGCTCAGATCTAAAGGTGCAAACAGTTCACTCAACTTTTCGCCATCAAAAATCATCCGGTTTATAATGTTTTCTGTGAATTTTAGCAACGCTGAAAGCTCCAAGCCGTTTTTCTGTGCAATTTCAGTTAATTCTTTGGCTATTTTTTCCGCTTTAAATTGCTGGAAGCCGTTTCTTATTTCATGCTCGTTTAAGCCCTTGCCGACTTCCAGTGTTTTGATGTAGTCAATAATATCTTCCCGTTCTTCCATCAGGTTGGCACTTGAACTCAACACACTAATCAATTGGTCACGAGTCATTTTCTGCTTTTTCGATGTGCCTTGTGTGTATTTGGCAATCAGGTTCATGATGTAATCGTAATCTATCACGGCAGAAGCAAACAACACAAATTCAAAATCAAGTTGCTGAATATTTTCGGGTGCTTTGTCGCCTTCTTTTTGCTGAACTTCTTTGAGCTGTTTAGCAATTTCCAGATATGAACCACGGAACGAGCGCAATTGCTCTTCAGGCATCAGCTCTTTGATTATTGCTTTTTGCTCTTCGTTCAGGTCGGTGTATTGGTCAAGCTGTGTTTTCAGCCGTTGTACTTCTTTAAAACGATTGATAAACTCCACGCGGGCAGTATCGCCCTTGATGTTGTAAACTGCCTGAGGTTCTGCAACAACATCTTTCGATTCCATCCATTTTTCCATGGCTTTTACGGCTTTTGCATATTTCTCTATCACTTTCGGAGCAGAATCAACCAGCCAGATTTCTTTGGCTCGTCCTGTGTCTTCTCCGCTGAATAAGGCAATTGCTCTGTCCACCTCGGCTTGCTGCTGCCTGAAATCAAGAATGTTTCCGTATGGCTTTATGGTCACCTCAGTCCCTGTGGAATGCAAGGTGCGATTAGTGCGACTGAATGCCTGAATCAGTCCGTGGAATTTCAGATTCTTGTCCACATACAAAGTATTCAGGTATTTAGAATCAAAACCTGTAAGCAACATATCCACTACAATCGTAATGTCTATTTTGTTTTTGTGCGGATAGTCGGTATTGCTGAACTTTTGAAATTTTATGCGTTGCTGCACATCCTGATAATACAAATCAAATTCGTTGATGCCGTGGTTCGTTCCATATTTCAAGTTGTAATCGCCAATAATGGCTTGCAGGGCTTTTTTCTTTTTTTCAGGTTCAACTTTGTTGTCCTCTTTTTCCTGCTGTAAATCTTCCTGCAACTGTTGCACATCTTTGTTTCCTTCGGCAGGCGGAGAAAACACACAAGTAATGTTTAAAGGAATAAAAGTCTCATCTTCTTTGCTTCGCTTTGCCTGTATGTTTTTGAATAGTTCGTAATATGAAATAGCATCGTTAATGGAAGCCGTTGCGAGCAAAGCGTTAAACCTTTTGCTGTGGGTAGCTGCATCGTGCTTTTTGATGATGGCATTGGCAACTGCTGTTTTGTGCTGAATACTGCCGATGGTTATATTTTGTTCCGGCTTGAAATAGTCAATATGAAACCGCAATACATTTTTATCTTCTATTGCGTGGGTAATAGTATATTTATGTAATCGTTGCTGAAAAATGTCTTTGGTGGTTTTGAAAGAACCAATGTTTCCGTCTATTTGTTTGTAAATGGCATTATCATCAAATATGGGAGTGCCTGTGAAACCGAATAATTGTGCATTCGGAAAGAATTCTTTTATGGCTTCATGATTATCACCAAATTGTGAACGATGACACTCGTCGAAAATGAAAATGATGCGTTTTTTCTGAAGAGGTTCAAGGCGTTGCTTAAATGTCAGAATACCGTGATCTGATTTTTGCTTATTTCGTTTACTGTTTTCATCTAGTATTATCCCTAATTTTTGTATAGTCGTAACGATAACTTTGTTTGCTTTGTCATCAGACAGCATACGCCTTACCAGCGTTTCTGTGTTGGTATTTTCTTCAACACAACCTTCCTGAAACTTATTGAACTCCTCGCGGGTTTGACGATCAAGATCTTTGCGGTCAACGACAAACAAACATTTCTCAATGTCAGGATTGTCTTTGAGCAAGGTAGATGCCTTAAAAGATGTCAGCGTTTTTCCGCTTCCTGTGGTGTGCCAAATGTAGCCGTTCCCTCTATTTTCGTGAATGCAGTCAACAATAGCTTTTACAGCATAAATCTGGTAAGGTCGCATCGCCAACAATTTTTGTTCACTTGCAACTAAAACCATATATCTGCTAATCATTCGCCCCAATGTGCATTTACTCAGAAACTTTTCAGAAAAATCGTCTAAGTGTGTGATTTTTTTATTTTCTTTACTTGCCAACTGATATATAGGCAAAAACTGTTCATCTGCATTAAAGCTGAAATGTGTATTATTGTTATTGGCAAAGTAATATGTGTTAGCTCGGTTACTCACAATAAATAACTGCATGAAACAAAGCAATGAATTGGTGTAGCCGTTGCCCGGGTCGCTTTTATAATCCACAATTTGCTGCATGGCTTTGCGTGGACTGACTTCTAAACTTTTCAATTCGATTTGCACTACAGGAATTCCATTAATAAGCAGAATCACATCATAGCGGTGGTGGCTGTTTTCTGTGTTTATCCGCAGTTGATTGATTACCTCAAACTCATTTTTGCACCAGTCTTTAATGTTTACCAGCGAGTAATGCAAAGGCGTTCCGTCCTCACGAATAAAAGTATTGATCTCTCTTAATCGTTTTGAAGAAACAAAAACATCAGCGTTTATAATTTCATCCCTTAATCGTGTAAATTCAGAATCAGTTAAATTAACCTTATTGAGTGCCTGAAACTTTTCACGGAAATTCTTTTCAAGAGCATCCCTGTCCCTTATGTCAGACCTGTAAGTATATTTAAGGTCAGTCAACTTTGCGATTAAGCTGTTTTCTATTTGTGTTTCCTTAATCATTAAATTTTCACCTCAAACACTCCAACACTCATTTATAAGCCTTGCATATCCGACAGAATACTATAAAAATTAACACATTCGGTCAAGGAAAGTGGCAGAATTTGTCTGTGTATTATTTTCTATCCAGCCAGTTAAGAAGTGCGGTGACGAATGTGAGAGGATGTGGCGGGCATCCCGGGACATAAAGGTCTATTTTGTGCTTTTCAAGGAAGCTTCTGTCTATTTCTGTGGAGTTCTGGAAAATTCCGCCTGAGATGGCACATGCTCCGTTAAGGATTATGATCTTTGGATTGGGAACTGCTTCAAGGCATATTTCAGTAGCTTTGGCCATATTTTTTGTGATAGGTCCTGTTATGACTATTCCATCTGAATGTCTGGGTGAAGCGGTGAACTCAATGCCGAATCTTCCCATATCAAAATTTATGTTCCCTGCCGCATTAAGTTCAAGTTCGCATCCGCTGCATCCCCCTGCTGAAACCTGTCTGAGCTTCAGTGATTTCCCAAAATATTTTCTTATTTTCTCGCTTGCGGTCTCAGGTTTTATTTCAGTCATACCGTTTTTAATGACAAGAGATCCCCTTTCTGTTGCCGACATAATGTAGTTCTGTGAAAAATGGATCTTTTCTGCCGGACAGATCTTTTCACATTCAGGGCAGTATACACATTTTCCAAGATCAATGCTGACAGGATCAAGTGATATTGCTTTAACAGGGCAGATGTCAAAACATGCGGTACAGTTATCGGCACATTTAGCGTCGCTGATAATTGGAAAACCGCGATAAACAGGAGACATCGGGTTTTTTCTTACATCATGGACGATCGGATCTCCCTGAAGTATCCTCATTTTTATTGAATTTATCATATCACGGCTCCTTTTTCACAGGTCATGTCCGGCATAAGAGAGATCAAAGCTCTTGTTGCACAGAGGAAAATCTGAAATGGCTGTATTTCTTAAAGCAATGCTCAGCCCGTACCAGTTGTTGAAAGACGGGTCCTTTATCTTATACTGGACCAGTCCGCCTGAACTGTCTGTGCAGGCAATGTGAACTATTTCTCCTCTGAACCCTTCTGTAATTGAAATTATCAGTGAATCTGGAGCCGGATCTTTCATGGTGGAACTTATCTCTCCCTGCGGAAGTTTTTCAAGTTGTTCCAATATGTGCCTGAAAGATTCGTTTATTTCAAGACTTCTTATAAAAGCTCTTGCATAAACATCTCCGCTACTCATTGTCATTATGGAAACAGGAATAAATTTATATGCTCCGTAAGGAAAATCAACCCTTGTATCTTTTCGAATCCCGCATGATCTTCCGGCAACACCGACAAGACCGACAGTTTCCGCATCTTCTGATGAAACTTTCCCGGTAGTTTCAAATCTTGAAAGTGCACCGACTGATGAGAACATATATTTATTTATCTTTAAAATGTCATCTGCGACAAATTTAAGGTTATCTTTCAGTGTTTTTATGATGTTGTCTGTGATGTCAAATCTCACTCCGCCGTAAGTAAAAAGTCCTCTTCCAAACCGTGATCCGCAGATTAGTGCGAGGCTGTTTATCATGATAGTTCTTATTCTTCCGTATGAATTTGCGGCAAGCGAAAATCCGACATCTGTTGCGATACCGGAAAGAGAGCCGATATGCATGGCGATCCTTTCGATCTCTTCGCCTATAAACCTGATGATCTGTGCTCTTTTGTCAGGCACTGTTCCTGACAGCCCTTCCATCGCATTGCAGTGTGCACTAATATTACCCATCACAGTGTCACCTGCGATGGATTCGGCAAGAATGAGCCGCTGTACAGAATTACTTTTTATTATCAGGTCCTCTATGTTTCTATGCTGATATCCGAGATTGATCTCAAGATTGTAAACAAGTTCTCCGTGGCACTGAAATCTGAAATGACCCGGTTCAATAACTCCTGCATGTATCGGCCCTACCGCAACTTCATGGATCTCTTCACCTGTAATTCTGTAAAATTCATATGTGGTTTTCCCGAAGATCACATTCTGTTTTCTCACAGGTCTCATCCATGGGTGATTTAACGGAATGAATCCGTAATCTTCTGAAAGTTCACATTCAAAAAAATTTGTATGAGGATATTCGTTTGCAAAACTTTCAAATTCAAGCGGACCGTTTTTGAAATCACATCCGGCAATGGAGATTAGTGAAGAGGAAGGGTCTGCAAGTACAGCAATGATCTTTGAAGGATCATTTTTCCTTGCCGGAAGAAGTCCGATCATCCTTTTTCCTGAAGCGAGATCTGCTTTTACACTCTGAGAAAATGTTACTTTATCTAAAAATTTTATTGATGACAAAGATACCGGTTCATTGTTGTGTACATTAATTGAAGTCATGGCAGCATCCCGAAATCATTAGCGATATCCAATATATTTTTTGAAAGCACATCAGGTGTTGCAACTGCGACTGCGATCATGATCAGCATTAAAGAAATGACTGTAAAGTGGAAAACATCGAATTTCTCATCGTTGGAGACGAACTCTTTTTGAGGATCTTTTCTGTAAAGCATTTTGAAAAATAAGTTTCCCATATTTATGAAAATTAAAAGAAACATGAACATTGTAATCAGCAGAATGTAAGGCCTTTGTGAAAAAAGCATCCCTTCAAAGATCTTGATTTCACTGAAAAAGAATCCGAAAGGGGGAATTCCTGAAACGGCAAAGAAAGAGATAAGGAAAAGCCATCCTGTCCAGGGGAGTCTTTCGAGAACTCCGGAAATCTCAGAAATATTTTTTGAATTATATTTATGGTGGATCTTCCCTGCACAGAGAAAAAGTCCGACCTTTGTCATTGAATTAAAAACAATATGGTACATGGCTCCTATGAATGCAAGACCGCCGGTCCCTATTCCCAGAATTATTATTCCCAGATGTTCAACGCTTGAATACGCGACCATTTTTTTCATGTCTGTCGCTTTGAGCATAAAGATCAGTGTTACTAAAATCGAAAGAAGTCCTCCGGTCACAAGCAGAAATTTCGCAAATTCGTATGAGCCGGTATTCTTTAATATCTGGAGCATCCGCAATACTCCAAGAAGTGCGGTTATTCTCAGTGTTCCTGAAAAAAGGGCGGCGATGGGGCTTGGAGCAGTGCTTGTCGCATCAACATCTCCAGCGTGCATCGGTGCAACCCCTATTTTTGTACTAAGACCGACAAATATAAAGACAAACCCGGCTTTAAGCCATACAGGGCTGAGCAGATGTGCATTTTTAATAAATTCAGAAAAATAAAGCTGCTGACCGTCAAGGACGGTGCCTTTTGATGATAATGCAAGGAAAAGAATTCCGATAAAAGCAAAAGCGATGCCGACTGAAACTATGAAAAGATATTTCCACATCGCGATAAGTGATTCCTGACTCCTTGAATAATATACAAGAGGAGCCACGCTCAGAGTTGTTGCTTCGGCGGCAACCCAGTACATTGCAAAATGATTGCTTAAAATTGCCGCGGTATTTGCAATAATATAAAAGTTCATGAGCATGAAATAATATTTTTTGCCGCTTGTTGAATCCGATTCAACCGGTAGTTTGATATAGGAATATGAAACAAGTACTATCCAGAAATAAGTATTTGAAAGGACAACAAGAAACAGCTTGCTTAGTGAATCATATCCGAACATGAAGAATTGTTCCGGAATGTAAAATCCGGTAAAGATCGCAAATGAAACCGTTAAATGCAAAAAAGCAGACAGCAGTGTTACGGCATACTGTATTTTCCAGTTTTTGAACAGAAAAGATGTAACTGCCGCCATAAACGGCAGTGTAAGCATAACAAGAATCGCAGTCATATCTAAGGATCCCTCCTTTGTGCCAGCCTGTCATCTGTGAAAATGGTCGAGCTTATTTTGTTTATGGCAATTCCCATTAAAAATACTACTGCAAAAACATCAAGAAGACTTCCCAGCTCTATTATTATTGGAAACTCTGATGCAACCGCAAGTCCGAACATGAATATTCCGTTTTCGAGCACAAGAAATCCGATTACATGAACAATGAGCTTTTTCCGGAACATTATTATGTAAATACCTATAGTTACAGCTGAAAATGCTGTGGCGAAAGGTATTACGGCAAATTCGGTGCTTTTTGAGAGATAGTTTGAAACGATGAATATGACAGCCATGGAAAAGCACGAAAGAAGAAGGAAGTTGAACTGCTGAAGAGTTGACTCGATCTCTCTTTTTATGTTGAGGTCATTCATAATTTTTTCCATGTATCTGGGGATCAGGATGACCTTGACAACAAGCATTGTCAAAGGAAGGACTAATCCGAAGATCGAAAAATCAGGAATAAAAGGGAGTATCATTAAAATAACAAGAAGCACTCCCTGCATTCTCAGAACCGATATGTAGGATTTGACACTCGTAGTGACAACCAGGTAAAAAAGTGAAAGACAGAAAAGGATGCTGAGTACATTTTGCATTTATACACCTACTCCGAAAATGTAAATATCAGCAGGTTTAAAATACCTATCGCCGTAGCAAAAAGGAGATATTGAGGAATATTCTTCATCCTGAATCTTGAGGTGACAGTCTCTGTCAATGCAAGCACAGATGAAATAGCGAACATTACTACAAGAAATACAAGAAGCGCAAGCCAGTAGTTTTCAACGCTGAAAGGATAGAAGAAAGAAGTAATGATCACCGAATATATAAAAAGCTTGATATAACTTGAGATCTGATAGAAGAACAAGTCTATTCCGGAGTTGTCAAGTATCATGACCTCGTGTATCATTGTGAGCTCAAGGTGGGTGTTGGGATCATCCACAGGCATTCTTGAACATTCTGTCACAGCAAGAATGAATGATGATATTGAACACACAACGACGAAAACTATTACCGAGATGTTGTTAAGAGAAACGGAATGAAAAATTCCGCTTATCGAAGTGTGCCCGCTTATAAACGCGATGCTTCCGACTGTGAAAAAGAAGATCGGTTCGGCAAATACGGCAAAAAGGGCTTCACGGCTTGCCCCCATCCCTTCAAATGAGCTCCCGATGTCCATTGCCGCAAGGATCTGAAAGAATCTTGCGAGTCCTAGAAGATATGCAAAAAGTATGATATCCCCTTCAAAGCTTATCAATGGTTGCCACAGACCGATCGGAAGTATTGCCGCGGCTACTGTTACAGAGGTAAAATTAATAAGGGGTGAAAAAACGCTGATGAAAGATGAATCCCCTGCATTAATGGTTTCCTTCTTAAATAATTTTATCAGTTCATAATAGGGCTGAAGCACCGGCGCCCCTTTTTTTCCGATAAACAGAGCTTTCTGTTTATTTACAATGCCGGCAAACAGAGGGGAAAACGCAAGAATTAGAAAAAAGGATATCAACCCCTGTACTATCTCGATCAGTTCCATAAAAACGCCACCATTGTGTAAATTGCAATAGACCCCAGTATGAATGCAACATAATATCTGACATCAGATCTGCTGAAGTAGTCAAATTTTGCGATTATCGCCACAGATTTTCTATAAACGGGAAGCACGATCTTAGTGTCTATAAAATCATCTGAGTGTGAATGAAATCCGGTCTCAACAGGAAAAACCGAATCATGGTCCTGATATTTTTTGCAATAAACAAGCAGAGCTTTCGGTATTATATTGAGTTCGTCCGCATACGAAGAGGCGGTGTATTGCATTTTCGGTGTGAGAAGGTCATACCCGCATCCCCATGCCGCTGATCTTCTGCCGCCGTATTTCTTTTTCAGGATCCTTCTTAAAACAAAAAGAACAGCTACGCCTGCTGTCAAAGAAATGCAGACAAGGTTGATATACCCCCATTTTATTGAAAAAAGAGTTCCCTTCCCTGCCGGCAGAAAACCTTCTTCAAGAACACCGTTAATGATCCATAGAACCGGTTGAGGGTAAAAGCCGATGAAAATACAGAGGATCGCAAAAAAACCAAGAGAGATGTATTCAGCCATGGAAACTTTGAAGGAAACGATCTTTTTCCTTTCCGATCCCAGAAGCATTATTGAGTTTATTTTTGTAAAGCAGGCAACTGCCAGACCGCCTACCAGAGCAAGTCCTACAACGGACACTATCATCGCAAGAGAATAATCGTTCTTTAATTCGTTTGAGATCATGAAGAACCCGTTGAATATGATAAATTCCGAAATAAATCCGTTCAGTGGAGGGATTCCGCTTATTGCAACGCTTCCTATAATGAAAAGAAGAGTAAAAAATTTTGAGTGGTGAACTATTCCTCCCATTGATTCAATGTTTCTTGTCCCGAGATTCTGGTAAATTATCCCGCTTCCTGTGAAAAGAAGACTTTTAAATATTGCATGGTTCAATGTGTGGAGAAGCGCTCCGCCGAATCCCAGAACCTGTATTCCGATAGAACTATTTGCCGAACCGATAAGCCCGATCCCGATACCGAGACCTATTATCCCGATGTTTTCGATCGAATGGTATGCAAGAAGTTTTTTTAAGTCATGCTGGGCGAGGGCATACCACACTCCGAATATTGCACTGACCATACTTACTGCAAGAACAAACCAGCCCATCCACTCGGAAACTGACGGAAGGAAAAGGATTGTCCGCATAATGCCGTATATTCCGAGTTTTATAATAATTCCTGAAAGAAATGCACTTAGCGGTGTCGGTGCTACGGGGTGTGCTCTCGGAAGCCAGAAATGAAAAGGGATAAATCCTGCTTTTATCCCGAATGCAGTGAAGGACAGGAGAAATATTGCGGCAACGATCGAACTTTCTGAGCCAGACAGGTCAAAATCGGTAAAAAACCAGCTTCCCGATTCATGATGCAGAAGAAAAAATGCGATATACATAATAAATACAAGAACATGTGATGCAACAAAATAATAGAAACTCCCTTTTTGAACATCAGGTTTTTCTTTCTCAAAAAGCATGGCACCATAAGCTGATGTCCCCATTATTTCCCAGCTTATAAGAAACATGATGGCATGATTTGATATTACAATGAACTGACAGGCGACAACAAGAATGATAAAAAACACGATGGAGCTTGCCGCCGAATGTCCTTTTTTAATGTAATGATCAAAATATGAGAGATTATAGATGGATGTGGGGACGGCGATGATCTGTATCACAAAAAGAAAAAACTTTGTAAGACCGTCAAAACGGAACATTCCATTATATGATATGTTAATTCCGGCATGACCGGGAAGAAGTGAAATCAGAACAGGAAGAAAAGAGATGATAATTCCAATTATGAGAATTACCTGTGACAGTATCAGTGACTTTTTACGGTCTTTGATCAATATTGCGAATATAAGTGCGGTCATCTGAACCGCAAGTCCCGGGAAGAACAAACTTTCCATACCTGTAGCATCCTGCAGTAAAATGCTGACACAAACCGTTAAATCGACGGCAGTATAGCACTTTGAAATCTATTTTCAAGGAAAAGGTTCAGCGGTTGAATTTCGCCATCAGATCTGCGTATGCTTCTTCAAGGTTCATCCCTTTTGATGAAGCTTCTGCAAGATATTTTTCGAGCGGTTCTCTCCAGTCCCTTGATGTGATCTCGTTATTTGAATCGTCAAGAATGAATTTGTAGTAATCTCCGCCGCTGTAGATATATTCATGGATGACCGCTGTATATTTCCGTTCTTTCTGAACCGGCTCACCCTTTATGAACCAGTCATTCCCTTTTTTGATAGCTCCGCAGTAGCTTTCCTGTGAAAGATTGAGATTGTATATCAGGTCTTCACCTTTCAATGTTGAAATTACTATCCGGTTCTGGAAGGGAAGCATTGAGATTATATCACTCTTCTTGACCGGGCCGCAATCAATGACATCCCTGAACGCTCCGGGGTTGCTCATTGCCGCATCATATTGAGGAAAAGAACAAAGAAGTGAGCATGCGTAAAGTTTCTGAAATGATTCAAATTCAAAATCCTTTTCAGAAGTTATAAGCCGCTGACCCGCCTTTTTATCGAGCTTTTCAAGATATGAATCGGTTATGTCTTTAATTTTCTTTGATGTATCAGATGAAAAATCCGCTTTTTTACGAAGAGGGATCACATCAACTTTTGTAACGGTGACAGATTTTCCCTTTTTCTGAACTTCGACCCGTGCATAACTTTTCAGATATCCTTCTGTCTGAACGAAAAGGACATCATTATAATTCTTAACTATCCGAACATGTTCGTGCGCACCGAAAACAATGAGCGGCTTTACAGGCAGATCTTTGACCCAGTCCTTTGCCGTTTCAGCGGATTCATGCACAATAACTACCTGAAAATCTGAAAGCGGTTCGTTCTTTTTCAATTCTCTGCCGACGGTTGACAGCGGTTTTACAACTCTCAAATTTTTCAGGTAGCTTGCAAAAGAGATCTGCTTGAGTTCTTCTGTAGTAGCACCGATAAAAGAGATCCTGCCGTCTTTAAATGGATAGATCAGAGATGGCTCAAAAGCGTTTTTAAGGTCGGACGAAATAATGTTGGAAGAAAGGTATTCGATGCCTGAAATCTTCCTGTTATTCTCAAAAGGGAGTGTTCCGAAATCAAATTCATGGTTCCCCAGAGCACTTATTCTGTAACCTGTAAGCCCCATTATTTTGGCAACCGGCTCTCCGTTGAATAAAGATGATATCGCTGTTCCGGTGTAATTATCGCCACCTGAAATTCTGAAGACATTACATCCCCTGCAGTTCTTTTCCTCTTCCTCCCACATTTCATAAAGAACTGAACCTTTATACCAGCCGTCCTTTTCATAAATGTGACCGTGCTCATCGTTTGTATAAAGAAAAAGGAAAGTTGAAGTTTTCTCTTCTTCAAAAGGATTTTTTACTTCTTTGCAACTTGTTGTAACAACGAACAAAATCAATGAAATTGTAATAAATCTAAGGACTTTCACAAACAACCTCCGCAAAACTGTTTTGATTATAGCAGACTTCATAGTGATGTAAATAAAAGTTTGCCGAGAGCATATTTACCATTTTTTTCAGATAAAATAGTTTTAATTTCTAAATTATGATATAAAATATCGAATTAAATGTGGACTTCATAATGTATGAGGGAGCAAATGGTGAACAGAAAGATCAATGTGAAAGAGACAGAAGTTGCAATTGTCACCGTAAATGATTCGGACTATATATCGCTAACGGATATTGCAAAATACAAAACAGATGATCCAAGTGCTGTGATCGGTAATTGGATGAGAAATCGTAACACAATAGAATTCTTAGGTATTTGGGAAACTCTTTATAATAAGTGTTTTAAACCCCTCGAATTCGAGGGGTTTAGAAAAGAAGCAGGATTGAATGCGTTTACGATGTCTCCTCAAAAATGGATAAATGCCACAAATGCAACAGGTTTCGTAGTAAAGGCAGGTCGCTATGGTGGAACCTATGCTCATAAAGATATTGCCTTTAAATTTGCAAGTTACATTTCTGTTGAATTTGAATTGTATATAGTGAAAGAATTTCAGCGTCTTAAAGAAGAAGAGCAGAAACAGCTCGGCTGGTCGGCAAAAAGAGAACTTGCAAAGATTAATTACCACATTCACACAGATGCAATAAAAAAGAACCTGATTCCGAAAGAACTCACATCTGCTCAAATTTCAGTTGTTTATGCGACGGAAGCTGATGTGCTTAATGTTGCTCTTTTCGGAATGACGGCAAAACAATGGAAAGAGGCCAACCCTGAGCTAATCGGGAATATGAGGGATCATGCCTTGATAAACGAGTTGATATGCCTTTCAAATCTTGAAAACCTGAACGCTTTATTCATTGCGGAAGGAATGTCGCAGACAGAAAGACTGATTAAATTAAATAAGATCGCAATTGAGCAGATGATCATTCTTCTGGAAGCCGAAAACAGGAAGCTGTTGAAATAAAAAAAGGGAATTTAAAACAATAAGCTTGGAGGATAAAGATGAATAAAATAATATTGCTGTTTTGGGCATTGATGATTTTCATGTTTTTTGCGGGCTGCAAAGCACCGGCATGCACTGACTTGTCATGGGGTGAAACATCGCAGGTTGAAGAATCTGTAGAACTTAAATACAGCGCAGGCAACAAATGCGAAAACATCAGTGATTACTGGGATGTGGATATAAATGAAATAATATCTAAAATTGAGGGTGCTGAGCTTGTAATCAGTAAATGTGTTGAGTCCGTGTCAGATCAGGAAGTAGAATGTGAAGAATTTATTCCAGAGAAAATCGGGTTTTTTGAGATTACCGGATGCCGTTTTGAAACACCTCCTGATTCAAACACAAAATGCAAAGCAAGCCCATTGATAATTTTTTCTGAAAGCGACTCCGTTTTTAAGAAAATAAGTTGGTCATTTAATTTGGAAAATGAAGGTGATGTTGTTGAAATCTCATCTTTATTTGATGAGAAAAGATTGGAATCTCTTCCTTTTTCTTTGTCTGACAAGTCCATATTGATGATTTTTAAATGGACTGAACATTCAAATGATAATATTGAAAAAGAATTGGAAATGTTTGCAGAATATTCAGTAACTTACAAATAAAGAATCTTTTAAAGTCCTACACCGAGATTGATTGAAAGGGTCGGGAAATAAAATCTTTTTGTTTCCCTGACGGTTTGTCCGTTGTTATAAGTTTCATTTTCGAGTTTCATTGAATGGAATGGGAATTTTGCATCAAACTGCACCATGAACCTTTTTGAAGAGTTTCTGAGCCATTCGTGTCCGATGCTGATGATCCCTGATCCGCTGAATTCTGTGGCTTCATCGTAATCATAGTCGTTATCCGAAAGAAAATAGAAGCCGGCCCTGATCCCTGCACCGATATACCAGCTTGACGGATCCTTTTCGCTGAAATAATAAGCCCCTTTAAAGCCGACAAGGTTGAATTCAAGATACTCCGGACCGTGTGCATCCCAGAGTCCGCAGCCGAATTCAAAATCAAGGAACATGTAGCGGAGATCATATCTTAATCCAAGTGTCCAGTTGATGCCGCCTCCGATGTCAGGTGTCGGCTGAATTCCGTAACCGAGCATCATCATGAAATTAAGTTCACTTCCTATTTTTCTTGGCGGTTCGGCTTGTGTGCCGATGACATTTTCAGTTGTGGTGTTTTTGTAACTTGCTGAAATTCCTTTTAAAAAATATCTTGCAAGCTGGTTGTAAGCTTTTGCGAGTTCATCTTTTCCTTCAATAACAACGCTCTGTCTGCTGCCCCCTTTTTCCATGACGACAATAATACTGCTGCCAAGAAGAAGATGGGTCAATGTATAAGTTTCAGTACATGTTCCGTCAACTACTGCGCCTTCGTTCTGAAACTCTTTTTCCGCCATGAATTTTGCGGCATTCTGCTCATTGGGCATCAGCGTGTCGTTCTCAGAATTGATCTGGATACATACGCCGGCTTCTGCAATGAAACTTGCAAAAAGGACGAAAATAAAAACCTTGAACTTCATGACATATCCTCCATTCCAAATATAAAACAAAACGATTCGGTCACAGCTTTAGTTTTAGTAAGGTTCAGATTTTATTATAAAACAGCTGAAACAAAAGCGATTATATTCACAACTTACTGTTTTGAAAGAAAAATTAAGGCATCTGCAAGTCCGGAATTCCTTGCGGCAGATCTTTTTACGGCAGTTGACAGGATCTCTTCTTTGCCGATGATAGTGAGATCTTTTCTTGAACGGGTGACAGCTGTATATATGAGCTCTTTTGTCAGCACCGCCATCTCTTTTTCAGGAAGTATGACCATTACGGAGTCATATTCACTCCCCTGAGATTTGTGAACGGTCATGGCATATACCGTTTCAACAGAAGGGAGCATTGAGACGGGGAAAGATCTCACGGTTCCGTCATTTGACTGGAAATAACCTCTTTTTTCATTGTCTTTTTCAAGGATTACGCCGCAATCTCCGTTAAAAAGTTCAAGAACATAATTGTTTTCCGTCACCATGACCGGTCTTCCGTGATACCACTGTTCACCATGAGATTTAATTGATCCGTTTTTGATCATGACGCTTTCGGCAAACCGGTTTATCTGTGCGACTCCGCCGTTTCCGACCTTTGAGCCACAGAGTATTCTGAATTTTTCAAGGGTGGCTATAATTTCCAAAGCGTTGGAATCTTTAAATAAAGATGAATAATTCCGGATAATTGCCTCTTCAACGACCTCCATGGAAGATGAAATTTTCGAGTCTATGAACTTTATGGAACCGTCATTACATTTATTGAAAATTTCTTTTAGAATTGAGGTGTCTGACCCGAGATTTACTTCTGAAGCGAGCTCTCCGATGAAAGCACTTTTTCCGAAACGGTAGCTTTTGGTAAGGACCGACACATTGCTATCTTTGAAAACACCTTTATTCGAGGCGGTGCATATATCTCCCAGAACATTTCCGGCTTCCACACTTGTAAGCTGATCTTTGTCTCCAAGAAGCAGTAACGATGTGCCGGAATGTATTGAATCGACAAGTTTTGACATAAGCGACAGATCGATCATGCTTGCTTCATCGATTATCACGATTCCGGCATCGATAGGATTTTCATTGTTATGGACAAATACTCCCGGAGTTCTTGTCCATCCAAGAAGTCTGTGGATGGAACACCCGTTAAGTCCTTGAATTTTCAGCTTTATTTCATCATCAGTTGAGTTTTTGGCAAATGACACTGCGTTTTTAAGTGCTTCGTTCATTCTTGATGCCGCTTTTCCTGTCGGAGCGGCAAGGACAACCGATTCATCAGGAAACAGTCTGAATATTGCGGCAAGTATTTTTGCGATGGCAGTTGTTTTTCCTGTTCCCGGCCCGCCTGTTATTACTGAAAAACGGTTTCTGACCGCTGAAAGTGCCGCGTCAAGTTGTCCGTTTGTCTTTCCCTCTTCACCGAAAAGCAAAGTGATAGTTTTTGCAAGCTCTTGATATTTTTCAATATATCTGCTCGGTTCCTTTGACATTTCAATGATCTTTTTTGCCAATCTGTTTTCATACTGCCAGTATCTGTAGAGATATAATCTTGCACCGTCAAAAACGACAGGGGTCAAAGTACTTCCATTTGAACAGCTTGAGCTTTTTGACATAACATTAATAATATCAGCCCATTGCGGAATTATTTCAATTCCGTTCTCAGTTTCATTTCTTAAATTTTCTACATCATTTTCAGAAAGACAGATGTGACCGCAGTTTATCTGGCGGCTTATCAGAGCTGCACTTACCGACAAGATCTCAAATTCGTCTGAAGAAAATCCTCTTTTTTCAATTCTGCCTGTAAATTGTGCAAAGTGAAAGTCAAGGTCGTCTATTAACCCTGAACTAAGCAACCGCTTGATAATATTAGCCAATTCAACCTCGTTAATTAGCAGGAACCAGAATGTCATATCAGATGGAGATTAACCTAAAAACAGATAATAATCAAGCAGCTTGAAAATATGAAGGGAACGGGTAATATAATGCACAGTTGATTCAAGGAGAAAATGATGCTTGTTGTTTTTCTTGGAAATCCGGGGAGTCAATATAAAAAAACAAGGCACAACGCAGGTTTCATGTTGGCTGATGAGATTGAATTCTTAAAAAATGCGGTATGGAACGAAAAGTTCAGCGGTCAATATGCAAAAGCTGAAGTAAGCGGTGTTTCGCACCATTTTCTTAAGCCGATGACTTTCATGAATGTGAGTGGAAAAAGTGTTGCGGCGGCAATAGCTTTTTTCAAGATAAAGCCGGTTGAAGTCCTTGTTGTCCATGATGATATTGAAACAGAATTTGAAACAGTCTCAATAAAGAAAGGTGGCGGGCTTGCAGGTCATAACGGATTGAAATCAATAGCAAATTTAATCGGGAGCAATGATTTTTCAAGATTGCGGATAGGTGTAGGCAGACCTTCAAAAGGGGATGTGTCGTCATTTGTCCTTGGAAAATTCACGACTGAAGAAGAGATAGTTCTGCCGCTCATCTTCAAAAAAGGGGAGGAACTGCTGAAAGAGGTTTTATTTTCTCTTTAACCGCTTAGAAAGTTTTATCGGATTGATCTTCAGTGTTCCGAAAACAAGTCCGGGGATCATCTGCTCAGTTTCATCAATATCACGGTCATCATCAGGCAGAAAATCGTTTTCTGAAACAATATCCTCATCATATTCAATTACATCATCATTTTTTTCAAAACCTGAATCATCATAATATTCCTGATCTGCAGAGATTAATTTTCTGTTCCCGTTACCGCAGGCGGTGAAAACAATAAAAATTCCAGTTAAAATTAAGAAAAAATAGTTCTTTGACATATTACCCGTGACCCCTGCCTGAAATAACCCGCACACAACAACAGCAATTATTTTAGCAGATTGAAAATAAAAGGCAAAAAGGGTGAGTGACAAAGAAATGCTATTGATCAGGTGATTTGTAAAAGATGATGAGAACGTAAATATTGAAGAATTTAATCTGATTGATCAATTAAAAAATAATATGGTTTGCAAAACTTCCTTTCTTGTGCTTATTGTCATTAAGCCACATCTTATTTCCGCACTGAATATACAAATTTTTAAAATAATTCCGATAATGACATAAATACTACCGCCAAAACAATTAAAAACTTTATAATAGTGTTTAATAAAGGTCTTAATAAATCCTCTAAAAAACAGTCTGTTTTATAATATATAAATTTATCTACATTTTTTTTCTTTTTTAAGACAAAAACTATTTTAAACAATAGCATAGATAAAGCACCTGCAAAAAAACCCATTACTCCCGGCATCTTTAGAAAAACTATGACCAGCATTGCGGGTATAGTTACTATTAATAATGCTTTTATCGTTTCTCTTTGCGTCTGTTTTGCACTAACAGCAACACATTTTATGTAGTCGGTTCTTTCAAGTTTTTCTTTTATTTTTATAATACCACTTACTTTAGAAAACTGCTCTTTGACTTCACGAGCTGTTAAAAATAAAACATTATTTAAAGATCTTTTAAAAATATTTAAAAACCAGAAAACAACTAAGATCCCTATTAAGAAACCT
>ERZ795056.3115-NODE-3115-length-17968-cov-6.056998_pt1 | contig 17968 bp, 15 predicted proteins | sample MGYA00375140_ERZ795056 | MGnify/ENA primary metagenome ERZ795056 (study PRJEB30185, sample SAMN05720227) | activated sludge metagenome | isolation source: Anaerobic digester | place: USA | collected 2015-03-09 ... | reverse complement strand
TCTATGTGTATATTAAAATAGGAGGAGCTTTTATGGGTACTTACATTGATTTTGTGGAGATGATGCCGTTCAACCTGAGCCTTGCGCAGGAGTTTATTAAAAACATTGCGTGTTTAACACAGGATGAATTATCTTCCTGGTTTCGCATAAAAGGGTTTATGGTCAGCAGCGCGGAGTGTGGCTCCATTCTGGCTACCGCAAGATCGAAATTTCGCAATGCTCCGGTAATGTGGGCATACTGATAGTCAATCAATGCCCGAGAGTGGCGACGCGATCGCTGACTCCGCCACTTCAGCCGGATACTGTTCCCGTGTGCTCATCCTGCCGGAATAGTGCTCCGGCGTTATGCTCTGTAACGCCGGAGAAAAGCCGGCTGTGATGGGCTTATTTTACCGGTGTTATATGAAAGCCGGCCCGGTTGGTTGCATGCCGTACATCTCTGGGCGATTACTGGGACATGAAAAATTCTCGTACAGTATCATGTATAGTACTTGAGTAATCTGCCTGTTGCGATAAGTTTGCCTTCATTGTATTGCTATTTGATGCCTGGCCTGGGCCTGTGTGATGCCGTATGGCTTGAGGCTGGCTGATGCATGATATGATTCATGCATAACCCTGATTATCCGTCAATTATATGATTGTGTTCTGCAGAGTGGTCATTCCCATTTTATGCATCTGGTGTGTAAACCTGGCGCATGCTGCCGACTGTACTATGCACATCCAAACCCTCCATCAGGCGTACGAATTGCCCCGGTTATGGTGTTTCAGCGCGAATGATGACATCGGGAATAAGGATATTCAAACTCTCATGAATAACGCTACGCTGCTGTCTCCCTATGACAACTGGCCCGACCATCCTGATTACGAGGATTACCGGGGCAACGTATGGTATGGCATGAAGATGTTCATTCGCCAGACCGGCTCCGATTACGCGGTTTTTCTCCCCTGGCAGAGCAGGGGAACGCAGGTCTATTTCAACGGGCAATTGATTTATGAAACGCGACCCTTTGATAAAAACGGCGTTTCACCCCCGATCATTGGAAAGCCGTCCCTGGTCCCGGTCGTCAAATCGATGATCAGGCACGGGGAGAACACCCTGGTGCTGAGAACGGGATATTTGAACAACCTCGGCGGGTATTGCTATCCTATTTTTTTCGGCGGCTATGAAGCGATAAAGCAGAAATGGAGCCTGTTTATAATCTGGAACAGCTTCCTTTCCTCCATCGATATTTTCCTGTTCATGTATTTCATCATCACGTTCCTGAACAGAAAAAAGGAGAAATACTATCTCTATTTTTCCATCCTTGCCCTGTCGCTGGGCATCTGGACCATGGGATATGACGGCATTATATTCCTGTTATTCGATAATCAAATAGCATTTATTTTCGCCACCTATTTCGCATCGATCGTTGCATCGTTGTCCTTCCTTGGTTTCATTACGCATTTTTTCAGGATCCGAAGAGCGGAGCGGCTGGTTTCCAGCGTCCTGAAGATCGGCCAGATTGCCTTGCTCGCCGCGATAACCCTCGAGGTGATTATCAGCGGGAAGAGTTTTATATACCAGAAATACCTGTATGAGCCGTTCATGATGCTGGTTGTTATCGTTGTGCTGTTCTGCATGTATCTGTGCATCCGCGCGGTACGTGACCGGCAGCCCTTTTCAAGAAGGATCCTTCTCGGCGTATCCGTGTATACCATCGCGTTCCTGCTGAGCGTCCCGGTGTTTTTCAACCAGTTCGCGACGGAGCCTTTTCTAATCGTCGGTTTTTTCATCATGACCATCCTGTTCGCGACAGTCCTGGCGTCGCGGTTTGCGCAGGTCCATAACGACCTGGAGAATTTGAATATTAATCTTGTCGAGATAAACCATGAAAAAGACCGCGCTATAGAGAGCCTGAATATTTACAAGTATATCGTGTCGGAGTCACGCGATCACATGGCATTTGTTGACGACGGGGGCAGGTTTATCGAGGTCAATAACGCGCTGCTGAAAGCATACGATAAAAAAAGGAACAGGGTCATCAACCGGACAGTCAGGGAGATATTCGGCGACTTCGAATATGAACATTCCGTGAAGGAATACTTCAATGCGTCATTTTCCGGGGAACCGGTTGTATTCGAGCGGTGGCAGGAGTTTCCGTGGCGGGGAAGAGGTATATGATTACATCGTTGCTCCCTTATGTGGCCGGACCCGAACAGAAAAAGGGCATCGTGTATTATTCCATCGATATTACCGACCGGATCATGTTTGAGCAGGAGCTGGTTAAAATCTCGGAAAACGAGCGCAATGCCATCGGCATCGAGCTGCACGACAACCTGGCGCAGAAGCTCTTCGGTATCGCGCTGAAGAGCAGTATCCTGGCGGCCGATGTCGGCGGGGAGCAGAAGGGCGCCGCCTTGCAAATAGAGGGTTTGATCAACGAGGCGATCGCCTACGTGCGGAATATCGCCAAGAGCCTTTCGAGGATCGACTTTATCGATGGCGGTTTTACAGCGCTGCTGAACGAATTAAAAAACCTCATGGAACGGCGGTACGATGTCAGGCTTGATATCGACATCGGGTGCGACATAGATGTGATAAACAGGACGCATTTTTCGCAGATTTACTACATCATGCAGGAGGCGGTGATCAATTCGGTCAAGCACTCCGGCGCGAACGTGATTAGCGTCCATGTGCATCGATCCGGGAGCGATATTCATCTGCTGATCAAGGATGACGGAGTGGGCATCCCCGATCGCGTGGAAAGCGGAAAGGGAATAGGCCTGAAGATCATGAAGTACCGCGCCCGAATGATCGGTTCAACAATCAGCATCCGGCGGGGAACGGAAGGCGGCACAGAAGTCGTGTGCACGATACCCGCATGATCCCTGACCGGCGGAAATCCTTTGGGAGTGGAGAGGTTGGAATGCCAGGTTTGAAAAAAAAGTTCAAGATTTACATCATCGATGATCACCGGATCGTTCTCGACGGTCTTGAATCCCTTTTAAACCGCGAGGAAGAGATGGTCGTCTGCGGTGTGTCAGAGGATGCCGGGGACGCCATATCGAATTTGGAGAAACTGGAGCCGGATGTCATCGTCGTCGATATAGGATTGCGGAAAAGCATCAATGGGATAGAGCTAACCAGGGCTATTCATAACCGGTTTCCCGATATCAAGTGCCTGGTGCTTTCGCAAAGTGACGAGGAGATATATTCCGAGCGTGCTATCAGGGCCGGCGCCATGGGCTACGTGATGAAATCCGAGGCAACCAAGACCCTTGTGTACGCGATACGCCAGATCATGAAAGGCGGCATCTATCTGAGCGAGAACATGAAGTCAAAGATCCTGTTGAACGTGCTGCACAACCGGCCGGGAAAAACCGGCCCACTCGACATGCTGAGCGACCGGGAATTGGAAATATTCATGCTCATGGGAGAGGGGTACAAGGCGTCGGATATAGCAAAAAAATTGCAGGTAAGCGTGAAAACAATCGACACCCACCGTTTTCATATAAAGGAAAAATTCAATCTGAGAAGCATCTCCGATGTGGTTAAATTCGCCATCGAATGGTCGAAGTCGAACTGAAATGCACGGGGGAAGATCGGGAGATCTTCCCCCGTCGTGTTATTCGGCGTAGAGCTTCATCAGCCGGTCGCCGTAGTTCTTCATGACCTCGCGGCGAACGAGCTTCAGGGTCTGGGTGAGCATGCCGTTGTCGCGCGTGAAGTCCTCGGCAATGAACAGGGTCTTCCGCGGGACCTCGTACCCGCCGAAGGTCTTCTTGAGATGGGCGGCTATCGCGCCGTTCAGGAAGTCCTGGAATTCCCTGTTCTCGATCAGCTCGTTAGGGGCCTGAGCCGCGAACTTCGCGGTCTGCGGGTCTTTCCTGATCCGCTCGAAGTCGGGAACGACGAGGGCGACGTTGTATTCCTTGCCCTCTCCGTACACGAACGCGTTCGCGACCAGGGGGATGAGCTTCATGTCAGTCTCGATCGATTCCGGGTGGACGTACTTGCCGTTCGCGAGCTTGTACTCGTCCTTGTACCGGCCGGTTATGCAGAGATAGCCGTCCTCGTCGATGCACCCGATGTCGCCGGTCCGGATGCCCGGAAAGCCGTTCCAGGTGTCCTCCACCATGATGGCGGCGGTCTGCTCCGGCTTGTTGTGGTAGCCCATCATGACGTGCGCTCCGTAGGCGACGATCTCGCCGTCGCGGTTGTTCTCGCCGGTGCGGGATTTGTCGATCTTCACGTGCATGTTCCTGATCGGTTTGCCCACGGTGCCGTACTTGTTCCCGCTGGTCGAATTCATGGTGATGGCGGGCGCGGTCTCGGTGAGGCCGTAGCAGTCAAACGTCGGGATGCCGAGGTCCTTGAAAAACTCCGCGATGCCGGGGTTCATGAGCGCGCTGGCCGTCATGGCGCCCTTCAGCCTGCCGCCGAACCGGGCGCGGATCTTCTCGAACACGATCTTGTCAAGGAGCTTGAGCTTCAGGCTCGGGTTCTTGCCCCGGCACTTCTTCGCTTCCGCGCAGGTGGCGTCAAAGAGCTTTTTCTTCAGCCCGCCCTCGGACTCCATGAGGAGCTTGATGCCGCTGTAGATCTTGTTGAAGATGCGGGGCACCGCGATCAGGAAGTTGGGGCGCACCGTGAGCATGTCCTGGGCCAGGGTGTCGATCGATTCCATGATCGCTATTGAGCCGCCGAACATCGGCATGCTGTGCAGCTCGGCCGACAGCGCGTAGGAATGGGCCCAGGGGAGGATGGAGAGGACGACGGTGTCGGGTCCCAGCTCGGGAAACAGCTCGACGCCCGCGGCCGTGCACGCGGTCAGGTTGCCGTGGGACAGGAGGACGCCCTTCGGATCACCGGTGGTGCCCGAGGTGTAAATCAGCTCGGCTATCTCCGACCAGTGGGGCTTGTACGATTCGACGGGCGTTTTCGCGCCGCTCTCCTCGAGGGCGGCCAGTGATTTTGCGCCGTCCCCGTACACGAGATATACGTCCTTGAGCGTTTTTATCTCGTCCGTGAAGCCCTTTACCTTGTCGTATATCTCACTGTCGCGGACAAAGAGAAAACGGAGCGCGCTGTCACGGATGATGTACTTCCAGGTGTTGACCAGCTCCTTTTCGTACATGGGAACGAAGCATGCCCCCATGCCGTGCGTCGCGTTTTCAAGAATGTACCATTCTATTGAGTTGCTCAGTATGACGCCGACTGACTCGCCTTTTTTCAGGCCCAGAGCGCTCAGGGCGCCGCGGACATTGTTAATCCGCGCCTGGAGCTCGTTGAACGTGATCCACTTGTATTCCTTTGTTGCCGGGTCTTTCTGCCCGATCGCGTTTTTATTCCCCCACCGGGCGGCTCCCTTCTCAAACAGGTCCACCAGGTTCTTGGGATCGGAATAATATTTGTCGAGCTGTGCAATTTGATCCTTCGTGTATTGAACCATGATCATCTCCGCTTCTTTGATAGTTTTTGCATTTTGTATACAATTTTCGAGAGGTCTGAAATCTGTCAAGATTCAAATTACAGGACCTATAAAAAATTGGGAGAATGCGCATATGACCGGGGCAGGGGGCGCAGGGTCCCGATGACGGGCCGATTGCGGCGGTATGCCCGCCGGCAGGAGATACATGCGCCTGTTTGATTTTCGAGCGGCTGATGAATAGTCTATTTACAACACGGTATGTACGGCAACGGTATGCCGTGCAACGCATCGGTTTTTTCTCCCGATCCGGGACTTGAAAAACCGATGCGCGCATCCCGGCATTATTCGGTGTAAAGCCTGTTCAGGATGTCCCCGTAGTTCTTTTCCACTTCTCCGCGGACGACCTTGAGGGTCTGCGTCAGCATGCCGTTCTCCAGTGTGAAATCCTGGTCCGTGATGAGATACTTTCTCGGTATCTCATAGCTCGCGAAGTTTTTCTTCAATTGGTCGTTTACTTCGATGATCAGGAAGTCCCTGAATTCCTGGTTGTTGATGAGCTCGGCGGGGCTCAGCGCCGCCCATTTCGCCGTGTGATGGTCCTTGCGGATGGTCGCGAAATCGGGCACGATGATGCCGACGTTGTATTCCTTTCCCGACCCGTAAACGAAGGCGTTGGACACATGGGGAACCAGTTTCATGTCCGTCTCGATCGATTCGGGGTGCACGTACTTGCCGTTGGACAGCTTGTATTCGTCCTTGTAGCGGCCGGTCACGTAGAGGAAGCCTTCCTCGTCGAAACGGCCCAGGTCGCCGGTCCTGATTCCGGGGAACCCGTTCCATGTGTCGGGCATGAAGATGGCGGCGTCCATCTCCGGCTTGTTGAGATAGCCCATCATCACCTGCGGACCGTAGACGATGATTTCGCCGTCGGGAGAGCCGTCGCCTATGCGGGACTTGTCAAGCACCACGTTCCAGTCCATGAGGGGCTTGCCCACGCTGCCTATCTTGTTCCCCCACGCGGGAGCGTTCATGGTGATGGCCGGCGAGGTTTCGGAGAGCCCGTAGCAGTCGTATATCTTGACGCCGATGTCATCGAAGAAGAGCGCGATGTCAAGGTTCATGACCGCGCTGGCCGTGAGCGAGCCGATGAGCCGGCCGCCGAAGCGGGCGCGGACCTTGTCGAATACCAGTTTGTCGAGGAGCCTGAGCTTCAGGCTCTTTTTTTTGCCCCGGCACTTCTTCGCCTCTTCGCAGGCCGCGTCGAAAAGCTTCTTCTTGATCCCGCCGGCTTCCTCCATGGCCATCTGTATCCCGTTGTATATCTTGTTCCATACGCGGGGCACGGCGATCAGGTGCGTGGGCCGCACCGCCTGAATGTCCTGGGTCAGCGTGTCCAGCGACTCCATGACGCCGATCGAGCCTCCGAACTGGATGAAGTTGTGCAGCTCGCCGCTGACGGCGTAGGAGTGGGCCCAGGGCAGTATGGAGAGGGCCACGGATTTCTCGCACAGCTCGGGATATACCCGGTACCCGGCCTGCGAGCAGTGGGTCAGGTTGCCGTGGGTGAGCACCACGCCCTTGGGGTCTCCGGTCGTGCCCGAGGTGTAGATGATGACGGCGATCTCGCTCCAGTGCGGCTTGTACGACGGCGTCGGGTTGGCGCTCCCCATCTTTTCCAGCGCCGCCAGGGACTTCTCGCCCTCGCCGTAGACGACGAATATCTCTTTCAGCTCGGGGCAGTCCGCGGTGAATCCCTTTACCTTGTCAAGGATCGCCTGGTTCCTCACGAACAGGAACTTGACCGAGCTGTCCCTGACCATGTAGTTCCATTTTTTCAACAGCTCCTTCTCGTACATCGGGATGAAGCGGCCGCCCAGGCCGTGTGTGGCGTTTTCCAGAACGAACCATTCGATTGAATTGCTCAGTATGACGCCCACGGTTTCTCCCTTCTGGAGGCCGAGCTTCTTCAGGGCTCCGCGCAGGTTGTCTATCCGCTCCGCAAGCTGGCGGTAGGTAAGAAATACGAACTGCCTGGTGTTCGGGTCTTTCTGCCCGAGTGAAGGCCGGTCCCCCCATTTCGCGGCTGTTCCTTCAAAAAGGTCTACAAGGTTCCTGGGCTCGTAAAAGTACTTGTCAAGCTGGTTAATCTGCTCTTGCGTGAATTGTATCATAACTGCCTCCTCGAATGTCTTTTGTTATAAAAGGCGAAATCGTGTCCCTTCTTCCCCTTCTTATTAGATGATTTTCTATTATAAATATATTCCCTGATCACCGGTTATGGTATCACTATATACCATTAAAAATGGCTAACTGAATGGATTAGTATTTATCAAAAACCTCCCGTTATCTGAGGCCTGACAAGATCATTTTACGCATCAATGTATTTATAACCAATAAATAATACAATAACAATATTTTGTATATTTTAGTGAAAATCAGAGGTCAGAGCGACAGGGCGCAGTTTTATCAATTGACGAAGCCGTAGCAGGCGGATATATAACCCGTGAGAACAGGATCATGAACCCACGTCCGGAAGAATCCGCATACGAGCGGGAATTTGCCGTACGATACCGGCTCCCCAGGCCCCTGTCGCGATCGTATGAGTCCATCCTGTACGCCCGGGACCCGGCTGAAATCAGGAACAAGATCGAATGGTGCGCTGCCACGGCCGTACGGTTCATCGCGGCGCTGCGCCAGGCGCTCTACCTGACGACCGATTTCTCGACACCCGCGGGCCCTCCCGGCACCCATGATTTCAAGCTCGAAACGGACCTGAAAGCATTCAGGCCGCTCGCATCGATGCCCCCGCCGGTGCTTCTCCTCAGGCACGCGGGTATGTATACCGGCCCGGTTGACCGCGACTCGCGCGCGTCGCTCCTCGATGCGCTTGAGCCGGCGGCCTTTCTGTGCCGGTACAGGATCGCCTGCCGGGAGCGCGACGGCTTCCGGGTGCTCCTGGGCCAGCGGGTGGAATATGTCATCTGGACGGACAGCCTGGCAGGGGAGATCGATGAGGGTACGCCGATCCTGGTTGACACGGAGAACGGCGATTACCTGTCCCTGGGGCCGCTGGCGGTATGGCGCCGTGATCCGCACCGGCCGCTGGGGAGCTTCATGGTGCTGCGGTCCGCGCGGGAGACCGCGGGACGCTACGTGGAAGACGGCGTTCCGGGCTCGCCCGCGATCGAGCTGCCGATGGCCGGCAGGCCGCACACCGGCTCCTTCGCTGCCGGGGACCCGGCGCTCGGGCTGATCAGGGACCCGGGCGTCAGGTACACGGACGGCCTGGTGGAGGGCGAGTACGCGGTCAAGGGCGTCATCTGGAAAGGAAGCATGTCCGATGTATACGCGGCCTGGAACCGGCGCAGGAACGTCCCCATCGTCCTCAAGACGTTCGAGAGCCGCGGCGCCGGGTTCGACGAAAACTACTGGCATTTCATAAACGAGGAGAAGTATTCGCGCGGCGCGGGCCACGGCGGGGTGGTGAAGCCCGCGCGCGTCGTGCAAGAGCGCCTCGGCCTGGTGTACGAGGAGGAGTTCGCTGACGGCGGCTCGCTCGGCGATGTGCTGGAAGACCGCGGGGTGATGCCGCTTGACCGGGCCCGGGCGGTCGCGCTGGGCCTGCTCGAGATCCTTGAAGACGTCCACGCGCAGGGTATCGCGCACAACGACATCAAGCCGGACAACATCCTGTTCGACGGCGAGGGGAGGGTGCGGCTCATCGATTTCGGGATCGCGTGGGATTTCCTCCGGGACCGGGGCGAGCTGCGCGGCGGCACCAGGGTCGGGTCCGAGGGATACATCGCGCCGGAGCTGCTGGCGGGAGGCACGCCCTCCGCGCACAGCGACCTCTACTCGTTCGGCGTGGTGTTCTCCCGGATGCTCGGCGGCCGCCCCGCGGCAACGTTCGGGGAGGCTGCCGGCCTGCGCTCCATCCCGCGGCAGTACCTCCCGTTTTTCGAGCGGTGCCTGGCCGCTGACCCGGGCGAACGGTTCGCTTCCGCCGGCGCGGCGCGCGCCGCCCTTGCGGGGATCACGGCCGCCCAGGAGCGCGCGATAACCCTGGACATAGAGGGCACGCTCGTGACCGATTACGGAAGCAGGCACCCCCGGCCCGGACTCGCCGGCTTCATCGGGTTCTGCCTGCGCAATTTCGACAGGATATTCGTTTACACGTCGCTGACCGCGGGGCAGGCCGGAGAGGTGTTCGGCCGCCTGCTGGAAACCGGGGCGGTGCCGGCCGAGTTTTGCGAACGGTACGAGTATGTCGAGTGGCCGCGCGGTGCAGGGGGTACGGTCAAGGACCTCCGCCGGTGCGGCTTTCCCATCGAGCACAATGCCATTGTTGACGACATGGAGGTGATGATCCCCGATGACCAGCGCCACCGCTGGGTGCCGGTACCCAATTACAGCGACAGGGGTATGCCGGACAGCGGGTTCCACATCGCGCTTGAGGATCTCCGGGGCAAGTTCGGCATCATGTGATAAACATGAAGAGCCACCCTGCGGCCGGGGCAGGCCTGTCCGACCCCGCGGCGCTGCGGTGCTGCCGGGTCGTCCCCCGGTAACGTATTTGTTTATAACCTGTCACCGGAACCGTCAGCCTGCAAACTGTTTTTTTAGCTATGTGGATCGGGTCCCATTTTCCGACAAGCGCTTGACTGCCGCATGCAATCGGCGTTATTATTTAAGTGGAGGGGATCGTGCGGCAAGGGAAAGCTCCCCGTCAGGGGAGGCCGTTCATGGACGAGTGGTGGGGTAGTGCCGATGGTGATAGCAGCGCTTCTTTCATTGCTGAGCATTTCTGCGGCGGCTCACATTTTTTTCCTGATCGCGTATGTCCGCACCCGCGATGAAAGCTACCTGAGGAAGTTCCTCAATACCGCGGTCATCAACGTCATCATTGCCTGCGCCTGCATCTTCATCGGCATCTTCCGGCCCGCCCTGGTCCGTGCCATTGACGGCCCGACCCTCATGTGGCTGATGTCCGGCATCATCATGATGCTCATGGCGCTTCTGCAAATATCAATATTCATGAAGGTGCGCGCCCGCGCCAGCCTGCCCGAGTATTACCATTACAATTATTTCGGGAAAAAGGTGCTCAATCCTTCCGTGCTGAAGGCCGTTGATGTCGTGCTGTTTTTCCTTTCCCTGCCGTTTCTCATTGTGGCGGGCGCGTATTTTGTCGCGCGCATCGTCAGGCAGCTATTGTGAGGAGCCCGGCTTCGCCGGGGAGGAACGATAATTATTTGAAATAATTTATTAATACCTTGCTTTAAATCGGCTGTTGCCGATCATAGACAGTAACACGTTAAATAATATTAAAATCAGGAATGAGGTAATTTCCGGTCTGTCATCTCTTGTCGGTAAATATTATTTACACATTTCAATCAAAGGAGCATGATATGCAGGGAAAAACCCTTTATGTCGGGAATCTCACCTCAACCGTCAACAGGAACCAGCTGAAAGAGCTTTTTTCCGGGTACGGCAATGTCGTTGATGTCAAGATCGTCGGCGATAACGCGTTCGGGTTCATCGAAATGTCGACCCAGGTGGAGGCTGAAACCGCAAAAAACTCGCTGAATGGCTACAACCTGGCCGGCGCGGCCATCAAGGTCGACGAAGCCCGCCCGAGAAACAATAACAGGGCCAAAGGCTTCAGGCGCTGACATCCCCCGGCCCATCCGGACTTCCGTAATACCGGGCCGTCCTATTTCCGGAACTGACTGAGCCGCTCCCCGGTGTCACTGATCGTGAATCCGGTCCCAAACTCAAGCATCAGGCTCCCGTCCAGCGACAGGCTTTCCCCCGCGTTGTAGAGCGACTTGTACGCGGCGACCGACCCGGCGCTGTTCGCGATGATTGCGTCGACCACGGCGCGCAAGGCCTCCTCGAGCTTATCCGCCGGCACCGCGCGGTTTACCAGCCCGATGCGCTCCGCCTCCCTGCCGGATATCGACCCGGCGGTGAAGGAGAGCTCCCGCGCCCGGTTGAAGCCGACGCGGCGCGGCAGGCGCGCGCTCATGCCCCAGGTGGGGCGGAGCCCCCAGCGCGCGTGCGTGTCCCCGAGCTTCGCTTCTTCTGCCGCGATCGCCATGTCGCAGGCGAGAACGAGCTCGAGGGCGCCCGTGAAGCAGAAACCGTTCACCAGGGCTATGACCGGGACCGGCACGGCGCGTATCGCGTCGATAAGCCCGCGCGCGGGGACGTCGAGTATGTCTACCACCGTGCCGTTCTCTATCTTCCGGCCGCCCAGCGCTTTCAGGTCAACGCCCGCGCAGAAGGCCCTGCCGGCGCCCGTGATCACGATCACCCGCACGCCTGCATCGCGGCCCGCGTCCAGGACCGCGGCCTTCATCTCTGCGAGCATGGCGGGAGTGATGGCGTTCATCGCCTCCGGCCGGTTCATGGTAATGCGGGCTGCGCCCGCCCCGGTTTCGCATGTTATCGTTTCGTATGGCATGGCTGCTCTCCCTCCCTGCATGAAATGTGCCGGTCTCAATCCGGGATCCGGTTCGTCCTCACCCATATCTTCATCTCGTCCGCCTGCTTCACCAGCCCGTCCCGGAAGTCCGGATGGGCGATGCCGATCAGCTTCTCGGCGCGCTCCCACGTGGAGAGGCCCTTGAGCTGGACGATGCCGTACTCTGTCGCCACATAGTGGACGATGGAGCGGGGGATCGTTACCACTGAGCCGGGCCTGAGCCACGGCACGATGCGCGAGCGGACCGTGCCGTCGGCCTCGGTGAAGGTCGAGCTGAGCGAGATGATCCCCTTGCCGCCCTTCGACTGGAACGCGCCGAAGATGAAGTCGAGCTGGCCGCCGGTCCCGGATATCTGCCGCGTGCCCGCGGACTCCGAGCAGACCTGGCTGTACAGGTCGATCTCCAGCGCGTTGTTGATGGCGATCACCTTCGGGTTGAAAGCGATGACGCGCGGATCGTTCACGAAGTTGACCGGGTAGGAGGCGCAGGTCGGGTTCATGTGCATGAAGTCGTAGAGCTTCTTCGTTCCCAGGGCGAAGGTGTAGGTCATCTTGAACCGGTCCACGGACTTGAGGCGGCCGGTCACCCGCCCCGCCTCGTACAGGTCCACGCAGGAGTCGACAAGCATCTCGGTGTGGATGCCCAGGTCTTTCAGGTCGCTCCCGGCAAGGAGCCTGCCGATGGTGTTGGGCAGGCCGCCGATGCCGAGCTGCAGCGTGGCCCCGTCCTCTATCTCGTTGAGGATGTGCCGCGCGATCTGCGCGTCGGCGCCGCGGGGCTCGGCAGGAGGCACTTCGACGAGCGGGAGGTTCTTCCCCTCCACGATGCAGTCGACGCCGGAGATGTGGATTGATTCGAAGTTGCCCCCCATGCAGTAGGGCACGTTCTCGTTCGTCTCGACGATCACGGTCTTCGACTTGCTCAGGTGCGAGCCGGTCACGGAATTGGCCAGCCCGAAGTTGAAGTATCCGTTTTTATCCATGGGCGCGGCCGTGATGACTGACACGTCGATGTCCAGGTACTTGCGCGTGATCCGGGGCCCCTGGTGGTAGGTGATGGGAATATAGTTGCAGAGGTTCTTTTCATGGAGAACGCGCGAGGCTTTGCCGAAATGCCAGTCGTTCATGATGACGTGCTTCCGCTCCGGGTCGTTCCCACCGGCTTTGGCACCCGGGTGAAGCTCACGCTCCGGATGTCCACTCCCTCGAGCTCGGTGATCCTGTTGCCCAGCGCCTCGTCCACCCCCTCGGGAAAGAGGGCGAACTCCCCGTAAAAGACCCGGTCACCCGACTTGACTCTGCGGGCCGCCTCTTCGGGGGTGGCGAGCTTTGTGCGGTATTCGTTCAGCAGCTTCTGCGGCGTACGGTGCATGGCGTACCTCCGTGAGAGAGTTCTTCCCCCGCATCCATGGTGCGGGGGAGGAGGGATATGTCAACAATAACACGGGCACGCGACGTGCCGGCATGAGCGGAAGTACGGGCCGGCCGTCCGGTTCCACCGGGGCGGTCCGTTAACGGGCTAGGCCTTCTTCCCCCCGAATGAATAGATGATCGAGAAGGTCCCGCCGTAAGAGTGGTCGAGGCGGCCGTAGTAGTCCAGGAACCCCTGCGGGTTGTTCGCCTGCCAGAAATAGTAGAGCATCTGGTAGCGGAACCCGAGCGAGAGGGCCACGCCCGCTTTCTCGAACTGGTAGGTGAGCGCGAGGGTCGAGTTGCCCCCGGCGGACCAATAGCGCTCGCCGCTGAACTGGGTGAGAATCGGGATGGGCGGAGGAGACCCGCTCCAGGCGTATTGCCTGCCGAAGTCATACGAGGCGGTCCCGTACATGCACAGGCCGGAAAGGTTGAGGCTGGCGAACAGCCCCTGTGCCAGCGGCAGGGTGAGGCCCAGGCCCAGGCCGCCGCCGAAGCTGTGGAAACGCGCTATGCCCTCGGCATTGTAGCCGCCAATAGTGCCGCCGGAATCTGCGAGATAATCGATCGATTCGTTATATGCATACCCCTGGTACTTGAACCCTGCAAAGAGCCTGACGTACCGGTTGAGGCCGCAGGCGATCGTGGTATCGCTGTCATATCGCGTTATGACCCTCCGGTAATGCGAGTTAAGGAATACGACCACATCACCCACGTAAGGGGAAAATGTATTCATTACTCCCTGCGCAACGGGGCCGGATGAATTCGCGATGAACCTGCCCGCCAGGAACACGGAGGACAGGCTCCACCGGTCCGCGAAGCTGACAGAGAGCGAGGGACCGGCCATGGGGCCGTGTATAGGTTCGTAGTCATTGATTCGAATTCTGAATGAATTTTTAGACACCATCAGTAAACCGGGCGTAAGCGCCGGGCTCATGAACGCAAAATAATAGGGAGGGAAGGCCGCCGCTCCATCCGCCCATGCCGGCTGCCAGGCCATGTAATAGAAGTTCCCGCCGATGCTCGCCGTGGCGGCCTCGGCCGTGCGCGGGAGCGCGGCTGATGCGATAATGATGCAGAAAAGGACGATAGATGCCGCAACGGCCGGCGTCTGTAGCGTTACCCGGCTCGCACTACCCGCAGTCCGATCCATACTTCGCCTCCTGGCGGATTGTAGTATCGTGGTGTTGTTGTGTTACGGATTCATTATGAGGCCGGTTATTCGGGGCTGTCAATATTTTTTCATGGCGGCCTCGCGGCCGTGAAGGCGCGGCGGCACATGAAAAAACGGCGCGGTGTTACCGCGCCGTTTCCGGTTTGAGGCTCTCATCGGTCAGCTATTTGTTCAACAGGGGCGCCACGAATCCGAAGGATTCCACGATGCTTCCAAGCGGCCTCGCCTCGTCAAGGCTCTTTATGGTGTCCCAGTTTGCCTGTATGTCCTCGGCCGTCACGGTTTTGTGTCCGTCGCCGATGATGATTCCCTTCGCGCACACGATCGCGGCGCGGCTGTACCATCCTCCCATGCAGTTGATGATCAAGCCGGTGTCCTGGTTCTGCTCCGAGGCGAGCCACATCACGGCCGGGACGATGTGCTCGGGCTTCAGCTTCTCGAACAGGGGCGGCGGGAGGACCTTCTCGGTCATGCGGGACGCGGCATTGGGTGCGATGGCGTTGAACTTGATGTTGTTTTTCGTGTGCTCGACCGCGAGCGTGTTCATGAGACCGACCATGCCCATCTTCGCGGCCGCGTAGTTGGACTGCCCGAAATTGCCGTATAGCCCGACCCCGGAACAGGTGAAAATGACGCGGCCGTAGTTTTTTTCCTTCATGGCGGCGAGGGCCGGTTTGGTGCAGTTATAGGCTCCCTTGAGGTGCACGGCCAGCACGATGTCCCACTCCTCCTCGGTGAGCTTCTGGATCGAATGGTCGCGCACGATCCCCGCGTTGTTCACCAGTATGTCCGCCGAGCCGAACGCGTCCAGCGCGGTCTTCACGATGTTCTCGCCGCCCCGGGTCGACGAGACCGAGTCATAGTTGGGCACCGCCTGCCCGCCGGCAGCCCTGATCTCGTTGACAACTAGGTCTGCCGCGTTGTGGCTGCTGCCGGACCCGTCCAGCGCGCTGCCAAGGTCGTTCACCACGACTTTCGCTCCGCGCCTGGCGAACTCCAGCGCGTATGATTTGCCGAGGCCCGCGCCCGCCCCGGTCACGATAGCAACACGGTCATTGAAGCGAATATCTGTCATGGTTTTCTCCTTTATAATGGTATGATTGCCGGAGGTACACAGGGCGGTGAAATTATCACAGACCGCTTCATTTCTGTCAACACGGATTAGGATCAACCGGGCGGCGTTTTCGTGTCATAGCGAGGGGGCGTGATCGGCAAAAAAACCGCCTCGCGGCGGTTTTTTTGCTGATCTATATGTGAACCGGCCTGTTAACCGGCGACTCGTTCAACAACCCTGTCTGCGATCAGAGTCTTGAACTCCCTGAGCAGAATCCTCTCGTGATGGTCTATCATGCCGTCTTCGTGCGCAGCTGCAATGATCTCTTCATACTCGGATGCGGTTATAACGCTGTCGTCTATTGCTTTTTTTATTCTCTCGGCTAAATTCATGCCGCTTGCTGTCAGTGTCATGTCTAACCTCCCGTAATTTTAATATTTTATATATAACTAAAATAGAGCGGATCGTCAACCGCTTTTCATCATTTTTTTTCAAACCGCTGTCGAATTCCTTTTTCAATGGAGACGATGAGCGAGGTCACGACCGAGAGGACCGCTATCCCGGCCCAGTCGGGCAGGCCTATCGGCGCGGTGTGGAACAGGGTGTTCATGACCGGCAGGTACGTGAAGAGCATCTGCAGGCAGATCATGGCGGCAGAGCCGGCCAGCACCCAGGGGTTTGAGAAAAAGCCGATGCTGAATGCCGATTTCCTGAGGGAGCGGCAATTGAAAAGATAGAGCGTCTCGGTGATGACGAAAAGATTCACCGCAACCGTCCGGCTGGCCGCTTCGCTCATCCCCTGGTGGAGCTTCCAGAGGAAGAGGCCGAAAGACCCCGCCAGGAGGAGGGCCCCCACGAGCAGGATCCTGAACACGATTTCGCCGGTAAGGATCGGGGCGCGCGGGTCGCGGGGAGGGCGCTTCATGATGCCGCTCTCGATCGGCTCGAACGCGAGCATGAGCCCGAGGAGGACGGCGGTGGTCATGTTGATCCAGAGTATCTGCACGGGAAGTATCGGCAGGGCGGCGCCCGCGAAGACGGCGGCCAGTATGACCAGGCCCTCGCCGATGTTCGTCGGCAGGGTCCAGGTGATGAACTTAGTCAGGTTGTCGAAGGTCGAGCGCCCCTCCTCGACGGCGCGCTCGATGGTGGTGAAATTGTCGTCCGCCAGTATCATGTCCGCCGACTCGCGCGCCACGTCCGTGCCGTTGATTCCCATGGCGATGCCGATGTCGGCCTTCTTCAGCGCCGGCGCGTCGTTTACCCCGTCGCCGGTCATGGCCACGACGTGGCCCAGCGACTGGAGCGACTCGACGATGCGGAGCTTCTGGTCCGGCGTGACGCGCGCGAACACCGATGCGCGCGTGACCGTATCCGCGAGGGCCGCGTCGTCCATCGGCTCGATCTCCGCGCCGTTTACCGACACCGGGTCCGGCATGTCCGGGGCGCAGGTCTGGTGCAGGCAGAGCTGCCGCGCGATCGCGCACGCAGTGAGCGCGTGGTCACCGGTAATCATCTTGACCTGGATCCCGGCCGTGCGGCACGACTCGATCGCCGCCGCAACCTCGGGGCGCGGCGGGTCCATCATCGCCTGTATGCCCAGGAAGGTGAGGCCGCCCGCCAGGTCCGCGTGCGTGACGCGCTCCGTGCCGGCGGGCATGCGCTTCCTCGCCGTGGCGATGAGCCTGAGGCCGCGGCCGGCCATTTCCGCCGCCGCGCGCCTGGTGCCCTCCGCGTCCAGGGGAGCAGGGGTGCCGCCCGCGTCAAGCCCCTCCGCGCAGACCGGGAGCAGGCGCTCAAGGGCGCCCTTGACGTACACGACAGCGCCTTCTCGGTCCCGGTGGAGCGTCGCCATGTACTGGTATGCTGACTCGAAGGGAATAAAGTCGATCCGCGGGAGGGCGGCCGCCTCTTTCTCGCGGTCAAGCCCGACCGCGCGCGCGGACACCAGCAGGGCGCCCTCGGTCGGGTCGCCGGCGACTTTCTCCTCGCCGCCTTCCGTCACCAGGCGCGCGTCGTTGCACAGCAGGCCCGCACGGAGCGTCTCGCCCAGCGCCGAGCCGGGCGCCGCCGCCGCGGTCGAGCCGGACTCGTCCGTGATCGCCCCGTCGGGGCCCGCGCGGTACGCCTCGTCCGCCAGTATCTCCCGCACCGTCATCCTGTTCTGGGTCAGGGTGCCGGTCTTGTCGGAGCAGATGACCGTCACGCTCCCCAGGGTCTCGACCGCGGGGAGGCGGCGAATGATCGCGTTTCGCCGCGCCATCCGCTTCACCGAGATGGCAAGCGTGATCGTGAGCGCCGCGGGCAGGCCCTCCGGTATGGCACCGACGGCCAGCGCGACAGCTGCCATGAACATCTGGAGCGCGGGCTCGCCCCGGAGGGAGATCGGAAGAGCGTCGTGTAGGGAAAGAGTGTCGCTTAACGTGTAGATC
>ERZ795056.3113-NODE-3113-length-17974-cov-6.980691_pt1 | contig 17974 bp, 9 predicted proteins | sample MGYA00375140_ERZ795056 | MGnify/ENA primary metagenome ERZ795056 (study PRJEB30185, sample SAMN05720227) | activated sludge metagenome | isolation source: Anaerobic digester | place: USA | collected 2015-03-09 ... | reverse complement strand
CTACTACGATGTGAACGACCGGCTGCAGCGCCAGACCGCCGATCTCGTGGTCGTCGCGGCCTCCGCCACCGAGAGCGCGCGCCTGCTGCTCAACTCCAAATCCAAGCTTTTCCCCAACGGCGCCGGCAACAACCAGGACTGGGTCGGCCGCAACCTGCAGGGACACGGCTACACCGGCGCGAACGGGCTGGTCGATGAAGAGGTTTACGAAGAGGCCGGCCCCGGCGCGTGCGTGGCCTTCTGCGACTTCAACCACGGCACCAAGGGGCTGTGCGGCGGAGCGATGCTCGCCAACGAGTTCATCTCGCTGCCTTACCACTTCACCAATACGCGTCCGCCGGGCGCACCGCGCTGGGGGCTGGCGCATAAGGCGTTCCAGCGCGAGAACTACAAGCGCATCGTGCGCGTGATGGGGCCGGTGCAGGAGATCCCGGTCTTCGACTCGCGCGTGCGCGTCGATCCCGAGGTCAAAGACCACTGGGGGATTCCGGTCGCGCGGCTCTCCGGCCGGCGCCATCCGCATGATGTCGAGATCGCGGAGTTCATCTGCGACAAGGCCGCGCAGCTTCTGATGGCGGCCGGCGCGCACGACATCTGGACCTGGAAGCCGGGCCTCGGCGGGCCGAGCGGCGGCCAACATCAGGCCGGCACCTGCCGCATGGGCAATGACCCCAAGAGCTCGGTCACCAACCGCTACGGCCAGCTCCATGAGATCGACAACCTCTTTGTCGCTGACGGCAGTCTCAACGTGACCAACGGGGGCTTCAATCCCGCGCTGACCATCATGGCGCTCGGCTATTGGGTCGGCGGTTACATCGCTCGCGAGTGGCAGGGCGGGGCGCATTTCAAGGGATGACAGCGAGAAAAGGGTGAATGCATGGGAGCGAATGAGGATCGTCGCGATCAAAGCACGGCGGAGGAGCCGTCCGCCCCTGTCCGGCCGGAGCGCGAGGGGCGGGCCTGGCTCTTTATGCCGCTGGCGGTGGCCGCCGTGTTTCTGCTGGGCGCCGTTCTGGGCGGGCTCGGTTATTTCGAGTTCACGCCGCCGGAGCGCACCTGCGTCTCGTGCCATGAGATCCGCGCGTCGCACGCGCGCTGGTCCAACTCGGTGCACCGCGCGGTCTCCTGCAAGCAGTGCCACGGCGGCTCGGCCGATTCGTGGCACGCGCTGCGCGAGAACGCCAAGCGCGTCTTCCGCCATGTGGCCGACACGCGGCACGACGACATCCGCTTGAGCGAGGAGCAGGCGGTGCGGATGACGCGCGCCTGCCAGCAGTGCCATCAGCGAGAGTTCGCCCATTGGCAGGGCGGCGGCCACGGCACCAACTACGCGCGGATCTTCCTGGACGAGACGCACAACCGCACCGAACAGATGGCGGACGACTGCCTGCGCTGCCACGGCATGTTTTTCGAGGGCACGATGAAGAATCTCGCCGAGCCGCTCGACACGCGCGGTCCGTGGCGGCTCAAGCGGCCGCGCCTTGCCGAGCGCCCGGTCATCCCTTGCCTGGCTTGCCACGAGCTGCACGCGCCGGGCGCGCCGTTTTCGCGATCACCCAGTGATCGCGATGAGAGATTAAAAGAAGAGGAAAGCCGGCGCGACACGATCGGCTTTTACGTGCGGCAGGAGCGCGCGCACATCGCGATCGACGATCTGGCGGTCCCCCGCATCGTCAAGGACGGCAAGCCGGTCACGGTTTCGTCCGACCCGCGCCAGCGCCTCTGCACGCAGTGCCACGCGCCGGATGCCTTCGGCCGCGCCGGCAGCAGCGACGACCGCACGCCGACCGGCGTGCACGAGGGCGTGAGCTGCGCCGCCTGCCACGCGCCCCATTCGAACGACACGCGCGGCTCCTGCGCGCAGTGCCATCCGGCGCGCTCCTCGTGCGGGCTCGACGTGACGGACATGGACACGACCTACCGTTCGCGCGGCAGCCGGCACAATATCCATCGCGTCGCCTGCCAAGATTGCCACCCCGGCGGCGTGCCCGCCAAACGCCAATGACAGCCGCTCAGCGGGCCGGCTGGCGCGCCTCCGGCATGACGGAAAACCGGCTGACGAGATCCTGATACCGCTGGCGCAGGATCGCCAGGTCTGAGTCGATCGCCTGAACCGCATAGCCCTGCGCATGCAGCGCCGCCGCATCCTGCGCGTTGCGGTTGAGGATGCCGGCCTGCTTGCCGGCGGCGCGCGCGGCTTCAGCCACGCGCCTGAGGCACTCCGTGTAGGCGAGCGGCGCTTCCGTGGCTTTCAATTCAAAGTTCAGGTCGGCCGGGCCCACAAAGAGCACGTCAATACCCTCGACCGCCGCGATGTCGTCCGCATGGCTGACGGCCGCGGCGCTCTCGATCTGTGCGAGGACCAGCGGGGCGGCCGACGGAGGCTCTTGAGCCAGTCCGTAGTCGAGCGCGCGGACGGAGCGCGAGAAGCCGCGCGTGCCGTGCGGCGCGAACCGCGCGGCGCGGACTGCGGCGCGCGCCTGTTCGGCCGTGTCCACGTGCGGCACCATGATGCCGTCCGCGCCCCAGTCGAGCGCGCGCTGGATCAGGTCGGGGTGCGGCGCACCGACGCGCACGATCACGGCCGAGCGGCTGCCGCGCAGCGCCTGCAGCGACGCGAAGAGCGCGCTTTCGCCGACGGCCCCGTGCTCTAGGTCGATCAGCAGCCAGTCGAAGCCGCAAAGGCCGACAAGCTCGGCGATCACGGGCGAGCCGAGCGACAACCAGGTGCCGAGGTGAAAGCCTGAGGCGCGAAATTTTTGGAGGGTGATGGGGTTCATAGGGGGCTTCCTCGTTTGGCCGAGAGAATCGAAGGCATCGATTTGCTCGATGCCTTCGAGTCAATCGATTATGGGAGAATGGACAGGTCGCAGTTCTCGTTCAATCCCTGCAGAGCAGTGTCGAGCCGCATGCGGGTGAGGGTTTCCAAGTCGCCGCCGTTGCTGCCCGCGTTGATCAGATAAAAGCCGTCGTCACGGGTGAAGTATCCGGCACCGACGCGGATCACGGCCTTGACGATCATGTTGCGCAAGAGATGCAGCCAGAAGCGCGGCAAGGCATGCTCGGGCAGCGGGCGCACCCGCGCATAGCCCGCCAGCGCACGCGCGATCACCGGCGCACCGTGAAAACAGGCCAGCAGCGAAAGGTCATCCATTGGGTCACCGGAAATCGCGTCGTCCCAGTCGATAAACGCGGCGATGCGGTCCGGGGTGCCGAGGATATTCCACAGCGCAAGGTCTTTGTGCACCAACACGCCCTGCCTGACATCCAGCAGCGCCTGATGCCGCGAAACCGCCGCCATGATCGCCTGCGCCTGAGCGGAAGTCAAGAAGGCGTGATCGACAAGAAACCGCAGATGCCGCTGGAGGTTGAGCGTGTAGTAGGCGTCATACGAGGCGTGAAGGCCGACGAGCGTTTGGCGCGCCTTCGCCTGCCTGGCGCTGAAGGGCCCGAAGCCGGAAGGCTTGACATCCTGCCAGCGGGCGATGGCCTCGCCGATCGCTTCGGCAATTCCGGCCAGAGCGAGCGTGCCGTTCTTAAAATGGTGGTTGAGATCCGGATGCGGAATGTATGCCAGCATCTGCCACGCGAAAGGCGTGGCTTCGCGGGCACAGTCGCAGGCCCATACCTGAGGCACCGCAAGGCCGCACGCGCGCAACTGATCCGTGACGACCGTCTCAACGTCGAAGTAGTTGTCGGCTTCGGGACCGTCCTCGGTGCGGATAAAGGCTTCCGAAGCGGAGGGGCCATCGGCCGCCGGCCTTGAGCCACCCTGAACGTGGAGCCTGTCACGTTCCACACAATGCGTCATATCGCCCTTGAGGCGAAACGTGCGGTGATTGCCTTGGCCATTGGCCGGATGGATCTCAAACGCCATGCCGGGGAAGCGTTGCTGCAGGGCGTGCCGCAACTGGCTCGCCATCAGCGAGGTGTCGGAACAGGCGGCATCCGTGCCATGAAAGGCGGCCGCCCGGTCGCATTTCCAGTAGTAGATACCGGTACGGTCTTGGGAAAGGAGGGTGTGCGTCATCATAGTTGTTTGTCGGACATGTCTGACAAGGGTGACTGGAGTAAGGGGCGGAACCGCCACCAGGCGGCGACAAGGCTGCCGAGCAGCGTTTGGACAACGCTGCAAAAGACAGAGGGAACGCCGACCAGCGGGTCGGCGGCAAAATGTTTCTTGGCCAGCATCGCCGCCATGCCGCCGTTCTGCATGCCGACCTCGATGGCCACGGTGCGCGCGATCTCGTCATGGAAACGGAACAGCCGCGTGATCCAGAAGCCGACCACGAAGCCGGCCCCGTGCAGCAGCGTCAGGGCCAGGGTCAGCCTGCCCGCGTTGGTCACCACTTTTTCAGCGTTGGGCGCGATGATGCTCCCGGCGATAAAGATGATGGCGATAACGGAAATCAGCGGGCCGAAGAGGGCAGCTTTTGCGACGGCGCGCGGGAAACGCCAGTTGCAGAAAAGACCGATGAGTACCGGCGCGACGACCGCGCGCAGGGTGGAGAAACAGATGCCCCAGGCGTCGACCTCGACGATCGCCCCGGCCAGCGTTTTGCACCAGAGCGGCGTCATGACAAAAGCGGTGAGGGTCGAAGCCATGGTCAGGATCACCGAGAGCGCCACGTTCGCACGGGCGAGATAGGCGATCAGGTTGGACGCCACGCCGCCGGGGCAGGCGGCGACGAGAATCAGGCCCGCCGCAAAGCCCGCCTCCAGGTGCAGCAGGCGCCCGAGACCCCAGCCGATCAGCGGCATCACCGAATACTGGCAGGCAAAGCCGAGCGCGAAGGAGCCCGGAATCTTGAAGAGCCGCTTGAAATCGTCCAGCGTCAGCGTGAACCCCATGCCGAGCATCACGAGCGCGATGGCACCCTCCACCCAGCGGCCGGAAAACCAGAGGAACGCGGGGGGATGAAGAATGCCGATCACGGAGGCGAGGACGATCCAGACGGGGTAGAGATTGACAAAGAGGGCGAGGATGTTCATGAGATCTTTCGTGTGGGCGTGCGGGATTAAAGATCGCGGTGGCTGGTGTAGCCGGGGCCTCCGCCGGCGACGTAGCCGCCGCTGTGTCCGGCGGCGTCGCGGCTGACCCAGAACGCATAGAACGCGCCGCGTCGCAGCCCGAAACGCAGGCGCACCGGCTTGCCGACGAGCGCGGCGAGGTCGTCGGCGCCTTGCCAGGTGAGCGGCGCGCGGGTTTTGTCGCCCGTGAAGGGACGGCAGTTGGCCAGGGTGAACGGCTCGATGACCGTGCCGTCTGCACCAAGGATTTCCGCACGCAGCTCACCCTGCGGGCAGTCGGCGTTGATAAAGAGGTGCTTGCCGGAAAAGACGACCGGCCGCGTGGTGACGTGCCCGGTGGAGGCGCCGGCATGGAGCGACGCAAAGCCGTCGCGGCGCAGTGTGGCGAGGCCGATCGCGTTCGGGTCGTACATGCACTGGCTGTTGAGCGAGCCGTCGGGACGAATGGCGCCCTCCATGTTGCCGCGGCAGCCAGAGTAGTAAAAGTGGAGCCGGTCGCCCGCGATCACGCAGATGTTGCCGCCGCTCTCGACAAAGCCGCGCTCCCAATCGTCTTTGCGCGAGGCGGGGATGTGCGCGCGGCGGTCGGGGCGGGCGAAGTGAAAACCGTCGCGGCTGTAGCCGAACGACAGCTCATTCAACTTGGGAAGCCCCATCCTGGCGCAGTGCTTGTTTTCCGGGCCGCGGTGCAGCTCGAAGAAACCGAGCATGACGCTCTCATACGCGACGGCGTCGAAGTTGTAGAGCTGCGGCGTGTGCGCGTATCCCGGTTCCGGCGCGTCGAGGCGGTCTGCGGCGAGCCAGGGTACGGTATCGCTGTCGGCCCACGCCGCGCCAGCAAGGAAATCGGCGCACTCGCGGTAATGGCGCGAGCGCCCGCGAAAGGACGAGCGGATACTGTAGATCCAGCGTTTGCGGAACGGGTTGTAGAACATGGAGCTGCGGTCGCCGACCGCACCGGTTTGCGTTTGGCCGGTCCAGTGCATGCCGTCGGCGGAAACCCAGCTAAAGGCGGGCTGCGGCAGGCCGGGTCGCGTGGTGAAAAGCTTGAAACGCTGGCTCGCGTCGGTGCACGCCCAGTCCGGCACGAGGCCGTAGGAGTCTGGCTGGAAACCCGGCGGGAGCACCTGGTTGGTGCCGGGGTTGACAGCGAGCGCGGGACGCGTCCAATGGACGCCGTCAGCGCTGGTGGCCAAGGCCAGGGTGCCGCGGAAATAAGTGCCGGCCTGATACCACATATAGAAAAGCTGCTTCTCCGGATGCCACCAGACGCAGGGGCGGCAGACGCCGCCGACAATGCCAGTCTGGCGTTCAAGCGCGGTCTCGCAGGTGAGGATTGGATTGCCCGGATGTTTCTCGGGCAGATGGTACATGTGCAGGAGATCGGTGGTGTCGATCAGGAAAGTATCCACGAAAAGCTGGCGGCCGGTGTCGATGCGGATGACCTTCGGGGGATGGTCGAGATACGGCACGGGCATGGGCGCGTCCGACTTCGTATCGATGTCCTCGGGCGGCCAGGTCTCAGGGAGCACGATGCCGTTGTAGAGCTGCTCGCCCGCGTTTTCAGGCCATGGTTTCTGAACGGTGGGCTTGGCGACTGCCTCACTGAAGCCGAGAAGGACGCACCACTTGCCGAGCCGGAGCGTCTCGCCTGCGGCGAGCGACTTACGGTAAAGCTGGACGCGCTCGTGGGCGTTGGTGCCGAAGAGCTGGAAAGACGCCGGTTCGGCGATCCGCTCGAAGCCGTACGCGGCGAGGCTGGACGCAATCGAGGTGGCGCGTGGCACGTCGGGAGGCGTCAGTGCCGTAAGCGTGCCGGGCTTGGTGCAGCGCACGCGGAGGCCGTCGATGCCCGCGCGGAGAAAGGGCTGGCCCCTGAGAGAGGATGGCGCCTCGACGAGCGTGTACGGGCGGTCGGTGAAGAGGCGTACGCCGGGCTCGAAAACCGCAGTCTCGCAGGTGTTCGTGCCGCGCGGGGTCACCTCGATCGAGGGCGCCGGGGCGGAGAAGGTAGAGAGGAGGGAGCACGTTACAGTGAGTAGGGAGATGGAAAGCGTTCGCATGGATAATTCCCAAAAATGCGTTAGTCGTTAGTCGTGGGTCGCGGGTCGCGGGTCTGAGTCGATGATGCTCGGTCGCCCGAGGCTGCCGGCGGCGAGATAGCCGTGGCTCGCGCCTGTTTCGGACGGGCTGACCCAGAAGGCGTAGAGGCTGCCGTTCCTCAGGTGAAAGCGGAGGCGGACAGGGCGGTTGGCAAAGGCCGAGACATCCAGAAGGCGGTGGCAGGTGGAATCAATCGGTGCGGACGATTCGCGGACGGAGCCGTTCGCGCTTCCGAGGGGAGCATCTGCAGGAAGGACTTCGGCGGTGACGGCACCGACGGCGTTGACGAAGAGGTGAGAGCCGGAAAAGAGGAGGGGGCGCGTGGTGAGCGTGCCGCTGCCGTCCATCGAGGCGAAGCCGTCGCGGCGCAGCGTGGCGAGGCCGACGGACGCGCCGTGATAGACGCCGCGCGTGCCGTCGGGCGCGATGCCCGAGAAGGCGCAGTAAGGGAAGAGCAGGCGGTCGCCGTCGATCAGGCAGACGCCGGCCGTGCTGTGCAGGTAGGCGCGGTCCCAGGTGCCTTCGGCGCGCGCGGCGGGGATGAACGCGCGGCGGTCGGGGCGGTGCCAGTGGAACCCGTCGCGGCTGAAGCCCAGTTTGAGTTCGGTGATTTTGGGGAATTTGCCTTTAGCGCACACGTCGTTGGGCGGGCCGAGGTGGATGTAGAAGATGCCGAGCAGCAGCGATTCATAGGCCACGGCATTGAGGCTGTAGAGCTGGGGGACGCATTGCGCCACGGGGTCCGGCGCGTCGAGCCGGTCGGCGTTGCACCAGTAGACGGCGCGGTTGAAGGCGTTGCTGGTCAGGAAGGCCGGGCTTTCGGCGTAATACCGGCTGCGGCCGCGCGGTCCGTCGCGTTTGACGCTGTAGACCCAGATGTTGCGGAACGGGTTGTAGAAGAAAGAGCAGTAGTCGCCCGCGCGGCCGGCGGGCACCGGCGCGGACCAGGCGCGGCCGTCAGCGGAGGACGCGAGCCAGTGCGGGTCGCGCGCGTCGCGCTGGGTCATGAATTTCAGGCGCTCGGCGGCGTTGGTCGTAAAGGTGTCGAGCCAGAGGCAGTTGTCACCGCCCGCATGGTCGCCGCGCGTGCGGCCGCCGCGCGGCAGCAGCAGGTTACCGCCGGCGGGAAGACCGAGGTCAGGGCGCCGCCATGTGAAAGCGTCGCGGCTGGTCGCGAACGCCAGCGCGCCGTCGAGGTCGCCCGCGCTGTACCACAGTTTGACGAGACGTTCGGCAGGGTCGTAGAAGACGCCGCCGTGGCCGAGGTAACAGACGGCGGCCGGCTTGAGCTCCAACGCCGTCTCGGGCTTGAAGACCGGGTTGCCCACGTATTTGGTTGCAGTATGGAAGGTGCGCGTCAGAGTGGTTTCGGCGATGAGGAAATCGTCGACGAAGAGCTGGCGCCCGGTGTCGATCGGCAGCACCTCCGGCGGCGCGTCGAGATAAGGCACCTCCATCGGCGCGTTTGTGGCGGGATCGCCGTGGCGGGGCGGCCAGACGCGCGGCAGGCGGATGCCGTTGGGGAGGGTTGCGCCGTCGTTGTTACGCCAGTTTTCGCGACCACCCAGTGGTCGCGAAGAAGAGGGTAAAAGAGAGAGGCGCAGGTCGCCGTGCGCGGCGAACACCACCCATTTACGCATGGGCAGGGTTTCGCCGACGGCCAAGGTCTTGCGAAAGAGGGAGGCCTTGTCGAGGGGCTGTGTGCCGAAGAGCTGGAAGGGGGCGTCCGGCAGTCGTTCGAAGCTATGCTCGATCAGGTCGTCCGCGAGGCTGTTTTCGGGATGATCGGTGGCGGCAAGGGCGTAGAGGGTGCCGGGGCGCGTACAGGTGAGGGTCTGCGCGATGTCGATGTCGGCTCGGATGAAGCGCGCGCCTTCTAACGCGGGCGGCACGGCGAGCACAGTGAAGGCGCGGTTAGAGAAGAGCCGCGTGCCGAGAGTGAACGGGACGACTTCGCCGGCCGCCGCTTCGAAGGCGGGGGATGCGGCGTGAATAGACAGAGCAGGCAGAACGGCAAAAATCGACAGGACGGGAAGGCGAATCATTTCTTGCCTCTCGGTTTGAGTGGACGGCTGATGAGGCATTGGAGTTTGGAATTGGGCGAGACCAGTTTGCCGGCGAGAATATCCGCCTCGGTGAAACGCGCGAGCAGGATTTCGCCGTCTTTGGAACGGTTGCGGTCGTATGAGACATAGAGCGTGCCGTCCGGCGCCTGGAACCCGTCGGGATAGGAGATGCCTTTACGCTCGTCGAGCATCAGGCCGCCTGACCACGTCAGGCCCTCGTCTTCGGAGAGCCAGGCGGTGAGCAGCGAGCGCCCTTCATGGGTGTCGATGGTTCGTCCGTGTTTAATCAGCAGGATGCGGCCCGAGGCGAGGCGGCGGATATGAAAGCGCGCCACAGGGTGTTTGAAGGGTGCGGGCTCGGGCGCGGACCACGTTCTGCCGCCGTCCCTCGAGAAGCTCTGCATGACGTCGCCGCTCGTGCGCGCCAGCATCCAGATGCGGCCGTCTTTGATTTCCACAAACATGTGTTCATCCCAGTTGGGCTTGGGGAACCGCACGCAGCCGCGCCGCGTCCAGGTCTGGCCTTGATCCGCCGAGACGAGGACGTTGGCGCCGCGCAGCGGCTCCAGCTCGGTGTTGGCGAAGCGCATCGGGCCGTTGCCGGCGAAAGCGGGAAATTCGACAGGCAGCAGCCATTCGCCGTTGGCGAGGATCGTGGGCTTGTTGAGGACCGCGCCGTGCCAGATGCGCGTGGGTGCCGACCACGCGGGCTTCTCGGCGTCCGGGTTGTCGCAGACCGACACCCAAACGCCTTGGCGCCCGTCGTAGTGGTTCATGGTCTGGTCAAAAAAGAACCAGAGGCGTCCGTCCGGCGCCGTCCAGATGTTGCCGACAATCACGCTGCGCGGGAGCGGCAGGTGAGGGGCCTGGCTGTCCACTGCGAAGCGCGGCTTGGACCACGTCGCGCCGTCGTCATCGCTTGTCGCGCCCACCATGAAGGCTTTGGGGCCGTCCTCCCCGCCCACCCAGACGGCCCACAGGCGGCCGCGCGGGGTGCGCGCGATGCCGATGGTCATGCCGTAATCCAGCCGGTCGTAATCGTACTTCGGCAGGGGGTCGGTGTTGATGACCGGCGGGATCAGCGAGAGGTCGGCGACGCGCTGCAGGGTGTCGCGTTCATACGCGCGGATCTCCTCCGGCGACATCGCCGCGAAGCGCGCCTCCGGCGCGGCGGCGAGGAGGGCGGCAGGGAACAGGAAGAGCGCCAGCGGGCGAGTGAGGAAGGGCCTGTTTTTCATGGTGTCCTTTGCGTGAGTGGCGCAACCGGGGTTACGGATGACCTATTGTACCAACAGGAGGGTGCCGCTGTAACGCACATGCAGCGTGACCTGGCCGGCGGCCGTTTCGACCAGGGTTGCGGTGGCCTTGCCCTCGGGCAGGCCGGTGTTGACCGCCTTCCAGCCGGCGAAGGTGCCCGAGAACGATCCGTAGGTCATGACGGTCAGGCTGAAGGGCATCGGGATCGGCGCCGCCTCCGTACAGCCAAGATCGAAGCGGCCGGGGCCTTCGACGGTTAGTGAGCCGGTCACGGTCACGCTATCGCAGGTGATCTGGCCGAGGCTGTTGGTGCTCCACGGGCAGGCGAGGACGGCGCCGTCTGTCAAAGCGAGATGCTGCACGGTCATCGCGGCGCCGGCAGGCGCGCCGTTGGTGCCGGGATCGAGGGTGCCGGTGACCGCGATCACGCCGTTGCTGAGCGTGCCGGTGCCGGTCAGATCGCCGACCGTGCAGCGTTCGCCCAAGGCGTCGAAGGCCGCGCCTTCGGCGACGGCGAGATCGTTGGTGCCGCCGAGACGCGCGCGGAGCAGGCCGGCGTTCACGCGGACGGGGCCGCGGAATGTGTTGCCGGAGCCGGTGAGGCTGAGCGCGTGCGCGCCGAGCTTGAGCAGACCGCCGTCTGCCGCGCCGGCGAGCGCAGGATCGGTGAGGAGATCTTGCGCGACCGTGTAGGCGGCAAGCGAGGTGTCGATCACCGCGCCGTTGGTGGACACCTGGACGGCGGTCAGGTTCTGGAGGGTCTGCCCGTCCGTGTGCGGCCTGAGCGTGCCGCCGTTCCACGAGAGCGTGCCTTGCGCGCTGGCGGCCTTGACGATGTTGCGCGTGCTGAGCGTGCCGCCGTTGAGACGCAGCGTGGCGACGGCGGTGGCAGAGTTGTTGTATCCCAGTTGCGTGTCAAACGCGCCGACGGTCTCGAAGAGCGCGTCGCCATCGAGGGTGACAAGCGCCTCGGTGTTCGCGGCCATCGCAAAGCGGGCGCTGACGAGCGCGCGCACGGTGCCGCCGGTGAGGGTGACGGTGGATTTCGCGCCGGAGGATTCGGAGATATAGAAGTTGTTGATCACGACGGTGCCGCCGGCCATCTCCATGACGGGGCGGGCGTTGTAGCCGCTGAGGCCAGCGTTCTGATAGCCCAGCGAGAGGTGGTTGGCGTTGGTGATGAGGCCGCCGCTCACGGTCAGGCGCGATGAGAGTCCGCCGGGAGCGGTGGTCACGGTGCCGTTGTTGCGCCCGACGGCCAGCAGCGTGCCGTTCAGATTGAGGATGCCGTCGGTGATCGCCAGTTCGCCTGCGGTTTCGCCGCCGGGAAGGTCGGAGCTGAAGAGGCCGACGAAAATGCGCGAGAGCGTGTTCGTCTGCCCGGGGGCGCCGAGGGTGAGCGTGCCGTCGACCACCGACACGCCGGAGAACCCCTGCGTCGGGCTTTCGCCGTTGGGGCCGATGTTCAGCCGGGCGGTCTCGTTGGGACTGCCGTGTGTCATCAGCTTGTTGGCGATGTTCGGCTGGGCGAACCGGAGCGTGCCCGGACCGGTTTTGATGAACGAGCCGGAGGTGCTGTTGATCCAGCCGATCAGAGTCAGGTCAGAGCCTTCGTCGGTGCGGATGATCGCGGCGCGGTTCTGAGGCGCGGCGAGGGTCAGGCCGCGCTGGACGGTCGTGGCGGGGCCGGTGTACCGGAATGTGCCGGAACCGATCAGGAGGTCGGCGGCGCTGCCGCCGGCCGCGCCGATGGCGCTGGGCGCTCCGCCAGACGCGAGGTGCGGCACGGCTAGGGTGCCGTTGTCGATGCGCGTGACGCCGCTGTAGGTGTTGAGGCCGGAGAGCGTGAGGGTGCTGGCACCGCTTTTGGTCAGGCCGGCGTTGCCCGAGAGCGTGCCTGAGAGGGACGCGGCGGCGTTGTCGGTCGGCGCGACCGTCGTCGTGCGTGCCAGGGCGACGGGGCACGCGACCGTGAACGAACCGCCGAGGTTGAGTGCGGGCACGTCGAGCGCGAGCGCGGCGAGAGCAGGCGCGGCGGCCAGCGTGAGCGTGCCGTTGCCCTGCGCGGTGAGCGTGGTGCCGGCGAGGGGGCCCAGCGTGAGGGCACTGCACGGAGCGAGCGTGACGGCGGCGTTGTCGGCCAGCGTGAGCGGGGCCTCTACGGCATGTGCGCCCTGCTCGACGGCGAGGGTTGCGCCGCTGCTGAGCGTCAGCCCGCTGCCGCCTAGGGTGTAGGCGATGGCGTTGTTGAAAAAGAGGCCGCTTGCGGTTTGGCCGGCTGTGGTTACAGTCCGCGGGGCGGTGATGACGTCGTCGAAGCGTGCGGGGCCACCGGGAACCGGTGCCGCAGTCCAGTTGCCCGCCGTCGACCACGCGCCGTCCGCATCGGTGTTCCAGACCGCATCGCCGTCGCCGATCGTGACGGTGACCGCGCCGGCCGAGGCGGCGAAGGCGTAGGTTTTGCCGGGCGCGGGCGCGGCGCAGGCGAGGCCCGACACGGCGGGATCGGCGCCGCTGTAGGTGAGCAACGTGTAGGTGCCGTTTTTCGTGAAGGGCATTTCCGTGCCGGCGAGGGTGAGCGCGACGAGGCTTCCCGCCGCGAAGGTCGGGGACGCGGCCACATACAGGCGGTCGTTGGACGATCCGTCGGCCGTGAAGGTGAAGCCGACGGCCGCGCCCGAAGCAACCGTGAGGGCGGCGACGGCCACGGTCTGCGTGCCGTTGCCGCCGATGCGCATCTCGCCTTCCTGGACAACCGTCGTGCCGGAATAGGTGGCGTTGGTGAAGGCCAGCGTGAGCGGGTGGGCGCCGGTTTTGACAAGGCCGCCGTCAGGCGTTGCGCCGAGAGGGTCGTGCAGCAGATCCTGAGCGATCGTGTAGGGCGCGAGCGAGGTGTCGATGCGCGCGCCGCCGGTCGAGACATGAGCGGCACTGAGACCTCGCAGGGTATAGCCTGCCAGGCGCGGCTGGAAGACGCCGCCGTCGAAGGTGATCCGTGAGGTGCCGGTGACGCTGTTATGGGTAATGTTCCGCATGCGGAGAATGCCGCCGCCCAGATAGAGCGTCGAGGTGTTCCCGTTCTGGGCCATCATCACATCGGCATATTCGTCGAAGAGGCCGCCGGTGATATTGAGCGCGGCGTCGGCCGCCGGAACCCGCCATCCCATGCGAAGTCCGGCGGTTGTCGACACATGCCGGAATTCGCCGCCGCTGAGGTTGATCGTGGCGAGCATGGGTGAGTCGGGGTCGCCGCGCTGGTCGCCGAAACGGATCTCGTTGTCCACGGTCATTGTGCCGCCCGAGATGTTAAGAACGGCATGGGTGTTCTGGTTGGTGTGGTAACCGAAGGCGATGATGAGCTTGTCTGCGGATACGGTACCGCCCGAAACGGTGAGGGTCGGCTGGAGCGGGGTCGGTGCCGTGACGGAGGTGCCGTTGTAATATCCGATGTCGAGGTAGTTGTTGAAGCGGTGGTAGCCGCCGACACATTCAAGCTCGGCGGTGACCTCCTGCCCGGCCTGGTCGGTGGTGTACGCCCCTACCGTAACCTCCTCCTGGAACAGGTTGGTCTGAGCGGGATGCGCGCCGAGAATGACTTTTCCACCTGCGACGGTGAAGCAGCCGAACCCGTTGGCGGGCGCGTCGCCGTTCGCGGGATAGGGGGCTTGGGTGGTGATGCCGGCGGACTGTTGGCGGCCGATGAGCGAAGCGGCGGGCGAGGCGTAAATGAGCGTGCCGGGACCGGTTTTGATGAGGGCGCCGGCGGCGTTGGTGATGGGCCCGGTGAGCGTCAAGGACGTGTCGACGGAGAGGAGAGCGGCTTTGCGCACGCCGGCGTTTGCGGTGAGGCCTCGGTCGATGGTCACGGCGGGGCCGGTGTAGCGGAGCGTGCCCGGGCCGAGGATCAGGTTTGAGGGATCGCCGGTGGCGGCGCCGATCGCGCTGGGTTGCCCGCCGTCGGCCAGCAGCGCGACGGACAACGTGCCGCAGCCGAGCGCGAGGGGCGCGGCGAAGGTGTTGGCGGCCGCGAGCGTGACGGTGCCGCCGCCGCTGCCGGCGGGGTTAACGGCGAGTGCGCCGGTGCCGCTGATGACGCCGCCGACGGTGAACGCGCCGGGTGCCAAGGTGGCGATGCTCAGGCCGCTGGCGGTGGTGGCGAGCGGCAGGGCGAGCGTGTGCGCGCCGCTTTCGCTGGCGATCACGGCGCTGCCCGTCGCATTCGTCAGGGTGATGGCGTTGCCGGTGAAGGTGTGGCCGTGGGTGCCGTTCACCACCAGGGAGCCGAGCGCGAGGCCGGCCATGTTGTTGTGAACGGTGATGGCCGCGGGCGGCTGGTTCGTGAAATAGGCGGTGACGCCGACGCCTTGCGCCGGAAGGCTGTCGAGCCAGTTGGCGGCCGTGGCCCAGTCGCCTCCGGCGGCAGAGATCCAGGAGCCGCTGGGCAGATCCGACACGATCGGCAGATCGGGGCGGGTTGACCAGGTGGCGCCGGTGATCAGGCCGTCGGCGCTGCCGGCGCGGTCAAAGGCCGTCGTGCCGCTACCCTCATCGAGCGGCCAGCAGTGGACGAGCCCGATTTCGGAGCCGGACAGCCGGCGGTTCATGTCGGTCTGGATCTCCAACTGGGTGCGGTCGATGTTCCAGAGCCGCAGTTCCGCGAGGTCGCCGCGGAACCCGTTCTTGGCGCGCAGGAGCAGGCCGATGGAGGTCAGCGTGTTGGCGCTCGTCGCAGGCAGGTCTTTGTTGTAGTAGGCCGGACCATGAACAAGCTGGCCGTCCAGATACATGCGCACGTAGCCGGCGGTGTCCCGCGTCGCGGCGAAATGGTGCCACGCGTTCAGGGTCAGGTTGGTGCCGGCGTACTGCCGGGTGCCGGACACCTGGAGGGTCGGTCGGCCGCCCCAGATCGAGAAAAAGATGCGTCCGGTGCCGCCGTTATCTTGCGCGTAAATCTGATTCTCGGTGTCTGCGGCCGTCTGGCGCACCCAGGTCTCAATGGTAAAGCCGAGGGCGCTGACACGACCGGTGGTGGAGACATGGTTGTCGGAAAGCCGGTCAAACGAAAGGACATTCGCGGCCGTCACCGTGCACGCCGCCGAGAGGCAAAACGTGCCGAACAGGACCCTTCGAACGCCGGGCGTCACGCGCCGACATAAGGATGAACCGCAGAACCGCCCCGGAAAGCCGCCGAATGTGTTCGTCATCGTCTTCTCCTGTTACCGCCTTCTCTGTATTGGACACCGGATAGCCGTCACCTGTATACCGGCATGAAACTAAAAAACCGTCCGGCTGTCAAGGGGGGGGGGCCGAGAAAAAATCAGGCGGTTAATGATCAGGCGAAGCGGCTGGTCAGGCGGGCGAGGGCGTCGTCCACCGGATCGCGGCCGCTGTCGGCCGCGCTGGCGGCCGCGCGGTCGAAGGCGGCGAGGGCGTCCGCCTGGCTGCGGGCGATGTGGGCGCGCAGCCAGCGTTCGGCCTTCTCTGCATCACCCTGGCGCAGGGCGCGCTCGATCTTGGCGTGGTGGCGCCATACCCAAGCGAGGTGCTGCAGGTCACGGCGGTGGCTGTGGTGCCCGAAGAACTGGTTGCGCTGATAGGCACTGGTCACGATCTGGATCGCGAGCCGGTTGCCGGCCGCCTGCAGGATCAGCAGGTGGAAGGTCAGGTCGTCCTTCAGGAAGGTCACGAGCGCCTTGTCCTCAAGCAGCGTCCCCTTTTTCCGGCGCAGCGCCACGACGATGGCGTGCATGTCGTCGCACAGCCGGCGCAGCTCCTGGCGCGTCTCCTTGGTCAGCAGCCGCACCGCCTGCCGGATGGCGTGGCACTCGATCACCATACGCATCTCATACGCATCCAGCAGGTGGCGCCGGTCGAGCCGGGCCACAAAGGTGCCGGTCGACGGGATCTGGTAGAGCACCCCCTCCTGAGTCAGGCGGCGGATCGCCTCGCGCACGGGCGTGCGGCTGGTGCCGCACTCGGCCGCGAGGGTTTGCTCGGAGAGCTTCTGCCCCGCGACCAGTTCGCCGGTCACCAGCTTCTTCGTGATATGCGCGTAAACGTTGTTTCCTAATGCTTCTGCCACAGTCACCTCGTCAGAGAACGACACCATAGCACAAACCGGCGGCGGCTGTCAGCAATCACGCCGCGTGCGGAAAAAGATGCGAATTGTGTTGACGAAGCCCCGAGAACGGGTCGAAACTATCGACAAGAAGAACAAGTCTTCGGTCTATGACCGGACAGGAGTGAAGACACGTACCCTCATCAGGCGACCGCGCCAGAGCCCGGTTGCCGGTTATAAACAGCGGCCGATGCGCCGCACCCTCAACGTTACACCCTCAACACCATCAAAAAGGAGACGGCCATGAAGTCTCTTCTTTTGTCGATGTGTCTCTTGCTTGCGGCGGCCGGCATCGGGCTGGCAGGGCCCGCGCGGCCCATCCGCTCAAGCACGTTTCTGATTCAGCGGCCATGCGGTCCGACATGGGATTCGCTGGCGCTCCAGGGTCAGTGGTTCAACGACCCCGGAACCGGGAAGAATCATGCCCTAGAATGGGAATACCATGATGACGACGTGACACATTCCATCCAAGGCATGGTGGTGTCGATCACGTTTGACGGCACCCCAGCCTCGAACATCGTCGCCTTTTCGGTGCAGGCCACGGTGCTGAACACCCTGCCTTCGCCGTTTCCGGTGAATGTCGCCTCCAACAGCCACTCGGAGTTGCAAGGCCCGCAACCCTCCTCGTACGCCGGGACGATGCGGAACGTGCGCCTCTCGGCCGAGTTCGCGGTCGCGAACCTGGGGCTGCTGCCGTCTGGCGTTCCGCCGTACTATCCCGATCCGCTTTCGGGCGGCGCGTATGTCATCGAGGCGCTCAACGAAAATGAGCTGGCCTGGTATTGCTGGACGCCGGACGATCCGCAATATCCGGCGCGCGGCGCGTTCCAGGTGCCGACATGGCGGATGGGCGACATCAAACCGGGCGCAACATACACGGTGATGATGTCTTTCCAGGTCACAGGCGGCGGCATGCCCGTCAGCGACTACCGTCACAGCGTCATCCGCGCCAGCCAGCAGATGGGGATGGACATCTTTTACAATCGTCACCCTTCTCTGAAAATCAGCCACTGGCTCGACACGCTGCTGGTGGATTACGGCTTCTTTATCGGTGCGCCGCCCGGTCCATACCAGGAGCCGCCTCCGGAGTACATCTACGCCTCTGACGTCTCGGTCTTCTTTGACCGCGATCTGGATTTCGGCGACGCGCCGGACGCGCCGTTCCCGACCCTGCTGGCCAACGACGGTGCGCGCCATGTGATCAATCCAGCCGTCTATCTGGGCGCAGGCATCGACGGTGAGTCGGACGGCCAGCCGGACGCGACCGCCACCGGCGATGACGGTGCGGGCATCGACGACGAGGACGGCATTGCCTTCACCTCGCCTCTGATATCGGGTTACGGGGCCTCGCTCGACGCGCACTGTTCGGTGCCCGGCTTTCTGTCGGCCTGGATCGATT
>ERZ795056.3111-NODE-3111-length-17981-cov-5.845587_pt1 | contig 17981 bp, 17 predicted proteins | sample MGYA00375140_ERZ795056 | MGnify/ENA primary metagenome ERZ795056 (study PRJEB30185, sample SAMN05720227) | activated sludge metagenome | isolation source: Anaerobic digester | place: USA | collected 2015-03-09 ... | reverse complement strand
CGGACCCGCATCGCCCGTGCGACGTCACCCGCCCACCGATATCAAGCACCACACCAAAACAAACCCGCACAACGATCAAGCATCAAGACATCGTCGCCCCATCAAAGCCCCCGCCGCCGATGATGCATCCAAACCGCAATCCCCCCAAACCCAGCCCCAAGCGCCAACCCGAGCCCATGCGCCACATTCGCAATCGGCCCGACAAGCCCCGTCATACACACCACGAACCACCCGAGCATCAGCACCGCATTGGCATTCGACATCACGAGCCCGCTCGCCGGCGCGAACCGAGACATCACCATCACGAACCCGAACAACCCAAAAATCACCCCCGACATCCCACCAAAGTAAGGCCCGGACACGCCATACTGCCCATAATTAGAGCCCACCCCGAACACCAGCACCATCGCCGCGAGCGCCAGGGTCCCATAAGCGGCCTCGATCTGGCGGCCGACATCCAGCATCCACATCATGTTGAAGCCGAGGTGGAACACCCCGAAGTGGACGAAGCACGGCGTGATCAGGCGCCAGACCTCGCCGTCGGCGATCTCCTGCAGACCGTTCCAGCCGATGCGTCCGGCGTCGAGGCGGGTGACCGTGGCGATCGACATGCGCGTGAGGGGCGGGGTCTCGAGCGCCGCGAACTGGGTGTAGAGCGCGACCAGCACGCACAGCACCACCAGCGCCAGCGTCAGCGGGGTGGCCATCAGGCCGACGCGCGAGGCCGCGGGGACCACGGCCACGGGCGGCGGTGGGCGGCGGCTGGCCTCGGTCTGGCGGGCCTGGGTGCGCAGGGCTTCGGCCTCGCGGGCGACGCTGTAGCGGGGCTCGTCGGGTTCGGCGAGGAAGACGGGCAGCTCGGCCCGCACCTCGGCGAGCCGTTCATCCTCGAGCACCCACACGGTGAATCCTTCACCCCCACCATCAAGGCGCGTGTGGATCCCCCGCGTCAGCAGGAAGTCGGCGAAGCGCCGGGCGTGGAGTTTGTCGCGGATCGTGCCGGCGGAGCGCATGGGGACGCGCTGCGATTAATATCAGAGGCCGGACCGGACCGGGCCCGGTCCGGGGCACGCGATCGCACGTCCGTGGGCACCTTTTGCCGGGAATAGGCCCTCGTTCGGGCGGATCCTGGCCGTGAAGGGCGCCGAATTCGCCGCCAAGCACGACCCGCGATCGCCGACCACGACGCCTCGACCTCGTCGACCAGGACGCCGCAGGGCAGCCCCCTGCCCGACCCACCGCAGCGATCTCGCGGCACTTTGGCGAAGCAAATCGCAGCGCGGCCGGTGGTATATCCCCGGACCCATGCGCCGCCTGCTGCTCCCGCTCGCGCTCGTCGCCTGCGCCCCTGGCCTGCCCCCGGCGACCGCGCAGGGCCTGCACGAGCGGGCCGCGACCTTCGACCTCGAGGACTCGACGTCGGCGCCGGGCGAGCTCGCGGCCCTCGCAGCGATCGCCGGTGCGGCCCGGGTGCTCGCGCTCGGCCAGCCCGGACCCGGCTCGCACGAGCTGCCGCGCCTGCTGCACCGGCTGTTTCAGCACCTGTCCGAACAGTCAGGTTTCACCGGCCTGGCGCTGGTCACCGACAGCACCGCCGCGCTGCGCCTCGATGCCTATGTCCAGGGCGGCACGCAGGACCTCGATGCGGCGCTGCTCGGCCTCGGGGACCGCGGCCTGGCCACCACCGAGTTGCGCGCGCTGCTGACCTGGGCCCGCGAGCGCAATGCGAGCGGCCTGCAGCCGCCGCTGCGGGTGTTCGGCCTCGACCCGCGCGACCCCGACGCCGCCGCGGCGATCGTGCTGGCCTACCTCGAGCGGACGGATCCTTCGTATGTCCTCAAGGCCAGGTCGCTGCTGGCCGGCGACCGCCCGCTCGGCGTCGAGGCGGTGCTCACCCACCTCGACGAGGGCCGCGCCGCGCTGGTCGCCGCCAGCGACGCGGACAGCTGGGCCCTCGTGCGCCAGCAGGCCGAGCTGGTCGCCCAGGCCCGGCGCATGAGCGAGAGCTGGGAGTTCGAGGCCGGCGAGTTCGCGCGCGCGCGCAACGTCGAGTGGGCGCTCACGCAGCTGGGCCCGCGCGGCAAGCTGCTGGTCTGGGCCGACAACCTCGGGGTCGCCGCCCAGGTCCTGGGCTCCGCGCCGGCGATGGGCGACTTCCTGCGCCAGTGGCTCGGCGCCGACTACCGGGCGATCGCCGTCACCTTCACCGGCGGCTCGCTACTGGTCGCCCGCGATCCGCAGAACCTGTGCGCCGCCCCGCTGACGCCGCCCCGCCCCGGCAGCCTCGACGCCGCGCTGGCCGGCAAAGGCCTGACGCTGGTCGATCTGCGCGGCGCCACAGACCCGGCCCTGCAGCGCCCACAGCGGCTGCGCGGCTTCTCGGGCGCACGCGCCGAGGACCAGCGCATCCGCCCCGCGATCGCCTTCGACGCGATCCTGAACTTCCCGTGGGTCGGCCCCGCGACGCCGATCGGCGCCGGCATGCACGCCGCGGCCTATGCGACCGGGCCCTGTTACACGCTCCTCGACTGAGTGTCTCTCGGGGCATGTCCCTTGCGACATGCCCCGAGGGCCAGGCTCACAAGAGGACGAGCACCGCCTGCATGAGCCCCGCGGACATCCCGTGCACGAAGATGTCGGCGTCGCCGTGGTCCGCCGGGATCTCGACCCGGACCTGGCCGCCCTCCGCGAGGATCTGCGGGAGCAGGGCCGCCAGCGCGGCCTCGACCTCGCGCTGCTTCGCCGCCACGACCGAGCGCACGACCTCGTCCGTGAGCGCGTCGTGCGTGAGGCCGTCGTGCGTGACGACGATGGGCGCGAGCCCCTCGTCCGGGTGATCGTCGGTGGCCATGCGCGGTTGACTAACACCTGCATCTCCCGGGCGCAATGCTGCGACCCCGTACCACGGCACGCAGCAACTCCGGTGACCCGGCCCGGCCATGACCGGGCCCGTCGGGCTCACAGCACGTCGTGGGCGGTCAAGCGCCGCCGGTCGGCGCGCGGCTCGAACGAGAAGATATGGCTGCGCGGGCTCAGCTGCGGGTCGGCGACGCAGCGGTCGTTGTGCGCCGCGTGTTCGCGCCAGACCGCGACATCGCCGTCGATGTCGCCGGTCAGGCGCGAGTCGTGCCCGAGGTGCTCCTGCCACAGCGCCAGGCGCGTGCGCTTGATCTGTTCGGCGTCGACGACCGCGAGGTTGATCTCCCCCTCGTATTCGAAGGCGCGGTCGTTGATGTTGGCGCTGCCGACCGTCATGAACAGGTCGTCGACGATCATCAGCTTGGCGTGGTTGTCGACCTCGATCAGGTGGCGCTGACCGGCGCAGTCGATGCCCTGGACCATCAGCACATACAGGCGAAAGTCCGGGAGGCGCCGGCGGATGCGGTCGAAGGACTCGCGCGCCCAGCCGCCGGCCAGCAGGTCGTCGGCCTGCGAGCGCACGGTGACGGCGACGACATGCACGCCGGGGAACGAGCGCACCGTGTCGGCGATCGCGTCGCTGACGTGGGTCGAGCGGAAGTATTGATCCTCGATGTAGATCAGCCGCCGCGCGGCCCGCAGCGCCCGCAGGTGCACGTCGAGGATGCCGCGCTCGGCGAAGGGCTCGGGCATCGTGCGCACGACCTGGACCTGCACGCCGCCGGCGATCGGCGCCTGCGCGGGCGGGTCGGCGACCTCGGTCGCTTGCTCCGACCACCGCGCCTCGCAGTCGATCATGTGGTTCCAGCGCTGCTGAAAATTACGCTCGAGGTGCTCGACCGCGGGGCCCTCGATGCGGGCCATGAAGTCGTGACGCGGGATGTGGTCGGCCGGCAGCTCGCAGCCCTCGACCCGGCCGCGATGCTCGCCCGGGCGCAGGAAGCCGCAGCGGCGGGCGTCGAACAGCCGGTGTGTGCACGAGTCCCAGTCGTTCTCGCGCATGTTCATGCCGCCGCAGAAGCCGACCCGCCCGTCGACCACGACGGTCTTTTGATGATACGAGCCGATGTGAAAGTTGCCGAGCAGGCGATTGAGCAGGCCGTCCGCGCCGCCGGCGAAGAGCGGGCGGGTGGTGGGATTCTTTTGCTCGAGCACCTCGAACTTGTCGCCATACTGCTGCGCGGCGCGCCGCAGGGGGCGGGTCTGGCTGAGGAACGGCGCGTCCCAGGCGAGGAAGCGGACCCGCGTGTCGGCCGCGGCGCGGGCCTCGAGCAGCGCCTGGATCGTGTAAGGCAGGCGATCCTCGGGGTCGGTGAGCGGGATGGGGCGCTCCAGCTCGAGGGTCGGCTCGTAGTACCAGGTGGTCAGGTGGACCGTGGATATGGATTCACGCAGTTCGCGGGCCACCGCGCCCCAGGCGGCGTCGCCGTCGACGAGCAGATCGATCCGATTACCGTCGGTCGGTGGATAGCCGATCGGCGTAAACCACAGATAATCGAGGGTGACGCCGAGCCAGAAGTTCGCGCCGCCGCCGGCCACGAAGTCGACGCGCGAGTGGTTGCCGTCCGGCTGGGCCAGCGCGCGCAGCACCGGCTCCTCGCCGTCGTGGATGTAGAACAGGCTGAAGCGCATGGTCCGGTGATCGTGGCCGCCGGGCACCTGGAAGCGCTCGATCACCACCTGATAATCGCCGGGCCGCGGCAGCGCGAGCGTGTAGACCTCGTCGGCCTCGATCGCGTGGATCTCGACGCCGCCGCCGAAGACGCAGACGCTGGCCCCGCGGACCGGCACCTGATGCGGCGTCTGGATCCGCAGCTCGATCTTCAATGGATGCAGGCGCGCGCAATCGTGCATCGGGGACCCCCGGCGTGATATCCCAGCATGAATGGCGCGGCCGCGGCCGCGGCTCATGATCGACGGATATCAGCATTCACCGCGCGCCGCCTCGCAGGCGCCGGGCGCCCCGAAGACCCGCGTGGCGGGCGCTGGGGGGTGGGCGATGGAGACGGGCTCAGCCGGCGGGCGCCGCGGGCTGTGCGGGCGTGGGCGCGGGCGCTGCGGCCGGCGTCGTCGTCGGCAGCGCGGCGGCCTGGGTCGGCGTGGCCATGCAGCGAAAGCCGAAGTGATGATACGGCTCGTTGCCCGGCAGGTGCGTGCGACGATAGATCGAGGTCGCGTAGGAGGCGTCCCAGTACCACGAGCCGCCGCGTACGACCCGCTCCTTGTGGCCCGCGCACGGCTCGGCGCCGCCGCAGGGGCCCTTCGGATCGATGCCCTCGCATTCGGCTCCGCAGTCCGCGTAGCTCTTGCTCGCCCAGTCGGCGACCCACTCCCAGGCGTTGCCGGACATGTCGTAGAGGCCGTAGACGCCGGGCGCTCGCTCGCCGATCTCGAAGGTGCGGCCCTTGTGCCCCTGCGTGCCCTTCTTCGGCACTCCGCAGCTGCGGCCGCGCTTGTCCTTGATGATCGCCCGCTCGCAGGTCACCGGCTCGTTGCCCCACGGATACAGCGCGCCGTCCGGCCCGCGCGCGGCCTTCTCCCACTGCGCCTCGGTCGGAAGCTGCTTGCCCTGGACCTTGCAATAGTTGTCCGCGTCGTACCAATTCATGCCGACCATCGGCTGGCGCGGCCGGCTGAAATCGTTGTACAAAGGCCCCGCCTTGCCACACTTGCCGGCCTTTTGGCAGGCCTTGTATTCGGCGTAGGTCACCTCGTAGATATCCATGTAGTAGGTCTGCAGCCACACCGTCGCGCGCGGGTGGGTGTTCTTCGGGCCGTCGTCCGAGCCGCGAATGAACGCACCGCCAGGGATGCACGCCATGCCGGCCGGCAGCGGGTCGATGCAGGGCTGCGCCGGGGTGCCGTCGGGGGCGACCGGCAAGGCCGGCCCGGCGGCGACGACCGGCGCGGGCTCGGGTGCCGGGGCCGGGGCCGGCTCGGGCGTGACGACGGGCGCCGGTGCTGGCACGACGGGGGGCGCTGCCGCGGGTGCGGGCGTGGGCGCGGGCTCGGGGCGGCTACAGGCGGCGAGAGCGAGGCAGGCACAGACGACGCGGGCAGCGAGGCGCACCGGCCGGTTCTAACACAGGGCGGCCGGCGAGCCGTCAGCCGAGCACGCGCTGGAGCGCGCGGGCGCCGAGCAGCGTGAAGGCGGGATCGGCGTGGTCGTGGGCCCAGGCGACGGTGGCCATCGCGTGCATGGCGGCGAGCACCTGCAGCTCGAGGCGCTCGTCGGGGCCGAGGGTGCGGCCATAACCGGCGAAGAACGCGGCCTCGAGGTCGGGCCGATCGCCCCAGACCTCGGTCCACAGCTTGACGAGGTCGAGCAGCGGGCAGTCGAGCTTGGCGTGCTCGAAGTCGACGACAAAAAACCCGTCGATGCGAGAGATCTGCCCGTCGACGACCGGGCCGTCGATCAGCCAGTTGCTCGGCGTGAAGTCGCGGTGGCAGGGCACGCGGCGGGCCCGCGCGAACAGCCCGGTATCGGCCTGCAGCGCCTCACCGAGCCCGCGCAGGTGGGCCGCCTCGGCGAGCGTCAGCCGCGGGCTCACCCGCGCCAGCCAGGCCGCATAGCGCCGCGGTATCGCCTCACGCAGCGGCAGCGGGTCGTGGTCCGCCTCCGGCAGCATGTGCAGCGCCCGCAGGAACGCGCCCGCGCGCCGGTGCGCCGTCTGCTCGACCGCCTCGCGCACCCGCCCGGTCACCAGCGGCTCGCCGGGCAGCCGGCGCAGCAGCAGCGCGCGCACCGGGGCCGGCAGCACGGCGACCAGCCCGGCTGTCTCTTCGGGCAGGTGCGTCAACCACCGGGCATAGGCGCCCTGCTCCTGGGCGAAGGCGCGGTCGCTGCGAAACTGCTTGACGACCACGCCGGCTCGCGCGTCGAGCCCGGTCACCTGCCACACGCGACAGGGCCCGTGCGTGGAGCCGAGGAACTGCCAGCGCAGCAGCTCGCTGGCGCAGCCGAGCTCGCCGGAGAGGCGGTCGAGGAGGTTCGCATCGGCGGGATCGGTCATGGCGTCGGCGCGTCCGTGCGTTCGTGGAGTCAGCGAGCCCGCAGGTCGTGCAGCTCGATGCGGGTGTCGCCGCGCAGGTACCAGGCCAGGCCGGCGATCAGCACCAGCAGCGAGATGAGGCCGCAGGCGAGCCCCCAGGCCCAGAACGGGCCGCCGAGGTGTTGCGCGATCACGGCGACATCGGAGGGCGCCGCGCCGGCGCTCGACTCGGCGACCTCGGTGAACAGGTAGTCGCCGCGCGTGAACACGCTGAGCGCCAGCTGGACCGCGAGGAACACCAGCGTGCCCTGGGCCCAGGCGGGCCGCAGGAAGCCGGCGGCGAGCAGCAGCAGGCCGCCGGTCGCGCCGAGGAACAGCTGCGTGAGGCCGGGGTCCGCGACCGTGACCGCCGCGACGCCGAGGGCCGCGCCGAACGCCGCCAGGGACATCCGGGCGGCCAGCGGTCGGCGCGCGAGCACGAAGCACAGGCCGGCGACCAGGGCCGGGCCGATCAGGCCACCGGCGCAGACCAGCGCGCCCGGAAGGTCCCCGAGCGGCGCCGCCGTGTACGCGGTGCCCGAGCCGTCGCCGCGGATCACGAAGCGCTCGAAGCGACCGCCGAGCACCAGCGCCGTCATCCCGTGGCCGAGCTCGTGCGCCACCGTCGACAGCCACAACAGCGGCACCCCGAGCACGCTGAGCACCGGCACCCGCGGCAGCGCCAGCGTCAACGCCACGCTCCACAACAAGGCGCCGCGGGCCTGGCGAGTCACCGCCACCCGCTGCACCGCTCGCTCGTGTGCTCGTGCAGCCGCCGACATGGGCGTCGATGCTACCACGTCCCCCCGCCGCGGCCAGCGTCAGCCGTACGGCTCCTCGTCGCGCACCGATTCGAGCACGATGTCCCCGCGGCGCAGCAGCCCCGCCTTGTACAGCGTGTGCGCCAGCATCTGCGGGCAGTTGCGGACGATGAGCCGGGCCCCGGCCGCGCGCGCGCGCAGCTCGTCGACCAGCGCCGCGAGCTCGACGCCCGTGCCGGTCTCGAGCTCGGCGAGGTCGAGCACGTGGACATCATGAACGCCATCACCAGCCACTTTGAGCCTCCCAGTTGCTCCCGAACCCGATCTCGGCAGGAGCGACCGCGGGGTGACGCGCAAACAGCTTGCGCAGTTCTTGCTTCCAGCCGGACCCCATGCCGGTGGCTCTCAGCAAGAAGCTGATCACCGTGGCCGGCGCGAAGAACGTATGCGGATCAGAAAACGTGACCCCATATTTTTTATACTGCTGCGGATAAATTACGAATTTCGCCCCCAACATCCGGCCATGATGGCAGATGACATTGCGCAGATAGACGAGCGAGTGCAGCCATGACTCGAAGACCTGATGGTTGTCGACCTGGAATTTCATCGAGATCGCCTTTCGCTCGTCGACATCACGCAGGAGCTGATACGTGCGCGACCAGAAGCCGAAGGTCACGCACTCGGATACGCCCCAGCTCGGCGGCAGGCACGGCTCCTCGTATGCGACCATGTAGTGGTTGATGAAGGGCGAACGAGAGCGCTTCACGGCATCTTCGATCGTCTTCACCATGTTACCAAAGCTGAACTCCTGGCTCCGCCGGAACAGACCGGGCTGGATGAACCAGTGCGGGCCATAACTGAGGCTCAGGCGGTTCGAGATGGACGATCGGACCGCGACCTCGATCCGGCCGACCTCGTCGAAGGTGAGCGCCCGCAGCCGCCGGTCGAACTCGTATCGCTGCACGATCTCGTCGAAGTGCGTGGGGGCCCGGAACTGCTTGGTGGCAGGGTCGGTAAGGTGCGCCCAGAACCCCTTCAGACGATAGCCGCCGACGTACTTCAGATATGCCAGAGCGACCGCCCGATCGGCGATCGCCAGCCCTCGCGCCTCCAGCCGGACCAGCAGCTGCTCGGGACTCTCTGCGGGCTTATTGAATCGGGTCACAACCAATAAAGAACCCGCCTTTTGCACGCCTGCCGGAGCAGGACCCAACCCGAAGGGAGGACGTGTGGCGGGTGTTGTTGCCCCTAACGTACGTGCATGACCCGGACGGGGCAAAGAAAATTTTGGCCCACGACCCGATTTTGGCCGCGAGGCGAATGGGTGACCGAAGTCACCGGTTCACTGCGCTTACAGCGCGCCGTCTCACGCCCGCGGCAGCACGCCGAAGCGCTCGCGCAGCGCGGGCACCGGCTGGTCCATCACGTCCCAGTAATCGTGCCGCTGCGAGAAGTCGACCGCGGTGCCGCGGCCGCGCTCGAGCGCCTCGAGCACGCGCTCCGGGTCGAAGAGCACGCGGGCGCCGATCACCGATTCACCGGGGGCGACCTTGAAGCCCGCGGTGGACTGCAGGAGCACCAGGAACAGCGCGCTGAACGGGTCCTCCTGGCGCATGCCGGCGGTGAACGCCAGGGTCTGCAGCTCGCCCTCGAAGTTGGTGTCGTAGCCGGCGATGATGTGGATGATGTCGTGGTGGACCAGCGACTCGGGCACGTTGCCCTCGCCGGCGAACGCGAACTCTCGCTCCCGGTAATATCGCCACAGTTCGCGGCCGAGCGTGCCCTCCGGCAAACTGCCGAGCTGGCGGTAGCGCAGCGCGAGCTCGTGGTTCTCGCGGGCCGGGTGACCGCCGCGGGCGAGCTCGGCGGACAGCACGTCGGCGGGGAAGAACTGCATCACGCCGGTCCAGCCCTCGCTGGCGTAGAGGGTGCCGAGGCGGGGCGCGGCGAGGCGGCGCTGCGACTCGTGCATGGTCTGTTGGCGGTGGCGATGGACCAGCGCGTGGAAGCTGTGCATCTCGGCCTCGTCGATGGCGAGCGCGGCACGAAACGACGACAGCACCTTCCACTCCTCGGGGGAGATCTGGCCGTCGACGATGCCCATCACCAGGCAGGCCTTGAGCGCGACGATGCGGGCCGCGGCGCCGGTGACCACGCTCGCGAGCTCGGCGGGGGTGGTCAGCGGCAGGTCGCGGGGTTCGGCGTCGACACCGAGCAGCTCCGCGGAGGCGACCAGCATCGCCTGCTCCTTGACGGCGAAGGTTCCGTCGGCGACGGCGACGGTCTTGAGCGCGCGCAGTACGGCCAGCGATTCGGAGGGGGAAAAGTCGAACAGCGAGCGCATCGGCGGCGAAGCTACCAAACATCGGGGCATTCGGCAGCCACCACGGCCTCCGCGGGCTCCGCGGCGCTCGCGCGCTCGCGCTTGACCATGGCGCAGGGCGCGGACGATCCTGGGCGCCAGGATCACGCGCTCCGGCACATGGCCTCGGCCGCCACGATCGCGCCGCGGCCAGCTCAATGGTCGGCGGCTCAGCCCTGGCGCTCGGAGATGCGGCGGAAGAAGCGGGGCAGCAGGGTCTGATAGAAGCGCTCGGGCGCGAGCCGCTTGAGCCGCCACAGCCACGAGCCGTCGCTGTGGGGCAGCGAGAACAGCTCGCCGATGTCGACGCTGTTGAGGGCGTGACGGGCGACGTCGGGGGCCTGGACCTTGGCGCGGGCCATCAGCTTCTCGGCGACGTGGCGCTGGCCCGGGTCCTGGGTGCGGGTCGCCTGGACGATGTTGGTCTGGAAGAAGGTCGGGCACAGCACCGTGACGCTGATCTTGTCGGCCTGCAGCTCCGCGCACAGGGTCTCGGAGAGGGCGACGACGCCGGCCTTGGTGACGTTGTACGGGGCCATCTGCGGGGTGCACAGCAGGCCGGCCGCCGAGGCCACATTCAGGATCGCCCCGCCGCCGCGGGCCTTGAAGTGGGGGATGAAGGCGCGACAGCCGTGCACCACGCCCATCAGGTTGATGCCGACGATCCAGTCCCAGTCGGCCATCGGGATCTCCGCGACCGGGCCGGAGACCGCCACGCCGGCGTTGTTGATGATCAGGTCGGCGCCGCCGAAGGCCGAGCCGGCCTCCTCCACCAGGCGCTCGACCTGCGCGAGCTGGGCGACGTCGCAGGCGACCGCGACCGCCTCACCGCCGGCGTCACGCACCGCCGCAGCGGTCAGCTCGGCCGCCGCGAGGTCGATGTCCGCGGCGAGCACACGGCCGCGACGACGGGCCAGCTCGAGGCTCAGGGCGCGGCCGAGGCCGCCGCCGGCGCCCGTGACGACGGCGCGGGGTCGATCAGGGAGTGACATGGCGAGGAGGGTAGACCCGGAGCGAAGGATTTGTCGACGGCTCGCGCAACGTCGCGCGGATGACGGCCGAATCCCCGCGCATGCCTGGCCCTGCCCTCCGCTCCCCGTCCGCCCGCGCCGGACAGATCGCCCGGGAGATCGACCGCGACGAGCGGGTCGTGCTGCTCGCGCTCGGCCGCCGGCTCGCAATCCAGCTGCACACCGCCTTCGCCGACACCGGGCGCGACCTGCCCGCCGCGCTCGATGCCATGGCCGCCAGCGTCGCCCGGGCGCGTGGTCAGGCCCGCACCCTCAACGACGCCCGCATCGCCCGTCGGGCCGAGCGCCCGCAGGTCCCCGCCAGCGTGTGGCTGCCGCCCGAGCTGCAGGTGCACGCGTGCCACGGCGACTACCTCGGCGCCTTCGCCGACCTCGCGGCGGTCGGCCGCATGGCCTTTCAGACATGTCTGTTAGGACCGGTCCCCGAGGACAGGCCGGCTCCGAGCCCGCGCGACCTGGCGCTCGCGCTGCACCTCGAGGGCGTGTTGTGGACGATCGAGCACGGCGGGCGCGTGCACGTGTTTCGCTGCCGCGGGGCTCAGAGCGGCTCGCAGATCGCGCGATAGGGCACGTCGCCGCAGAGGCGGTCGAACCACTTGCCGTTGCCCCCCTCGCCCTTGCCGTACACCACGAGCACCACGCAGGCCTCCGGACTGTCGATGTCGGGGTCGTTCGAGTTCCAGCCGCCGGTGCCCTTCGGGGGCATCGGCGTGGCGTCGAGCCACTGATAGACGCCGTCGACCTTGTGCCCACCGATCCACCACGAGGCTCGCGGCAACGGGATCTGGTCCACGCCGCTCATTTCCTCCTGCTTGTCCGCATCGGTCATCTGGGCCCGCAGCGCGGTGAGCAGCACCGCGGACTCGGGCTCGTCGAGGATCGCCAGCCGGGCACAGCGGGCCTCGCAGGCCAGCCGCGCCTCCGCCCAGGTCTGGTGCTTGTCGCAGAGCAGATAGGTCTGACCACCGATCTGTTGCGATGTACACAGATCGCCCTCGGTGCCCGGGCAGAGCTCGGGGCCCGTGCTCGCCGAGCCCGTCGTCGCGTCCGTCGTGCTCGTGCTCGTGCTCTCGTCGACGCACGGCCCGCTGCTGCTCGCGTCGCTGCTGCTGCTGCTGCTGCCGGTGCTCGTGCCGCCGGTGCTCGCGCCGCCGCTGCCCTCGCTCGTGCCGCTGCTGCTACTGCCGGTGCTCGTATCGCCGCCCGTCACGACCGTGGTGCCGGTGCTGGTCGCGGCGCCGCTGCCGTCGCCCTCGGCCGCCTGGAACGCGCCGTTGACCACGAGGCACCCGCCGAGCCCCAGGCTGGTGGCCACTGCTGCTGCTCGCGATACACGTCCCATCGCGCCGAGAATACACCGTTCTGTGCCCGGTTCATCGCCGGCTCGCGGAGGTCTCAGGGGCCGGGCGCGGCGGCCACGCCGGAGGTCGGCGGCCAGGGTTCGGGCCACAGCACCTCGACCAGGGTCAGGCCCTCGGGCGGCGCGGTGACCCCGGTGCGGCTGCGGTCGGGGGCGGCGAGCAGGGCGGCGACGGATTGAGGGGCGCGGCGGCCGAGGCCGACCTCGACGAGCGTGCCGACCATGATGCGCACCATGTTCTGCAAAAAGGCCTCGCCGCGGACCTCGATCTGGACGATCTCCGCGCGTCCGTCCGCGGGCAGGCAGGCGGGGTCGGCGGGCAAGGCGTCACCGGCGGGCGCGCCCTGGACCTCGACCGCGATCATCCTTCGCACCGTCGTGCGCGCCTGGCAGCCGCTCGCGCGAAAGCCCGCGAAGTCGTGCTCACCGATGAAGTGCAGGGCCGCCGCCTGCATCGCCGCGACGTCGAGCGCGCGCGGCATGTGCCACTCACTGCGGGCCGTCTGCGGCACGCGCCGCGGGGTGCAGCGGATGCGATAGCGATAGCGCTTGCCGAGGTTCCAGAACCGCGGGTCGACCGGTCGTCCGTCGGGCAGCGACGCCTCCCAGGCCGCGACCACCCCGAGGTCCGGCGGCAGCTTGCCGAGCAGGCCGAGCAGCACCCCACGCGGCGGAATGGCCAGCGGCGCCTCGAAGCCGACGATCTGCCCGAGCGCATGCACGCCCGCGTCCGTGCGACTGGCCCCGCGGGTCCGCACCGGCTGGCGGTAGAGCTGCGCCAGGCCCTCCTCGAGCGCGCCCTGCACCGTGCGCTGCGGCGTGCCATCGACCCCGCAGGCCTGCCGTGCGAACCCGTGGAAGTCCGTTCCGTCGTAGGCGAGGCGCACAAGGACGGTCATACGGGGGCCGGACGATGGCGACCGCGGGGCGCGCTGTCAAGCCACGGCAATTCCTCGAGCCTGAACGCCGTGAATTGCTGGCGATTTCTGCGCCTTTGTGGCAAAGGGTACGTCGCCCCCTGGCCGCGCCATGGATTTCCGGAAGACCTACTTCCTGCTGCCGAACCTGTTCACCCTCTCGGGTCTGTTCTGCGGCTTCTATGCCATCGCCGTGTGTGCCCGGCTGAGCGACGAGGGTGTCGGCAGCGACGCGCTGTACAAGGCCTCGCTGGCGATCTTCATCGGCATGTTCTTCGACACCGCCGACGGCCGGATCGCGCGCCTGACGAAGACCCAGTCCGAGCTCGGCCTGCACCTCGACAGCCTCGCCGACGTGGTCACCTTCGGGGTCGCGCCGGCCTTCGTGGTCTACCGCTGGGGCCTCGAGGGCCTCGGCCAGCTCGGCCTGTTCGTCGCCTTCCTGTTCGTCGCCTGTGGCGCGCTGCGACTGGCCCGCTTCAACGTGCTGAGCCTGCGCGCCAAGCACGAGGAGCCGGAGAAGATCGGCAAGTACATGCTCGGCCTGCCGATCCCGGTCGCCGCCGGCGTGATCATCTCGCTGATCATGGGCTTCCACGCGATCGGCATCTCGCAGACCACCAACCATTTGCTGGTCGGCGCGATGATCGTCGTGCTCAGCTACCTGATGGTCTCGCGCGTGCGCTTCCGATCGATGAAGGACCTGCGCCTCACCAAGCGCACCCTCGCCGTCGTCGCCCTGCTGATCATGAGCGCGATCGTCGTCGCCGTGCGGATCTCCCAGCCGGCCGTGCTGATCCTGCTGGTCAGCTGTTACATCGTGCTCGGCCTCGTCGAGGAGGTCCTGCTGGTCCGCAAGAGCCGCCGCGAGGCCAGGCTCGCCAGGGCCCAGGCCATCCAGACCGTGCCCGCCGTGCATGCCGTCCAGGCCTCCGCCGCCGACGACGAGCGCGAGGTCCTCGCCGAGCTCGGCGTCGAGGACGAGCCCGCCCGCGCCACCCCCTGAGCGCCCGGATACCCGGCCCGCGCTACACTGGCCCGGCCATGCACGCCGAGCCGCTGCGCCTGATGATCTTCGATAAGACCTGCACCGGCCCGAAGCTGCGGCCGGGCCTGTCGCATGCATGGTGGACCGGCGGGGTCCTCTACGGTCGCCTGCTGCGTCGCCTGCACGCCTGGCACGGCGCCAGCTCCTGGGCCGAGGCGCTGGCCTGGGTCGCCCAGGTGCAACCGCACCGACCGATCGCCGAGCTGCAGTTCTGGGGGCACGGCAAGTGGGGCCGCGCCTACATCGGCCGCGACCTGCTCGACGCCGGCGCCCTGCTCACCCACCACCCGCTGCACGCCCCGCTCGCGGCGATCCGCGAGCGCCTGGTCGGCCCCGAGGCATTGTGGTGGTTTCGCACCTGCGAGACCTTCGGCGCCGCGCCCGGCCACGGCTTCGCGCAGGACCTGACCGACTTCATGGGCTGCCGCGCCGCCGGCCACACATACATCATCGCCGGCTGGCAGAGCGGCCTGCACAGCCTGCGACCCGGCGAGCGCCCGACCTGGTCCCCGCTCGAGGGTGTAAAAAGTGGCCCGCCCGAGGACCCCCGCGAGGCCCTGTGGTCCGGCCGCCGCGCCCCCAACACGATCCACTGCCTCTCCGGCCAGGTCCCCGCGGGTTATTGAGAACCATCGACCTGTCTCCGAGGACAGGTCCAAGATTCACACCCGCATTTTCATGACCTGGCTCTTGAGACAGGCCCAAGATTCACACCCGCATTTTCATGACCTGGCTCTTGAGACAGGCCCCCTGTCCCCCGGGACAGCTCAATCCCCGAGCTGTCGCAGCGCCTTGATCCGCGGCACCAGCTCGGCCTTGTAGCGCTCGAGCGCCTTGCCGGCCAGCGGCGCGCCGACCACGGCCGGGCGCTCCTCGTCGCCGCGGGCGATCGTCAGCGGGTCGAGCATCGTGACCTCGCCGGCCGCCTCGCGCCACAGCTCCAGCCGCACGCGATCCGTCGCCGTCTTGCCGCTGTGCCCGGCGAGGCCGATCAGCTGCCCCTGCCGGACCTTCACGCCCGGGCGCAGATCGCCGAGCGTGCGCAGCAGGTGCGCATAACGAGCGACCAGTCCGCCGCCGAACTCGAGCTCGACGATCAGCCCCGCGTCCCCGGCCGGCTCCGCGAGGCGGACCACGCCGTCACCGAGCGCCACCACCGGCGCGCCCTCGGGGCGGCGATACAGCGCGCCCGCGCGGCCGGCCACGATCTCGACCGAGGGCGGCATCATCGCCCGGGCCTCCGACGCGATCGTATGAAAGCGCAGCGGGGCGCGCAGCAGGGCGCGGCGCTGCGGCTGGCCCTCGGCGTCGTAATACGCCGCGCTGCGGCTGCCCTCGCCCTGGTGGCGGAAGTACGAGAAGCGCCCCGCGGCCCCGCGGAAGCGCACCGCCAGCAGCGCGCCGTACCGATGGAAGCCCTTACCGAGCGAGCGCTTCTCGACGATCACCTCGATGCGATCGCGGGGCTGGGCCTCGGCGACGAGGTCGAGGTCGAAGGCGAGGACCTCGGCGATCAGCCCCGCGAGCTCGGGTCGTTCACCGGCCTCGAGCACCGCGCGACCGAGGTCCGCGTCGGCGCCGAGCTCGAGCCGCAGGGCCGCGACCTCGCTGACCGGCGCGTGCTGGATCGTGCGCACCTGCATGCTCTGGCCGTCCTTGCAGGCCTGGACCAGGTGACCCTCCGCGAGCTCGATCTCGAGGGCCGACACGCCGCCGCGGCGGTCCATCGCCACGCGCACCGGCACGCCCGAGCCGGCGACGAGGCCGAGGTCGAGGCTCGGACGGATCGCCGCCTCGAGCGCGTCGATCTCGGCGCCCTCGACCCCGAGCTCGAGCAGCAACAGGCGCAGCGTGCGGCCGCTGGTCAGCGCGCTGGTCTGGAAGATCTGGTCGTTCAGGCCCTCGAAGATGCGCACCGGATCGCCGCTGCAGGCCTTCTCGGGCGGGTTGGCGAAGCTGCCGAGCGGACCGCCGTGGCCGCCCTCGTCCGCGTCGCCGCCGATCATCGCCGGCGCCAGCTCCAGCACCGAGGTGCCCTCGCGCCACACGAACACGTAGGCGTTGACCAGCGCGAGCAGGGTCAGCAGCAAGATCGTGCGATTCCGGATCTTGCGCTCCATCGGATCCGCCGCGGCCCGTCGCGGGCCCTCGCCCTCGCCGCGGACCCGCCGGTTGGCCTTGCGCTTCACGGCCGGGCGTTGCGCCCGCTGCTCCGCCGCCGACGTCGCCGTCGCGGCGTGACGCGGCGATCGCCCGCCCTTGCCGGGCTTTACCCGGCGGTTTCCCTGGCTCGGCACCGATCCGCCGCTATCAGATCGGCGACCCGGCCGGCAAGTTTCCCCCGATTTCACAGGCCCTCACATGACCTCAAGGACAGGTATGCGCCTCCGCCCTGCGCACCTGTACAGCAAGAGAGCACGCGCACGCACCGCGAAAACCCCGCGCGATTCCGCTATGCTCGCCGCCATGCTCCCGCCAGTCCTCCCCCAGCGCGCGCGTGTGGTCGTCGTCGGCGGCGGCGTCATCGGCTGCTCCGTCGCCTACCACCTGGCCCACATGGGCTGGAAGGACGTGGTGCTGCTCGAGCGCGACCGCCTGACCTCCGGCACGACCTGGCACGCCGCCGGCCTGATGGTGACCTTCGGCTCGACCTCCGAGACCTCGACGGAGATGCGCAAGTACACGCGCGACCTCTATGCCCGGCTCGAGGCCGAGACCGGCGTCGCCACCGGCTTCAACCCGGTCGGCTTCATCGAGGTCGCCGGCGACCGCGACCGCCTCGAGGAGTACCGCCGCGTCTCCGCCTTCAACCGCCACTGCGGCATCGACGTGCAAGAGATCTCGCCGCGCCAGGTCCAGGACCTGTTCCCGCTGGCGCGCACCGAGGACCTCCTGGCCGGCTTCTACGTGCGTGAGGACGGCAAGGCCAACCCCGTCGATGTGACGATGGCGCTGGCCAAGGGCGCCCGGCTCGCGGGCGCGAGCATCCTCGAGGGCGTGCCGGTCACCGGCTTCCTGCAGCGTCGCGGCGCCGTCGCCGGGGTCGTTACTCCGTACGGCAACATCGAGGCCGAGTACGTGGTCAATTGCGCCGGCATGTGGGGCCGCCAGCTCGCCGCCAAGGCCGGCGTCAACGTCCCGCTGCAGGCCGCCGAGCACTACTACTTGATCACCGACAAGATCCCCGGCATCTCGCCGAACTGGCCGGTGCTCGAGGACCCCGGCTCCTACGGATACTTCCGCGAGGAGGTCGGCGGCATGATGGTCGGCCTGTTCGAGCCGGTCTGCGCGCCGTGGAAGATCGAGGGCATCCCGGAGGACTTCTCCTTCGGCGACCTCGCGCCCGACTGGGACCGCATGGGCCCGTATCTCGAGACCGCGATGCGCCGCATCCCGATCCTTCACGACACCGGCGTCAAAAAATTCTTCTGCGGCCCCGAGAGCTTCACCCCCGATCTGCAACCGGTGGTCGGTGAGGCCCCCGAGCTCAAGAACTTCTTCGTCGCCGCCGGCCTCAACTCGATCGGCATCCTCACCGGCGGCGGCCTCGGC
>ERZ795056.3110-NODE-3110-length-17983-cov-14.126506_pt1 | contig 17983 bp, 11 predicted proteins | sample MGYA00375140_ERZ795056 | MGnify/ENA primary metagenome ERZ795056 (study PRJEB30185, sample SAMN05720227) | activated sludge metagenome | isolation source: Anaerobic digester | place: USA | collected 2015-03-09 ... | reverse complement strand
CATAAAAATTCAACAATTTCAATAAAAATGGCACAACTCAACTTTGGCGGCACGCTTGAAAATGTCGTCACCCGCGAAGAATTCCCCCTCGAAAAAGCGCAGGCCATCCTGAAGGATGAAGTCGTAGCCGTCATCGGATATGGCGTGCAGGGGCCCGGACAGGCGCTCAACCAACGCGACAACGGTATCCACGTAATTGTGGGCCAGCGCAAAAACTCCAAATCCTGGGACAAGGCCCTCGCCGACGGATTTGTTCCCGGCGAAACGCTGTTCGACATCGAAGAAGCGCTCGAACGCGGCACGGTCATCTGCTACCTGCTCAGCGACGCTGCGCAAATCCAGATGTGGCCTACGGTGAAAAAACACCTCACGCCCGGCAAAGCCCTGTATTTCTCCCATGGATTCGGCATTACCTACAACGATCAGACAGGCATCATTCCGCCGTCGGACGTCGACGTGTTTCTCGTAGCCCCCAAAGGTTCGGGCACTTCCCTGCGCCGCATGTTCCTGCAAGGCCGCGGCCTTAACAGCAGTTACGCCATCCACCAGGATGCTACCGGCCGCGCGTTCGAACGTGTGATCGCACTCGGCATCGCGATCGGCAGCGGCTACCTGTTCGAAACCAATTTCAAAAAAGAAGTGTACAGCGACCTCACCGGCGAACGCGGCACTTTGATGGGTGCTATTCAGGGCATTTTCGCGGCACAATACGCCGTATTGCGCGAACGCGGTCATACACCCAGCGAGGCTTTCAACGAAACGGTGGAAGAACTCACGCAGTCGCTGATGCCCCTGGTGGCTGAAAACGGCATGGACTGGATGTACGCCAACTGCTCCACGACCGCTCAACGCGGCGCTTTGGACTGGTGGAAAAAATTCCGTGACGCTACGCAGCCTGTTTTTAACGAACTCTACGAAAGTGTGGCTACCGGCAAGGAAGCCGCCCGCTCCATCGCTTCCAACAGCCAGCCTGACTATCGCGTGAAACTGGAAGAAGAACTGAAAGAACTGCGCGAAAGCGAAATGTGGCAGGCAGGGCAGACGGTTCGGAGCTTAAGGCCGGAGAATCAGCCTGCGGAAGCGGAAGCGTAATTGTTATTGGTTATTCGTTATTGGTTATTAGTGTTGTAACCCTTGGCATTGCTTCTTAGGATGCCAGGCGTTGTCATCCCTGATAACCAATAACCAATAACCAATAACCAAACAAAGAAAAATGACACACGCCACCCATACCATTCCCATCCAGCCCGCAAATATCCTGCTCGCTTCCAAACGCCTGCACCATGTCGTCCGGCGTACGCCGCTCATTCGCAATGCGAATTTGTCCAAGTTGTACGACTGCAATGTGTGGCTCAAAAGGGAAGATTTGCAGAAAGTGCGCTCCTACAAACTTCGGGGCGCCTACAACATGATGAGCCAGTTGGATGCCGAGGATTTGCAACGCGGCGTGGTGTGTGCCAGCGCCGGCAACCATGCCCAGGGATTTGCGTATTCCTGCAAAAAACTGGGCGCGCGCGGCGTAGTGTTTATGCCGGTGATTACGCCCCGGCAAAAAGTGTCGCAAACGATGATGTTCGGCGAGGGATTTGTCGAGATCAAACTCGTAGGCGATACGTTCGACGATTGCGCTACGGCGGCCAAACAGTTTACCACGGAACAAAACATGATCTTTGTTCCGCCGTTCGACCACCCGCACATCATCGAAGGGCAGGGAACGGTGGCGGTGGAAATACTCGAAGATATTTCCGAAGTGGATTTTTTGTTCATGCCCCTGGGCGGCGGCGGACTGAGTTCGGGAATGGGCACCTATTTTAAAACGTTTTCCCCGAAAACCTATATCGTAGGCGTAGAACCCGAAGGCGCGCCTTCAATGTCGGCCGCTTTAAAGGCCGGTCACCCGGTAACGCTGGATTCCATCGACCGTTTCGTAGACGGCGCTGCCGTGAAAAGGGTGGGGGACCTTACGTTCGGTATTTGCCAGATGGTGCTCGACGATATGGCGCTGGTGCCCGAAGGCCGCGTTTGCCGTACCATTCTGAAACTTTACAACGAAGACGCCATCGTTGTGGAACCTGCCGGCGCGCTCAGCATTGCCGTGCTCGAAGATTTTGCCGACCGCATTCGGGGTAAAAATGTGGTATGCGTCATTTCCGGCAGCAACAACGATATCGATCGTATGCCCGAGATCAAGGAACGCGCCCTGCAATATGAAGGCCTGAAACACTACTTCCTGATCCGTTTCGCACAGCGCCCGGGCGCACTCAAGGAATTCGTCAACAATGTGCTGGGCCCTAACGACGATATTACCCGGTTTGAATACATGCAAAAAACGAACAAAGATTCCGGTCCGGCCCTCGTCGGTATCGAACTCCAGCAACGCGCCGATTATGAAACGTTGATCGGCAAACTCCAGCACTACCACATCGATTTTTCGGAGATCAATAAGGATGACAAGTTGTTTGGATATTTGGTGTAAGTTATTGGTTATCAGTTATTAGTTATTAGGGCGCGTTGCGCTTGGCTGAGTGACTACTAAGCGAAGTGACCGGGCCGCTTTTTCAGCGACCCGGTCACTCAATAAAGTCCCTCTGTTAAGATAAAATCAATAAATCAAAGCAGGTTTAGAACCCAGTGACCGGGTCGCTGAAAAAGCGGCCCGGTCACTTCGCTTAGTAGTCACTCAGCCAGGCGCAACGCGCCCTAATAACTAATAACTACGATCTACTTCACCACCACTTTTCCCGTACCCAGCATCTTGGCACCCGCCTGAACGGTAAAGAAATAGAATCCGGCATCCAGGCCTTCCCGTTGCAGCAGCGCCTCATTGTTATTCAAATCCAATGTGCGCACGAGTTGTCCGGTGGAGTGGTACAAATGGAAGGTCGCGTTCGGAATGACCGCGCCATCCAGTTTGATCCGTAGTTGATCGGAGAAAGGATTGGGATATGCCGCAATTTCCAGGGTGTTTTCATGGGCTATTGATGTGGAAGTGACTACTTCGAACGGAGATTCATGGATGGTATGGAAAACCGTATTGGTTCGCACCGGCACGTTGAAATCGAAATAGATATCTGCCTTGTTTTCAATGACCGTATTGATCGGATTGTCGGGGTTTTGGCGGATGCGGAACGTCACGAATCCCTGCGAAGCCTCCGGGTTGGTCGTGCTGTCGGGCAGCAGGATCGGCAGGAAGGTAAAGCGCAGCAGGCGGTTCCCTTCGAGACTGAACTGCACGGGGTGGCTGGACGCGCCGACTTCGATGCTGGCCGGATCGAGGTAACGGGAAATCGTATCGAGCAGTACTACGCGGAAAGCCGTGTCGTTGCCGGTATTCTGGAACCGAATGGTGTATTCCAGATCCGTATTCGGATAGATGTAATGCTCCGGTCCGAAGCCCGTGGGTACGGCCTGTTTGTCATTGGGGTCGAAACTGTTTAGCACGATCGGGCAGTTTTCAGAAACAAACGGATCGCCGTCGTTTTGCGGGTACTGGTTGAAATAGCCGGTGCTTCCAGGGTTTGCAGGGCTCCCGCCGCAGGCTTCCACGGCTGCCAGCGGCAGGCTGTTGCCCGGCGCAAATGGTTCCTGTTCGGCGATGAGGTGGTAGGTTGAGCCGTTGGCCGGCAAAGCGATGTTCCGTTCTTCGTGAGGCCCCAGTTGGAAATAGTTGTCCATCAGCAGCACGGCATCTTCGATGATGATGTATTGCAACGGACCGGGCATTGCCTGTTCACTCTGGTTGATCAGTTTGAAGCGGACCGAATCGCCGTCGCAGGAGTTTTCCACCCGGATCTGGGCGCCCGACCAGGCTTCGTCGGGAGGTGTGCACAAACTGTCGGGGTAAATATGCGCGTTCGTGCAGGCAACCTGGCCCAATTCTGCTGCACAATTCACCGTGGCCGTAATATGAAAATCGCCGCATTCGCCCGATTCAAGATCGTTCAACTGGAAAGTAAACAGGTTTCCGTTTTGTTCGGAAGGCGGCGTATCCGCACCGACGAACGTAAACAGCGGGTCAAGTTCAAACGTGAAATAAGCATCCTCCGCCGTTACCGGGCCGGTGTTGCAGTAGTGCACAATAAATACCGTGGTGCTGCAGGGCCGTATGGGTGTGACACCGTGACTGATGGTCAGATAAGGGCAGTCGATGACGTTCTGTACCGGGAAGTCGATTTGAACGGTGTCCTGGTAGCCGACATGTATTGTTGTGGGCGCTACACAGGAATTCCAGTAACTCACCGGCGGAATGAGCCGCACCACGTAGTCGCCTGTATCGCAAGCAATTGTGTAATTGCCTGTGCTGTCTGTCGTTCCGAAATAGATATTTATGTCGTCCAGTTTCGCTTCCACCACCCAGTCTTTCAAAGGCGTGTCGCCGGCGGAGTTCAGGCAATCCAGATCCAGGTCGTGCACGACGTTGCCGGTGATCCGGCCGGGTTTGATAATGCCGTTCACGTCGGTTTTGACCATCATGGCAAGCGGCCAGTCGCTGGGGTTGGCGGAGCCGCCGACCAGGTAGCCGCCGTCGGTGGTGTTCATCAAATCGTAGGCAATATCCTGGAAAGTTTTAAGGCCGATATTGCGTTCCCACAGCGGCAGGCCCGAGGCATCGGATTTCATCAGGTAAATGTCCCGCTTCAACGTGATGCTGTCTATCTGGTTGGCTGCGACGACCAGATCGCCATTTTGATCTTCCACGACGCGGCGGCCTTCTACGCCCCTGTTCGGCATAAGGTAGTCGCGGCGCCAGAGAATATTGCCGCTCGCATCTGTTTTCAACAGAAAAGCGTCCCAGCCCGATGCTTTATTCACACCGGTGATGGCCAGACCGCCGTCCTGTGTAGCCGCCATATCCAGCGCCTGGTCGTTTCCGGCGCCACTCAGGTTTACTTCCCACTGCTGTGTGCCGGCAGCGTCTACTTTCATCAGGTGGGCTTCCGTGCGAAATGTATCCGATTCCGGGCGCAGTGTTTTCAGGATATAATAGCCGCCGTCGCTTGCAGCTGTAATCTGCACACCGTAATCGTGGTCGGGTGTGTCGTAAATTTTCGACCACAGCGGAGTACCGTCGGTACCTGCCTTTACCAGCAGCACGTTTTGATTACTGTTCGCAGGAAGTTGCTGCACACCTGCCAGGATCATAACGTTGCCATCGGGCGCCTGTATCAGGGAATGCGCGAAAGCACTATGAAAATCCTGGGTATACAGCGGTTTGTGCCACAGAAATTGCATTTCCTTGTGGGGTTGCGGAAGTGCTACTTCTACTGGTTGATAAAGGCTCAGAAAAAGATTGCGGTCGCCGCCATTGAAGGGTATTTTTTCTTCCAAAACCAGCAGCCCATCATTCGATAGTACCAGGGAACCCCGGCTGTAATGGTTGTAGTTATTGCCTTCTCCAAAAAAGGCGGAATTGCTGCCATGATTCTGAATGGCGTTGTGTTGTTCAACCCAGGCGAAACCATAATCGGCGAAATAATTGGAGTTATTGCTAATCCCGCCATAACTGCCATCCTGGAACTGGTGAACGCCGGTTGTATAATTGCCGTCATCATTAACTTGTCCGGATGCGCCTAAGCCGCCCAGAAAACGCCAGCCTTGTGCGTTCAGCCCGACGCCCGAAAAAAGGACTGCGAGCAGCAGTATTAGAAATCTTAGTTTGTTTACTCGTTGGGTTGCCATAGTAGTAGAGATAGTTGATAAAGGGAAACAGAAGTTTTTTTCGAGCCCGTATCCAATAAAGTGTGGCGTTTGTCTAGTGCACTGTTGAGTGGCGCCACGCTTTATTGAACACGCTCTTTTTTGATGATACAAAAGTCTTGCAACCTGTGCCGGGATTCAAATACAAAAAACGGCAATTGTGGAGATAATTTGGGGTTTGCAGGTTTTAGGTTTATGAGTTTATAGGTTTATAGGTTTATGAGCATTGCTCTTGGGTTTTTCTGATAGGAAACGACAGAATCGCGTATAAACATAAATTTTGCTCTCTTGAAGACTAGTTTCTGCCCACCAAGTGGCTTAATATCAACCATTGACTATCAACCTATAAACCATCAACCTATAAACCTATAAACCATCAACCTATAAACCTATAAACCTATAAACCTATAAACCTATTAACCTATCAACCTATTAACCCTAAACTCATCAACCCATAAACCCCTACATTTGTGGAAATAATCATCCACCCCCATGGCAGATTTTGTCCTCTACGAGGTATTAAAAACATTTACAAACCCTGACCTGCGGCGTTTCGGCAAATTCGTACGATCCCCGTTCTTCACCCATCGTACGGAAATGGAGCGCATGTACGCTTTTCTGGCGCATTGCCGCTACCGGGAAAAACCCTTGCCTGACAAAGAACTGCTCTTCCGAAAAAGTTTTCCGGACCGGACCTACGACGACCTGCTGCTGCGCGCCACCATGAGCGACTTGCTCGAACTCATGGAAGAATACCTCGTGTGGCAGGGCTTGCGTGCCGACGAGACAGGCGCCAAACTGGCACTGGCGGCGGCATTCCGCGAGCGCAACCTGACCAAACTCTTCCAGCAAAACCGCCGGAAACTGGAGCAGCACATCGAACACGCCGGTATCCGGAATGCCGATTTCCATCGTAAAGTGCTGGATTTTCAGGTGGAAATCGCCAAATTCCAGTCGCGCACCGTGCGTACCGGCGAACTTCCGTTACAGGACATTTCCAATTCCATCGATATCCTGTACCTGGCCGAAAAACTGCGCCACAGTTGCACTCAGATCTCGCACCAGGCGGTTTTCAAAACCTCGTACGCGTTCGGATTGCTGCCGAATGTGCTGGATCAAGTGGAGCACGACGGATTCCTGCAGGTGCCGGCCATTGCCCTGTACTATTACTGCTACCGGTTTCTGACAGAGCAGTACAGCCTGGACTATTTCCAGAAATTCAGGGTGGAATTGCAGCAAAACGGCCATTTTTTTCCTGATACGGAATTGAAGGAACTCTATCTGCTGGCTATCAACTATTGTATTCGAAAGATCAACGAAGGCGCGGAACCGTTTACCCGCGAAGGCTGGGAACTGTACCAGGAAGGTTTGGAAAAAGGATTTTTGCTGGAAAACAAACGCCTCTCGCCGTTCACGTTCAACAATATCACCGCATTCGGAATCAAACTCCGTCTGTATACCGAAGTGGAACAGTTTATCCGCACTTACAATACGTTCCTCGAACCCGGGCTCCAGGAAAGCCTGCTGAGCTTCAACCTGGCGCGCCTGGAATACAAACGGGGCAACCACAACACCGCCCTTCGCCTGCTGCAAACGGCCGATTTTAAAGACCTGGTGAACAACATGATCGCCAAAACGCTGCTGCTGAAAATTTACTTCGAACTGGAAGAATTCGACCTGCTGGAATCGCACCTGGATACCTTCCGGCAGTTTATCCGTCGCCGCGAACTCAGCGATTATCACCGCCGCAACTACCTGAATATCATCAATTTTGTAAAAAAAATAATGGGAATTCAGCCTGGAAACCGCGCGGAAAAGGCTTCACTGCGCACAGAGATAGAGCAGGCCGAAGTGCTGACGGAACGGGATTGGCTGCTGGAACAACTGGAACGAAAATAACGGAAACATGGCATTGTTTATGCTTCTTGCCGATAACCGATTACAAAAATATAATCTATGCAAAAACTGGTTCTAATACTGATACTGTGGTGGAGTGTCGCACCAGCCACACACGCACAGGTGCTCTTGCAGGGCAAATACACCAATCCTCCTTTTGGAGGCGGGGTGTATCCCACCCTCAGCCAGCAAATACAGGGTACGCCCGAAGGAAAAATCTTTGTGTATGGCACATATGATCCGTCCAGCGACAATTTCGACGGACTGATGACCGGAAATACGGGCAAAACGCGTTTTGTCGCCGCATATGGCTCCGATGGGCAAATTGCCTGGGTCAGAGGCGTCTCCAACGAATCGTCTTTCCGTTGCTCGATGACTTATTCGCCGACAGGGCTCCTCTATTGGGGCGCCAGTTTTGTGGCTTCCGTTCAAATGGGCACGGAAACGCTGACCACCGGCGCCGAAGATCAGGACATCGCGATCGGTCGTTGCGATACCCTCGGCAACCTCCTCGGCAACCTTCAGATCGGAACGGACAGTACGCTGGAATCATTAAAAGACGTGGCGACCGATGCGGCAGGAAACCTGCTTGTTTTGTTTATCACCAATGCTACCGGGGCTTACATGGGCATGAACCTGCAAACACTTCCCGATGCGGGCCTTCCCATGATTCTGGCACGTTTTTCTGGGACGGGCGTCTTTCTCAATGCCGTGCAAGTGGGCGTTACGCAATACGATTTCGGACAATTCAGCCTCGCGCCGGCGCCGGATGGCGACTGGTATATCGGAGGTTTTATGTATTCGGGAAAAGTAGTACTGGGAGGAACGGAAATAGGGGAGGGCGGAAGCGGCATTGTTCGATGGAACTTAAACTCGGGCCCCGTATGGGTATCGCCCGTCCTGTCTACGTCCAATAATTGCCTGATTCAGGCGCTTGCAAGTGATGCTGCGGGCAATATTGCTTTCGCGGGATCGTACATCGGCCAGTTGTTATCGGGCAACCCGCGAAGCAAAACAGGTTACTATTACGATGTGCTGGTAGGGAAAATGGATGCGACCGGGCAAATTCTTTGGTCGCGCAACGGCGATGACGGCTCTAACGGTCACGAAATCGCCTATGCAGTGGATATGGATGAAGCCGGAAATGTATACGTTACCGGCAACAGCAAAGGGGGGCTGTTATTCGAAAATTACGGCGTTTGCGACAGCGGCCCTTATGCCACCTCTTTTATTGCCCGCTTCCATGCCGATGGCGGTTTCGCCTGGGCCAATTGCAATGGATCCGGAACGGGGGTGGATCTGATCGTTCAGCCCGACCACACTGTTTTCGCCGTAGGCAACACCGCCGATGGAGTCAGCCAGTACAATACCAACTACCTGAATCACTGGGCCAATTACAACCTGGCCGTTCAACCGCTTCCGCAAACGCATTTTTGTACGATCGATACCATTTCATTGAACTGGACTTTCGACGGTCCGGCATTTCCGGCAGGGAGCGCCGTATATGTGAGTCTTCGTGATTCGGCGGGCGTGATCTATTCTTATGGATATCCTTCCACCTCCGGAAACGCCGGTGTTATTCTTTTTGAAATTCAGGACGGATTTTCCCCGGCCGACCAGTCTGTTTTTCTGAGTGTGCAAATAGGTCCGGCGCATGTAGTGCGTACGCCGGATTTTACAGTATCGCAATCGCCGGTACCCTATTTTTCACTTGCCAGTTATCCAAGTTGCCTGGGCATCGATCGGAGGCTGGAACCGGCTGTTCAATTCACGCCACCCGATCTGGTGCACTGGGAACCTGCTTCCGGTTTGTCGAACCCGGATACGATTTCGATCCTTATACAAAACGTGCAGGCTGCTGCAACGTACACGGTGTTTTTTACGGATACGATTACGGGTTGTGCGCGCAGCAAATCCATTTCCATTGCGCCTTACGATTTTTCGGCGCTGGTTTCGGGTCCGGAACACGTTTACGGCATCGATTCCTATACTTATCATGCGGAACCTGTGAATGGCTCCCCGTACGCACCGCTGTCGTATCAATGGTCCGGAAACCCGAATATCGGCCCGTATGTGCCGCTTTTCATTTATGATACCACCTACGTAGTGGCGAAGATCCGCGATGCCTACGGGTGCGAACGGACCGATTCGCTGTACGTGGAGTACGAACCTGCGCGTGTGCTCACCGGCCACGTGTTCAATCCTGACAGTACGGCCGCCTTGCCATATACCGCCGTTGAAATTTACAGAAAAAGCAATTCCAGCGGCTTGCTTACCCTGTATACCGTTCCGGTGACCGATCCTGCCGGCTATTTTTATGAAGAAATCAGGGGCTCCGACAGCACAATTCTGGTGCATGTAGTTCCCGATACCTTCCTGTATCCGCACGCCGCGCCGACCTGGTTTACACGAAAGTATTTTGTTCAGAATGCCGTTCCGGTTTCACTTGCCCAGCAAAATATCACCCTGCCGACGATCAGGGTGCTGGATAACCAGATGTTGCCCGACAGCAATGGCGTTCTGGGCGGTACCATTGAAACGGACCTGCCGCAGTTTCAAAACAGCACACAGCCTGTAGCGGGCCTGCTGATCTGGATCGCCGATGCCGAACGCCAACCATTGCAATTTACCGTAACTGATCAGAACGGCGTCTTCCGGTTCGAACATCTGCCTTTTGGTGCGTACTATTTTATGGTAGACAAGATGGGCATCAACAACGACCTGGCGCCTTCCATTACCATCGATGCGGGCCGTCCGCAGGCAGATGCATTGCTGGGAACTTTACTGGCAGACCGGTTGACCATACTCGATATGGTGGCAACTCAGCAAGTCTCCCTGCCTGCCACGCAGTGGGAAGTTTCGCCCAACCCGTTCACTTCGGGAGCATTGCAGTTGTATCATCCGGATATGGCCGGACACGCGCTGGAAATCACTTTTTGTGATGCCGGCGGCCGCCATTTATTTGAAATGAATGCAACAACGGATAGAACAGGAAAGGCACTGATACATCTACCGAAAATGAACGACGGCATATATTTTCTGAAGATCAAGTCGGGAAATCACTTGTTTACCATGAAAAAGATAGTGGTGGCGCAAGGTGGGAAATGAAGAATAAAGCAGACCGTGGCTGACCGAGCGCAACTGGCTGCCAGAGCAGACAGGAGGGAAGGATGAAGCAGGCACTTTTGTAGAGCGTATGGAACGTTTGGTAGATGTAATCGTGTGCTTCCGGTCTTTCCCACTAAGTTTGAAGAATCAATCATCTTCTAAACTCTATTACCATGCGTCTGCTATTATTTTCATTTCTGCTCATGATCACCGGCACAATATCCGCTCAAAAAAAGAAGGTTTACTACCAGGATGAAAACGGCAATAATATTGGCTCCCAGGCATATTCCAAAGACAAGAATGACCCCGCTTATTTCCACCTGAAATTTGATCTGGACAGTGCCCGGGTCTTTGTAAAAGTTACAAGGAAGCACAGCGGAACCATGAATCTGGATTCGCTGAATTTAATAAAAAAAGACCTGGAAAAGGTATCCAATGCATCGATTGATCCTGCGCACATCATTGTCATCGACTATTATCCCGGCAAAGATAAATGCAACTCCAGCGGCACTACGGATACGGAATTAATCCAAAACGAACAGAATGATTATCTGAAAAAACTTCACCGACTGGCGCCAGTATCTCAATTCTTTATTTACAACGAAAAAGAAGGGCTGGAAAGGTTCGGTGGGACCGAACGGTGGAAGGCGGACGCACAGCATCGCATCAAAAATGCCTTTTTCAAGTGGCATTACCCGTGCGGCAGTGTTGTGGTGATTCACCCCGACGGCCGTTATATTTCCTATTACGGGGAATACTCCACGGCTCAGGTTTTGGATTACGTAAAGGAATTGAATAAGAAATAAAGCAAGCGGCGAAAAGCGTTCGGATTAAAGTGTTTAACGACTCGTTTTCAGGTTATGCAAGCCTGAAAACAAGTGGTGAATGTTTGCTTTTTATTCTTCCCTATTTAGCCTGCTCTCGCCGCTTGCCTGCGATTAAAAACAAATGCTTGATAATGAACACTGATAACCAATAACGGATAATCAATAACTATTAAGCAGCGCAAAGGTCCCCAAATCATTGTCATCAATCAAACTGATTGTTTCTATCTTTGCATAGACTCAATCTATTGGCATGAACCTGCAACAACTCGAATACATTGTCGCCGTCGACCGGCTGCGGCATTTCGTCAAAGCCGCCGAAAGCAGTTTCGTGACGCAGCCGACACTCAGCATGATGGTGCAAAAACTGGAGGAAGAACTGGGGGTGCGCATCTTCGACCGGGGCCGGAAACCCATCGTTCCTACCCGCGAAGGAGAAGAGATCATCCGGCGCGCCCGGCAAATCCTGGCCGAAGTGGGCAACCTTAAAGAATATGCGGCCAGCCTGAACGGCGAGATCAGCGGCGAACTCCGCCTTGGCATTATTCCCACCCTGGCGCCGTACTTGTTGCCGCTGTTTCTCAAACACTTTTCCGAAACCTACCCCAAACTTAAAATCCACATCAAGGAAGCCATTACCGACGACATCATCCGGCTGCTGCGCCGTGGTGAGATGGATATGGGATTGCTCGCCACGCCCCTGAACGATCCGGGTATTGCCGAATATCCCGTTTTTCAGGAAGAATTTTTTGCCTATGTGGCTCAAAATGAAGGGTTTCCACAAAAAAAATACGTCCTGCCCGCACACATCGATCCTTCCAAACTCTGGCTTCTTCAGGAAGGACATTGCCTGCGCAACCAGATTTTCAACCTCTGCGAACTCAAAAACAGCACGGATTTCGGCATGGCTGTGTGGTACGAAGCAGGCAGTATAGAAACGCTGATCAACCTGGTCGATCACCACGGGGGCATCACGATCATTCCCAAACTGGCTACCATGCACCTGAAACCCCAGCAAAAGAAGAACCTGCGGGAGTTTAATTTCCCCAAACCTGTACGCGAAATCAGCCTGGTGACGGCCCAGAATTTCCCCCGGCAGTTGCTGCTGGAAAAACTGCGGGCGGAGATTGTCGCGCGGTCACCTATCGGAATGCAGGAAGGGCAGCGGGTGATGGAGCGGTAGGGGTTATTGGTTATACGTTATTGGTTATTAGTGGTGCGTTGCTCTTGGGGGAGTGGCCGGGCGTGGTGACCGGGCCGCTTTCAGCGACCCGGTCACCAGGGTAGCAGGACGCGGTTAGTTTTTTGAGTTTTATGTCTCATAAAGGGTTAACTGTCAATTATTTCTCCATAAGAAGGGTTTTCACCCAGTGACCGGGTCGCTGGAAGCGGCCCGGTCACTACGTTTGGCTGAACGGCCCGCTCATTGAGCCCGACCACTCACCCAAGGGCAACGCACCCTGATAACTAATAACTGATAACTAATAACTGATAACCAATAACCAACAATAGATAATATCTATCAAACTATAAAATCAATTGATTGTAATGATAGTGTTACAATGCTACTTTTGTCTCGCCTAAACTGCACGGCGGTAGACGGTCCAATTTCACTTACCTTATCAAATAAATATTTCACCATGGAAAATGATGCAAAGGATATGGGCAAATGCCCGGTAGCCCACGCGGGAAAACAACGGGATAGTGTTGGCGGCGGAGGCACCAAAAACCGCGACTGGTGGCCCAACCAGTTGAAACTGAATATCCTGCGCCAACACTCGTCCCTGTCCGACCCGATGGGACAAGGCTTCGATTATGCCGAGGAATTCAAAACCCTCGACCTCGAAGCGCTGAAACAAGACCTGCATGCCCTCATGACGGATTCGCAGGACTGGTGGCCGGCCGATTTTGGTCATTACGGTCCCCTGTTCATTCGTATGGCCTGGCACAGCGCGGGTACGTACCGCGTAGGCGACGGTAGAGGCGGCGCCGGCGCCGGACAACAGCGCTTCGCACCGCTCAACAGCTGGCCCGACAACGTGAGCCTCGATAAGGCGCGCCGACTCCTGTGGCCGATCAAACAAAAATACGGCCGTAAAATTTCCTGGGCCGACCTGATGATCCTCACCGGAAATGTCGCGCTGGAATCCATGGGATTCAAAACCTTCGGCTTTGCCGGCGGTCGCGCCGACGTCTGGGAACCCGAAGAAGACGTATACTGGGGTGCTGAAACGACCTGGCTCGGCGGCGATATTCGTTATGCCCACGGTTCGCCCGGCGTACCGGAAAAACACGACGTACTGGTAACCGACGATAATGCCGACGGAAATGTACACTCCCGTAACCTGGAAAATCCGCTGGCTGCTGTTCAGATGGGTTTGATCTATGTAAACCCGGAAGGCCCGGACGGCAATCCCGACCCGATCCTCGCTGCCAAAGACATTCGCGATACGTTCGGCCGCATGGCGATGAACGACGAAGAAACCGTGGCGCTCATCGCCGGCGGACACAGTTTCGGTAAAACGCACGGCGCGGCACCGGCCACCCATGTAGGCAAGGAACCAGAAGCAGCAGGCATCGAATCGCAGGGTTTCGGCTGGAGCAACAGTTTCGGCAGCGGCAAAGGCCCGGATACCATCACCAGCGGACTGGAGGTAACCTGGACCAAAACACCGACGCAATGGAGCAATAACTTTTTTGAAAACCTGTTCGGCCACGAATGGGAACTCAGCAAAAGCCCCGCCGGTGCGCACCAATGGGTAGCGAAAAACGCCGACAACGTCATTCCCGACGCGTTCGACGGCTCCAAAAAGCACCTGCCGACCATGCTGACGACCGACCTTTCCCTGCGGATGGACCCGGCGTACGAAAAGATTTCCCGTCACTTTCTGGAAAACCCTGACGCATTCGCCGACGCCTTCGCACGCGCCTGGTTCAAACTGACGCACCGCGACATGGGTCCACGCGCCCGCTACCTGGGCGCCGACGTTCCGCAGGAGGAACTGATCTGGCAGGACCCGATCCCGGCGGTTGATCACCCGCTGGTGAACGAAAACGACGTGGCCATCCTGAAAGACCGCATCCTCGCTTCCGGACTGACGGTACCGCAACTGGTTACCACGGCATGGGCATCCGCTTCCACTTTCCGCGGCTCCGACAAACGCGGCGGCGCCAACGGCGCACGTATTCGCCTCGCTCCGCAAAAGGACTGGCAGGTGAACAACCCGGTTCAACTTGGTCGTGTTTTGGCCACGCTGGAAGGCATTCAAAATGAATTCAATGGCTCACAATCCGGCGGCAAAAAGATTTCCCTGGCCGACCTGATCGTGCTCGGCGGTTGCGCCGCAGTGGAAAAAGCCGCTAAGGATGCCGGTCATTCCGTCGTCGTTCCATTTACCCCCGGGCGTATGGACGCCTCGCAGGAACAAACGGACGTAGAATCCGTGGCATTCCTCGAACCTGCCGCCGACGGTTTCCGCAATTACCGGAAAGCAAGATTCTCCGTTTCCACGGAAGCCCTGTTGATCGACAAGGCGCAACTGCTCACGCTCACCGCCCCCGAACTGACGGTACTGGTAGGCGGCCTGCGCGCCCTGGATGCCAACTACGACGGTTCCGCTCACGGTATCTTCTCTGCACACCCCGGCACACTGACCAACGAGTTCTTCGTGCACCTGCTGGATATGGGCACGGCCTGGAAAGCCATGTCAGACGACAAAGAGTTGTACCTCGGTAGCGACCGCAATACCGGCGCCGCCAAATGGACGGCTACACGGGCTGACCTGGTGTTCGGTTCCAATTCCGAACTGCGCGCGATTGCCGAAGTGTACGCCTGTGCCGATGCACAAGGGAAATTTGTACAGGATTTTGTGGCAGCCTGGGATAAGGTGATGAACCTGGATCGCTTTGATGTGAAGTAGGGTAGAAGAGGTTGTTTTGGATAAATAGGAAGGCCGTCTCTATGTTTTGGGGACGGCCTTTTTTGTGGGTCATTATTGGGCAAAGGCCGGGTCAGTTTCGGTCTGTTTACCTGCCATTTGGGTCTTTTTGACCGGCAAATACGTCCGTTTGACCGTCAGATACGTCTGTCACCTATTCGTTTACGTCGGCGACCTATCTGTTTACGTCTCTCACCTATTCTAATACGTCGCCGACGTAAACGAATAGGTCCGACACGTAATAGAATACGTCGAAGGACCTATCCAGATAGGTGACGAACGTAAACGACGGTCAAAAAGACGTATTGGACGGTGTGTAAAAGGTATCTGACGGTCAAAAAGACGTGTTGGACCCTGTGGGAGACGTAAACGACGGTCAAAAAGACGTATTGGACCCTGTGTGAGACGTAAACGACGGTCAAAAGGACGTATTAGACGGTGTGTAAAAGGTATCTGACCCTTCCCACAATTCCTTGCGCGATCGCTGCCCCGGAGGGGCAGTATCTTTGTAGCAACGCAATAGCCAGATGTGCCCGGCCCAGCGGGCCGGTATCTGGGAAGCAATGATGCAGGTGCCAGAGGATCAGGCAGATTATCTGTCAAACAAGATGCCGGCCCACCGGGCCGGGAAACGGTATTTGCTTGTAATTCTACAAAGATACTGCCCCTCTGGGGCAATGATCGCGCAAGGGATTTGTAGCCATGTGAGGCCATCCATCCTTTGCCGCAATATCAAACGCCGCGCTACCTCCGACCTGCGTCCGACTTAGTATGAGGCAGATCCAAAATCGTGCTGTACGTTTGCATCAGGTCGGAGACACTGATGCGGCGCCGGGTGGAGTTGGTAGCAGGGATGGTGATCTGACAAGGCTTAATATCTGACGGTCAAATGGACGTATTCGTAGGCCTGTTGGACGCAAACGCTTCTCAATGGAAGGTATTCGACGGTCTTCAGGACCAGCAGGACGGTCAAATTGAGGGGCTTGACCCTTCCCACAATTCCTTGCGCGATCGCTGCCCCGGAGGGGCAGTATCTTTGTAGCAACGCAATAGCCAGATGTGCCCGGCCCAGCGGGCCGGTATCTGGGAAGCAATGATGCAGGTGCCAGAGGATCAGGCAGATTATCTGTCAAACAAGATGCCGGCCCACCGGGCCGGGAAACGGTATTTGCTTGTAATTCTACAAAGATACTGCCCCTCTGGGGCAATGATCGCGCAAGGAATTTGTGGTACGGGATAAGACCAAGTGAGGCCGTAAAAAAATCGGTTTTCACGGTCTTGTAAACCCATCTTCATAATCTGTGTTTAAGACATTCCTTAACGACATTTTTTGTATTTGCTAAAATCTCCCAATTGAAATTCATTAAATCTCCATTCGTCTTATTGCTGATTTTCCTGTTTGGTGCTGCCGGGGTGTCCTTCTGGATTTATCGAACTTTGAATGCTCCGGTCCGGCACACCAAAAGCAGTGAATTTATTGAAATCCCGAAAGGTTCGACGCCCAATCAGATCATTACCAAACTCGCTGCGGAAGGCATATTAAAAAGTGAAATGGCGACGCGCATCTACCTGCGTACCTCTGGCGGGGCGGAAAAACTGAAAGCCGGAGAATATCGGTTCGATTCGCCGATTACGGCGCTACAGGTCTTGAAACTCGTCGAAAAAGGCGCAGAACGAACCACTAAAATTACGATTCCCGAAGGATTTACCCGTTTTGACATCGCCGCACGGATCGCCGAAAGATTCCCGCAGCCGCCACCCGTGGACGAAAAAGCGATTTTGGCGATGATGGACGATGTGACGCTGATCAAAGATATTGCGCCGGACGCGCCGAATCTCGAAGGATATATTTATCCAACCACTTACAATCTGCCGCACGATATGCCGGCGGAAAAGGTGATCGCCGTGATGGTCGGAGAATTCAAAAAAATCTGGAAGGATGAATGGACGGCCCAGGCCAAATCGCTCGGCAGAACACCCCGGGAGATCGTCACGATTGCATCACTGATCGAAACCGAATCGAAAGTGGATGATGAACGACCGCTGGTCGCATCGGTCATCTACAATCGTCTGAAAAGAAATGTTCCGCTGGCCCTCGATCAGACCGCCGTTTACATCGCCAAAATGGAGCACCGCTGGGATGGCACCATCAACAAGAGCGACCTCGAGGTGGACTCCCCCTACAATACGCGAAAATCCAGCGGTATTCCACCCGGACCCATCTCGTCGCCGAGCGAAAGCGCGATTGTTGCCGCGCTTCATCCGGCGCAGACCAATTATATTTACTACGTGCTGAACGTCGAGAAAAACGACGGGTCTCATCATTTCTATGCTTCCGCATCCGAATTTGAAAAAGGTAAAGCCGCTTATCAAACCTGGCTGGCGAAAAAAGGGCGTTAGAGATTTGAGTTATTGTTCTGACTCAACCGATAATTCGGGAGTGTTCAGAAAACTGTGTCAATCAGGCATTATCACCGGCTTCGGAGAAGCCCAACATTTGTAGAAAAGACCCAGCGTCAC
>ERZ795056.3102-NODE-3102-length-18001-cov-4.173966_pt1 | contig 18001 bp, 14 predicted proteins | sample MGYA00375140_ERZ795056 | MGnify/ENA primary metagenome ERZ795056 (study PRJEB30185, sample SAMN05720227) | activated sludge metagenome | isolation source: Anaerobic digester | place: USA | collected 2015-03-09 ... | reverse complement strand
ATACATCGTATGTACATAGAAGCAGGCGCCGATATTATTTCAACCAATACATTTACGGCAAACGAGGGATCTGATATTAGAAATGTTAATCTTAGATACGCAAGTCTTGCGATTGATGAGGCTAGAAAATGTGACAAACGTAATATTTATGTCGCAGGTTCTATTGGTCCTACAAACAAAACACTTACAATGTCTGATGATATAACTTTCGACGAGATGTCTGCATCATACGAAATACAAATACAAGCTTTAAAAGATGCAGGTGTTGATGCTTTCTTGTTTGAAACTTGTTTTGATACACTGAATCTTAAGGCTGCTTTATGTGCTGCGCATAGAGTAGACAAAGAAATGCCTCTTATGATATCTGCTACAATAGATAAGAATGGCAGATTATTAAGTGGTCAAACTTTAGAGGCTTTTGTTGTAGCAGTTACTCCGTTTACTCCATTATCAATAGGTCTTAATTGTTCATTTGGAGCAAATGACATGTTCCCATATCTTAAAAATTTATCCGAATTAACAGATGCCTATATTAGTGCCTATCCAAATGCCGGTTTACCAAATGAATTAGGTCAATACGAACAAACTGCCGAGATAATGATAGAGCAGATTCGTCCATATTTTGAATCAAACATTCTGAATATAGTTGGAGGCTGTTGTGGTACTACTCCGGAACATATTCGATTGATAGCTGATATGGCACATAATAATGTTCCAAGAATTCCGCAAAATCAAGCTAGATTAACTAGATTGAGTGGCTTAGAACCATTGACGATTGAGCATTTTACAAATATTGGTGAACGTACAAATGTTGCAGGGTCTAAAAAGTTTGCACGATTAATAGCCGAAAATAAATACGAAGAAGCATTATTAGTTGCACGTAAGCAAGTTGATGGCGGAGCCAGTATTATTGACGTTTGTATGGATGATTCTATGTTAGATGCTAAAACTTGTATGGCAAAATTTTTGCATCTATTAGGGGCAGATCCTTATATAGCTAAGGTTCCTATAATGATAGATTCATCTAAATGGGAAGTGCTTGAAGAGGGTTTAAAACACGTACAAGGAAAGTCTATCATTAACTCTATTTCGCTGAAAGAAGGCGAGGAAGTATTCTTGTCGCATGCCACTCATATTAAAAATAGTGGTGCAGCAGTAGTTGTCATGGCATTTGATGAAGAAGGTCAGGCATCAACTTACGAACGTAGAATATCAGTATGTAAAAGGGCTTATGATTTATTGGTACAAAAAGCAGGTTTTAAGCCAGAAGATATTATTTTTGATCCTAATGTGCTTTCAATTGCTACAGGTTTGCCTGAACATGATTCCTATGCAGTTGACTTTATACGCACAGTCGAATATATCAAGAAAAATTTACCATACGCTAAGGTAAGCGGTGGCATCAGTAACTTATCGTTCTCATTTAGAGGCAATAATAAGGTACGTGAAGCTATGCATTCTGTTTTCTTGTATCACGCTATTAATGCAGGCATGGATATGGCCATAGTCAATCCGGAGATGCTGGAAGTTTATGATAATATTCCTAAAGAATTACTAGATAAAGTTGAAGCAGTTGTGATGAACACTCATCCTAACGCAACAGACGAACTAATAACTTATGCATCATCGTTCCAAAACGATAACACAAAAAAGGAAGAAATGACTGATGCATGGCGTATTTTAAGTGTTGAAGAACGTTTGGAATATGCATTGATTAACGGAACAACAGAGTATGTGGAGTCTGATATTAATGAAGCATTGAATACATATCCGCCTTTAGAAGTCATTGAAAGCATATTGATGAAGGGTATTACTAAAGTAGGAACATATTTTGGAGAGGGAAAAATGTTCTTGCCGCAGGTTGTGAAGAGTGCTCAAGTAATGAAAAAAGCCGTATCATATATTATGCCCCATATAGAGAAAGATGATGCAAAAACTATTAGAAAGAAGATTGTCATAGCTACCGTTAGAGGCGATGTTCATGATATAGGTAAAAATATTGTAAGTGTGGTGCTTTCTTGTAACGGATATGATATTATAGATTTGGGAGTTATGGTCCCTAAAGAACTTATTATTAAGTCAGCAATAGAAAATAATGCGTCAATGGTTTGTTTAAGTGGTCTTATAACACCGTCACTTCACGAAATGGAGGAAGTTGCAAAAGAGATGCAAATCAATAAATTAAATATTCCATTGATAATAGGGGGCGCAACAACATCAGAAGAGCATACTGCATATTATGTAGATCCTTTATATGACGGAGCTGTTGTACATTCTAAAGATGCATCAACCAATGTGTCAATAGCATCTAAACTACTTAATGATGATAATTACAAGGCAAGCATTAAAGCAAAATATAGTGAACTTCGGGATAAAATTAAAAATAAGCAAACAAAATCGGTTTCAAAAGCCGTTAATATCGATTGGACGACTGAAAAAGTATATGTTCCTACTTTTGTAGGTAAAAATGTGCTTACAGATTATCCCATTGATGAAATAATCCCATATATTAATTGGACAGCCTTTTGTGCTGCTTGGAAGGTAAAAGGCGAACATGCAGAAAGTTTGATAGAAGAGGCAAAATGTTTTTTGAATGAAAATATAATCAAAATAAAAGCAAATGCTGTTGTTGCAATATCTCCGGTGAAAAAAGAGAATGAAAGCATAGAAATTAACGGATATAAGTTTAATTTTGTTCGTAAGGATGAAGTTTGTTTGACTGATTTTCTGTCTCCGAATCTGGATTATGTAGGACTATTTGCAGCAACTATAAATGTAACTGATTTATTAGAAACTCTAAAGAAGAGTGGAGATGATTATAAAGCAATGATGTTGCAATTACTTGCAGATAGATTAGTAGAAGCTTTTTCAGAACTCTTGCATACGAAGATGAAAGATGAGTGGTGGGGCTTTAAAAATGGTATACGACCTGCAATAGGCTATCCGTCGTTGCCTGATCATAGTATGAAACGTGAGTTTTTTGAATTGCTCGATGTTACTAACTCGATAGGGGTAACACTCACAGAGACAAATGCCATGCAACCTGTTTCGTCTGTATGCGGATTCTATTTTGCTTGCGATAAGGCCAAATATTTTTAAAATTTGTATATCTTTGTGATTGTTTTTGAATAACTTATATATAGGACGATAATGAATATTGCAGAAAAACTTAATAATTCAGATCACCCGTTATTTACTTTCGAATTATTACCTCCGTTAAAAGGTCGTGGCATTGATGCTATTTATGATACTATTGATAATTTGTTGGAATTTAATCCCTCATACATAAATATTACAAGCCATGCTGCCGATATAGTATATAAAAATATGCCTGATGGAAGTATCTCCAAAATGGTAGTGCGTAAACGCCCGGGTTCGGTAGCTACTGCAGCTGCTATTAAGTATAAATACAATATTGAAGTTGTACCTCATATTATTTGTAGCGGACTAAATAGAGAAGAAATAGAGAATCTATTGATTGATCTTAATTTCTTGGATATCAATAATATATTTGTTTTGAGAGGAGATCCTCAAAAAGGTTCAAGGATATTTATCCCAAAAGAAGATGGACATGATCATACTACATCTTTGATGCAGCAAGTCAATATGATGAATAGTGCTAAGTACTTGGATGATTCTTTGAAAAATCCAAAGGCCACACAATTTTCTATGGGAGTTGCGTGCTATCCCGAAAAACATATTGAAGCTCCAAACTTGGCAACAGATATTCAATATCTTAAAGAAAAGGTAAATTTGGGAGCCGGCTATGCAGTAACACAGATGTTTTTTGATAATCAAAAATATAAGGACTTTGTGAAATCATGTAGGGCATCCGGTATTAATATTCCTATAGTTCCGGGAATTAAACCAATAGCAGCCCTTAATGATATTAGTTTGTTACCTCAAATCTTTAACATCGATTTGCCTGAGGATTTAGTAAAAGAAATACAAAAGTGTAAAACTAAAGAACAGGTTCGAGAGTTAGGCGTAGAATGGTCAGTAGCTCAAGCAAAGGATTTGTTGGCATTTGGTGTACCGAGTTTACATTTTTATTCTTTGGGAGAATCAGATAACCTAAAGAAAATATGTAAGGCTGTATTTTAATCTACAATAAATAAAAACAAATAGCCGGCCCATAAGGTCGGCTATTTTTGTATAATTCGATTCTTGTTATAATGCCTCAAAAATTTCTTTGGCAAACACATCTAATTTAGGGTCTCTTGCGCCCATGGTTAAAATAACCGTGTTGTTATTTAATTCTTCTAATATAGCTTTAAGTGCTTGCTGTTTGTTTCCAACAAATTTTGCGTTTTTTCCGGTTTTGTTAATTGCATCACTTACAATAACAGGAGATATGTTTTTATCGACAGTACCACCTGCATAGTAAACATCACCAATTAAAAATATATCTTCGTTGCGTAAGGTTTTTGCAACCATCTCACCAAGCTCCTTGTGCATAAAACTAAGTGGTCCAAAACCATGTGGCTGAAAATAAGCAATTACTTTTGGTGCTATAGTTTGGCAAGCCCTAATGGCAGACGCAACTTCAGCAGGATTATGCGCAAAATCGTCTATTACATACTGATTTGTATCTTTTCGTGAACCTACTAATTGAGCACGTCTATAAATGCCTTTGAAGTCTGCTAAGGCATTTATGGCATCATTCAAACTAATCCCAACTGCTTTTGCAGCTGCTATTGCCGCTAAGGCGTTTTCCATATTATGACGACCTATTAATGGTACGACGCAGTTCTTTCCATCGATCTGAAAATTGATGCTAAATCCTTTTTGCTCAAAATTACTACCGGTGATGCCTGCATTGTTTTGTGTACCGAAGTCATTTTTGATGTCTTGAGATAATTTTCGAGTTAGTTCAAAATCTTGGTTTACGATGAAAGTAGATTTTGTATGCGATTTAAATATCGAAAACAGATCGATTAGTTCTTCGAACTCTTTATGGTCGCGATCAATATTAAGGAGCAATGCGATTTCCGGATGATAATTTACAATAGACCCGTCAGATTCGTCAGATTCTATAACCAACCATTCGCCCTTACCATTCCATGCATTTCCGGGTAGACCTTTGTCTTGTAAGTCGGATAAACCTGCACCGGTAATTAGTGAAGGCGATTTTCCGCATTTTTCTAAAATATGAAATATCATAGCTGTGGTTGTCGACTTACCAGAAGTACCGCCAACTGCGATTGTTTTGATACTATCAGATATGGCAGCCAGTAGTTCTGAACGTTTTACAATAGGAATGTTAAGTTTTAAGGCTTTCTGATATTCAATGTTTGATTCTTCAATAGCTGTTGATACAATCACGACATCTGTTTGATTGCTTATTCCACTACCATCTTGAAAATAACAACTGATACCTTGTGCTTCAAATTGTGTTTGAGATAACATTTTTTCTGTAGTAGAGAATAGTCTGTCAGAGCCGGATACTTGTTTTCCGATACCATTTAGATATTGTGCAATAGCACTCATTCCCGTGCCTGCAATTCCGACAAAAAAATACGATGAATATGAGTTGATGTCCATAATAATATCCTTGTATTAAAATAAACTATAAATAAATTCTTGGATGCTCGTAATTCGAAATACAAATTCTAATTCTAATGCAATATTTTATATATCAATTCTTTAAGCAAGTCCAAATCATTGGCTGATATATTATTAACTCCTTTCGATTTGGCATCATATTCGCGTAAATATCCTATAGTATTAAAGGTTTTCATCTTACTAAAGTTACGCGCGCCGAGTTCATAATCTTTGACAAAATAAGGATTAATACGTAATTGCGCTACTACATTATCTTTGCTTTTGTTTTGCAAATAATGATATATCATTAAGCCTGAAAAATAATTGAATAAAACCGATATAATTTGCTGTATTGCAGATGTAGTATGCATAATAATACGATTTGAACGTACTACGTCTTTGGTGATCAGTGCATTTATCAGTTCAAAGGCTGTATAGTCTTTGCTTATTCCTATAGTTTTCTCTATTATCTCGGTAGTAATACGGCGATTAGTTGTAAGTAAAATATTGAATTTGTTTATTACACTTTCCAATTGTGTTAAATCAGTACCAATAAATTCGATTAACATTGCAACTGCTTCTTCATCAATACTTAATTTTACACTTCTTGCCAGCGATTCAATAAAAGTAGTAACTTGGTAATCTCGTAATTTTTTTGAGTCCAAAACGACTCCGAATTTCTCGGCTTGTTGAATCCATTTTTTTCGTCTGTCAATTGTTCCGTATTTGTATGTAATTATAAGTATGGTAGATGGGGCAGGTTGTTTCAAATAATGTTCAAGCAGGTCTAATTTATTCTTATTGTCAAGTGTTTGAGCTTCTTTTAAAATGACAAGGCGATAAGGCGACATGAGCGGAAACTGCATAGCTTCGTTGATAATTGTTTCAACTTGTGAATCCTTGCCGTAATATACAACCTGATTCATTAACCTTTCGTCTTCACTCAAAACATTGCTCTCAAAGTAATCAGTTAATTTATCTAAGTAATAGGGCTCCTCTCCCATAAGTACGTATATAGGAGAAAATTGCCGCAGTTGTAATTGCTGTAAAATATCTTGGTATGTAACTTCTTGTTTAGCCAAAGTTCTTATCTTTGTATGTAGTTTTAAACTTCAGCGAAGATAATCAATTTTTGGAACTCAGAGTAAAAAATATTAAAGGAAAACCCTATATTTTTGATGCATGCAGAATGAAATGGGTAGCTGCTACGCCTGAAGAAAAGGTGAGGCAAGGTTTTTGTGCATATCTTATTGACAGTCTGAACTATCCGGCTGTCTGCATCAATAACGAATGTATTGTAGAAATCAATGGTTTAAAGCAGCGTTGTGATACATTAGTTTACAAACAAATGACGCCGATAATGTTAGTCGAGTATAAAGCTCCTTCCGTAATAATAGACAAGTCTGTATTCGAACAAGTGATGCGTTATAATAGTCAATTCCACGTTCCTTATATCGTAGTTACAAATCAATCTCAAACCTATTGCTGTAAGATGGATTACGACAATATGTCGTATGATTTTATAAAAGAGATTCCTATGTGGAGTGATTTGTAATAAGCCATTTAGGCATTTTCTTTAATATATTCTATAGATTTGTTGATAATTTCATTGAACGCGTGTGCCGATTTATAATTATCAAGTAGTATCTCCAATAAATTAGGGTCTTGTAAATCCTTTTCCGATAAAACTTTTTCGATGCAGTAGTTTTTGTATTTTAAATATTCTATGTATTTGAAATCTGCAGGATATGATTTAGGATTCTTTTTAAGTTTTGCAGATTCATCAAATGTAAATCCTTTTGCCTGCTTAAGTGCATGTATGAATTTTTCTGGATTATCGTAAATTTCAGTGCGGATGCTTTCCAGTTCATCTTTCTCGGGGCAATATGCACCAACAGCCATAAGGTGATTTCCTAAATAATCACCACCTTGCGGTTCAATATGAAAATAATATCCTCCGAATCCTGATTTTTTTCCTTTCGGGCATATAAAAGTGCCGAAATGAGTTTTATATGGACTTTTGTCGTTGCTAAATCTTATATCTCGATTAATACGGTAAGTGCAATCCTTTATATCCAAATTATTTATGCGAGAATCAAATTTTGATACTTCGATAATTAATTTTTTAGAAAATTCAAAGAAATCCGATTTTACATCTTCGTACCATTTACGATTAGCATCGAACCAATTTTTGTTATTATTTGCTCTTAGCTCGTTTAAAAACCGAATAATATTACTGGCATCCATATTTTATCACTAATTAGTCCTTATTAATAATCTGTTTCTTAGGTTTTGAAATTACAAATATAATCATAAGAATTACAGAAAGCATAGCCATTAAAGAACCAAAATAAAATGGAGCATCAGAATTAACATTATCGTATAGAAGTCCGGCAATTAAACTGGCAGGGAGTAAGGTGATTCCCAATATAGCATGATACAATCCGAATCCGGTACCTTTTAAATCTTTTCCTATTTTGTCTGATAATTTTCCAATAGAAATAGCTAAAAAAACTGATACACAATTAAAAATCATATACACGAATGGAATATTTTTTTGTCTTCTTTTGTATCCATAGTTGTAATATTGCCTAACTAACAATAAAGGGGGATGCCTTTTTGTAATAGCATCCCCCAATTATGCTTAGAGTTCTAAAAAATCAGAACTCTATAAAATTTTATCCTTTGATTGCAGCGATACCCGGTAATACCTTACCTTCGATAGCTTCCAATAAAGCTCCACCACCGGTTGAGATATATGATACTTGGTCTGCCATACCAAATTTATTGATACATGCAACAGAATCACCACCACCGATAAGAGAGAATGCACCCTTTGCAGTCGCTTTTGCGATAGCATCAGCTATAGCACGAGAACCTCCGGTGAAATTATCAAATTCAAACACTCCTGCAGGACCGTTCCAAAGAATTGTTTTTGCATCTTCAATAGCATCGGCAAATGCTTTACGTGTTTCAGGACCTGCATCCAAGCCTTCCCATTCTTCAGGTATGGCGTTTGATGGAACAATTTTTGTTTTTGCATCATTGCTGAAGCTGTCTGCAGCAACACAATCAGTTCCTAATACCAAGTTAACTCCTTTTTCTTTTGCTTTCTTCATGATGTCAAGAGCCAAATCTAATTTGTCGTTTTCGCAGATTGATTTACCAACTTCGCCACCCAATGCTTTTGCAAAAGTATATGTCATACCACCGCATAAGATAAGATTGTCAACTTTGTCCATTAAGTTTTCAATAATACCTATTTTGGTAGAAACTTTTGAACCACCCATAATAGCAGTAAATGGGCGCTTGATATTACTTAAAATATTATCAACTGCATTTACTTCTTTCTCCATCAAATAACCTAACATTTTGTCGTCAGTTCCGAAGAAATCAGCGATAACAGCTGTTGATGCGTGTTTACGGTGTGCTGTTCCAAATGCATCGTTGATATAGCAATCAGCATAAGATGCTAAAGTCTTAGCAAATTCTTTTTGTGATGCTTTCATTGCTTTTTTAGCTTCTTCGTAGCGAGGATCTTCTTTTTCTATATCAGTCGGTTTGCCTTCTTCTTCAGCATAGAAACGTAAGTTTTCCAATAGTAAAACTTCGCCTGCTTTCAATTCAGCAGCAGCTTGTGATGCTTTTGCACAATCAGGAGCAAATTTTACTGCTGTACCCAATGTTTTGGATACTGAATCTAAGATTTGTTTCAATGAATATTTAGCCGCAACTTTGCCTTTTGGTTTGCCCATATGACTCATTATAATAAGGCTACCTCCATCGTTCAAAACTTTTTTCAATGTAGGTAAAGCACCACGTATACGAGTGTCGTCTGTGATGTTTCCATTTTCGTCTAGTGGTACGTTAAAGTCAACGCGGACAATTGCTTTCTTTCCAGCAAATTTGTAATTGTCAATAGTTTGCATAATGATTTAGTATTAAAAATTTGATATTATTCTGTTATATCTTCTTGAGTTTTGTCTTTTTTCGATTTAATTATAGGTTGAGCTAAAATCAGTACCCAGAAGTCACCACTACGTGCGGCTCCTAAAGCAGTAGATTGTTTACTCATAATGTTTTGACACGATTCAGGATTATTCAACCAATAGTCAATAGCTGTATCTTCGTTGCCTTCGATAAATGCTATATTTTCGCATGCAAATTTTGTATTGAAGTTTGCTTCTGCCAATCTACTTTCAAGTGTACTGCCATCTATACCTACATGGCTTAAAAATAGGAAATTGTTTTTTGAACTTTTATTGTTGTCTTTTAAGTGGTCTGAGTAAGACTTTGCAATTTCAGCTAAGTCTTTATTCCAGCTTACACTTGTAACAGGCTTTAGTTCTGAGGTACCACAAGTACAACCTTCTGCACGGAGTTCATTTATGGCATCGAGCATTGCTCCTTGGTCTATTTGTGCCGATAGAGGCAGTAAAGCCCATGTAAAAGCGAATATTAATAGTAAGTATTGTTTCATATTTGATGCAAAATTACTTCGCAAAGGTATAGAAAAACGAGCTAAAAAACGAATAATTTTTTAAACAATAAGATGATAAATGTAATCATTGCTTTTCTAATAAATATTTGTATATTTGCCAAACCTAACCCTAAAACTCAAATTCATGGAAAAAATGTATTTTCGAGCTAAAAAAATATGTTTTTTATTTTTATTAGCTCTCTTTTGTTCAGCACCTCTTTCTGCTGACGTTGAAAAAAAGGTCGTTCTACAAGCATTCTGGTGGGATTATTGGCATAATGATTATCCCAATTCGTATGCAAATTATTTGACCGAATTAGCTCCGCGTTTAAAAGAACTCGACATCAATGCGGTTTGGGTACCTCCATTTTTCAAAAACCCACATTCAGGTTCTGTAGGATATTCTCCATTTGACCATTATGATTTGGGAGATAAGTATCAGAAAGGATCAAATACTACTCGTTTTGGTACTAAAGATGAGGTGTTGAGAATGATAGCTGTGATGCACGCAAATGGAATAGAGGTTATTGAAGATGCCGTTTTAAATCACGTTGACGGAGCGGGTTCTGAAAAAGATGGAAATGGTGGAGAAGACCCGGGTGCGAGAGATAATAAATGGAAGAATTTCAGATACGTATCATACGATACACCTGCTACAGATGGTTCTGAAAGCGATTATTGGAGCCGTAGCGGACGATGGGCAAAAAATTGGCCTAATTTCCATCCAAATCAAGCACATGATTGCAATACCGGTGATTGGTGTTCTGATTGGTGGGGGCCCGATATTTGTTATTACGAAGGTGCATACGGACAAAGTTCAAATGCCGTTGGATACAACCCGACACAATCTGCAAATTATATGCGAAATCAAGCAAGAGATTGGCTTATATGGTTTACAAAACAAACAGCTGTTGATGGTTACAGATGGGATGCAGTAAAACACTTCCCTGAATGGGCGCAACAAGATTTTGTGTACAATGTGAAATATTCTTTGCCAAGCTGGTGTGCGGGTGGTGAAGCGATGTTTAATGTAGGCGAATTTATTGATGGAAAAAGCAGAATAGATCAATATTGCAATGATGTAAAATATGCAAATGGCGGTTCTGAATTCTTGATGGGCGCTTACGATGTGCCATTGCGCGGAACTATTAAAAATATAGTAAGTGGAGGAGGATACGCAAATTTGTCAGATGTACCAGGTTCGCAACTTACTATGCGGTATGAAAATTATGCGACTCAAAAGGTACATCGTTCGTTGAATTATGTAAATAGTCATGATACATTTCGTCCTGAATTTGATGAAGATGGAAAATATATAGGATGGGATGGAAATAACGAAACCGGAGGACATATTGATCCATTCGATAAACGTTTAGGTATGGCTTATGCAATAGCCATGGCACTCGACGGGAACATTAGTGTTTACATGGAAGATTTGTTTAATTTATCGAATGGTAAACGTTGGACTCACGATCCTAAAAATGAAGAAGAATTACCTGTGCGTGATGCAGTTAAGAATTTAATATGGTGTCATCAAAATCTTGATTTTAAATATGGCGATTATAAAGTACGTTGGCAAGATGGCGATTTATTAATTGTGGAACGCGCAGGCAAGGCGATAATTGCTATAACTGATAATGGAGCAAGCGATAGGGAAGAATGGATTGATACAGACTTCAGAAATGTTGAGCTTAAAGATTATTCAGGAGGAGTATCAGGTAATCGTACTGCTTATTCAGACGGAAGATTCTGTGCTAAAGTTACTAATACCGGTACCGGTTTGGGTTATTCAGTATGGGCCCCTGCAAACAAAGAAACGAATTATACACCATATCGATCGCCTATAACTGTTCAAGAGTGGGAAATGGCTAACGATTTAGGCGATAGTCACTGTGAATCACTTGGTCAAGGAGGTGCATTACCTGAAAATTCTACAGCACAACGTTTAGTAGGAAAAATTTATGCTGAAAATGACAAAGAATTAAGTATTGTGATGCATCCGGCCGATGAAGGCAATGATATAACTTTAGCAATTTATGATTTAGATGGTAATGTCTTATCAAAAGCAAATGGCACGCAAGATGTTACATTGACATATACACCAACCCAAGTAGGTTGGATTGCAATTAAAATATGGAATAGCAGTACGAATAATATTGCTCAAAAGGCGTGGGTTAAAGCTACATACGAGGCACCTGCTGTTGTTACTGAAACAATGTCAGATGTTGCTGATACTCGTGCAAGTATATGGACAGGAAATAAGGGTACTACAGATTGGACAGATTGTGCTAACTGGGAACAAGGAATGGTTCCGACAACTTCTTCTATTGTTGTTATACCTGATAATGGAATGGTGCGTCCAATTATTAACACTAATGTTACTATTAGTGAGTTGATTATTGAGAAAGGAAAAGGTTCTGCAGAAAGTCCTGATATTATGGTAAATGCAACATTAAATGTGACCGGGCTTTCAAAATCAATAGAAGGTAATAGTTTTATTTGCGGTGAAGGAGCGGTTTATATGAACGATAAAGAAGGAAACTTCGACTTGTGTGCAACTGAAGTTTCAGAAATTAACGAAACTTCATTCTCTATATTCCCTAATCCTGCAACAAGTCAAATAACAATTACATCAGATTATTTAACGCAAACGGAGCTTATTATATATGATATGTCAGGTCGTATCGTAAGTAAAAATATATTTGATGAAACTATTGCTAACATTGATATTTCTACCTTATCAGATGGTGTTTATTATGTGCGCCTAAATGGCAAAATTGAGAAATTTATTAAACGATAACGCTCGTAAAAAAATGCTTAATAATCAAAGTTATTAAGCATTTTTTTGTATATATATTTAATGTATCGTTTCTAATATTGTTCGCTTTCGTTCGGAAAATCTTTACTTTTTACGTCTTTTATGTATTGCTGAACAGCTGCTGTTGCAATCCCGTTAATATCAGCATACCTACGAAGGAATCTTGGTGAAAAACCTTGTGAGATACCCAACATATCGTGCATTACTAAAACTTGTCCGTCAACATAACCACCTGCACCTATACCAATAACAGGTATACTTAATGACTGTGCAACTTTTTGAGCAAGTTTGGCAGGAATTTTTTCTAGTACTATGCCATAACAACCGGCTTCTTCAAGAAGTTTGGCATCTTCAAGAAGTTTATCAGCTTCTGCCTTTTCTTTTGCTCTTACAGTGTATGTACCATATTTATTTATAGATTGAGGCATTAATCCAAGATGACCCATAACAGGAATACCTGCATCAATAATTTTTTTAATATCTTCGACAACTTCCTTACCACCTTCAATTTTTAATGAATCTGCACCTGTTTCTTTCATAATCCTAATTGCAGCTTCAAGCGACATTCTAGGATTACCGGAACAAGTTCCAAAAGGCATATCCACAACAACTAATGCTCTTTTTGCAGCACGAGCAACGCCTCTTGCTAAAAATATCATTTCATTTAATGTAATCGGTAGAGTGGTTACGTTTCCACAAATAACGTTAGATGCAGAATCTCCAACCAAAATAACATCCATTCCGGCTTCATCGATTATTGTTGCCATTGAATAATCGTATGCAGTAAGCATACTGATTTTTTCACCACGCATTTTCATTTCTAACAAACGATGTGTAGTGACTTTTCTTTGATCTTCAATTTGATGTATAGACATGTTTTACTTTTTATTTTATAGTAAAGAAGTGGCAAAGTTACTGTTTATTTTGTACTTTTGCATATTAGTAACAATATAAAATTAGACTTATGTCATCAGAAAAAAATCTATCAGCTTACGATGACGATGATGCCATCGCTTTTATTCTAAAAAATATATCTTCAGATTATCAATCTTTTTTTGAGGATGACGATATTCAATATTTTTTAGACTTGATGTATGAAATGGATGAAAAGTTCATTGTAGATGAGGACGAATTGATATCTAAAATTATCAAAGAGTCTAAAAAAGATGGAATGGATAAGTTTACTGCAGAAAATGTAACAGCATTATTAGATGCAGAAAACAAGTATTCTAAATCAATAGGTTTGTTTGAATGAAAACATTATTCTCTTTAATTGCTAGATTACCTTGGTGTGTACTTTTCGCGCTTTCTGATTTTTTTTATGTAATTGTTTATTATATAGCAAGATACAGACGTAAGGTTGTTCGTAAGAATTTAGTCAATTCATTTCCTGAGAAAGATCTCAAGTCAATTATAAAACTTGAAAAGAAATTTTACCATCATTTTTGTGATTTGTTTGTTGAGACAATAAAATTGTTTCATATAAGTGTTCCTGAAATACAAAAACATTTCAAGTTTACAAATATTGACGAAATAAAAGCATCTTTAGCTGCAGGTGATAGATTATTCATGTTCTCTGCTCATCATGCTTCTTGGGAATATCTTATATCATTATCAATTTATATTGACTTTCCATCTATCCATTTCTACAAACAATTGACTAATAAGACCTTTGATGCAATGATGTTGGAAATGAGAGAACAATTCGGCTCAATTTCAATAGAAACTAATAATGGTATGCGCGAATTGGCAAAGAGAGACAAAGAAGGTGGTGCCTATATAACTTGCTTTATAGTTGATCAAGCTCCTCTTCCCCAATCACGTCAATATTGGACGAAGTTTTTGAATCAGGATACTCCATTTATCTTTACTGCAGAACGTATGGCTAGAAAATTTAGTTATAAGGCCTGTTACAGTCGGGTAGTAAAAGTTAAAAGAGGGTATTATGAAGTAACTATACTTCCAATGTGCGACAATGTAGCAAACACGGCTCAAAATGAGATTACTCAGATGTATGCCGAGATGTTGGAAGCTGATATTCGTAACCAGCCCGAATGCTATTTGTGGTCGCATAATCGGTGGAAATATTCAAGAAAAGATTATGAAAAAAGTAGCAGTAATAATTCTTAATTGGAATGGTAAATCGTTTTTAAAAAAATATTTACCAAAACTGATTGAATACACTCCCTATGACGATGCAGATCTTTATGTTGCTGATAATGCATCCACTGATGATTCTGTTGATTTTTTAAAACAAAACTTTCCTACTGTAAAACTTATAGAATTTAAAAAAAACTATGGCTTTGCAGAAGGTTATAATCTTGCAATAGCTAAGGTTGATACTGAATATGTTGTATTGCTAAATTCTGATGTACAAGTTACTCCCGATTGGTTGCAAGCGCCTATTGATTATATGGATAAGAATCCACGTGTTGCGGCATGCCAACCTAAAATATTACAAATAAACAATCGTAATTTTTTTGAGTTTGCAGGTGCTGGCGGGGGATATATAGACATCCTAGGATATCCCTTCTGTCGTGGTCGTATTTTGTCTGATATAGAATATGATGATGGTCAGTATAATGACGTGCGACAAGTGTTTTGGGCAAGTGGTGCTTGCTTAATTATGCGACGTGATGATTTTCAGGACTATGGAGGCTTGGAAGCTTCGTTTTTTGCTCACCAAGAAGAGATTGATTTGTGTTGGCGATTAAATGCACGAGGAAGACTAGTTATGGTGGTGCCTCAAAGTGTTGTATATCATGTTGGAGGAGGTACTCTTAGCGCAGAAAATCCACATAAAACATATCTAAATTTCAGAAATAACTTGTGTATGTTGTACAAAAATGTACCTATGTTATCATTGTGGTGGGTTTGGATCATTAGATTCTTTTTAGATTACTTAGCTGCCATAATAATGCTTTTGCAAGGAAAGAAGAAGGATGCTGCAGCCGCAATAAAAGGCAGATTAGCGGCGTATTCAATGTGTTGCTCTTTGAAAGAAAAACGTAAAGAGAATATGCATAAATATATAACTAAACGAATTCCGGTTATATTTAAAGGCAGTATTCTATTTTCTTATTATGTTTTAGGGAAAAATAAATTCTCTCAATTGTTATTCAGTAAGTCTTGAGCGTTTTCTATAGCAGCACTGCTAATAGCTGTACCACTTAACATTTTTGAAATTTCTTCAACTCTTTCGTTTTGATTAAGTAGCTTGACATGTGTCTCAGTGCCCTCTTCGTCTTTCTTATATACCATATAATGACTACTACCTTTTGCAGCTATTTGAGGAAGGTGTGTAATGCATATTATTTGAGAATGTAATCCCATTTCTTTTAAAATGTTTCCCATTTTTGCGGCAACTTCGCCTGATATGCCGGTGTCAATCTCGTCAAATATTAAAGTAGGTAGATTTTCAGATTTAGCTATCATAGCTTTGATACAAAGCATCAGTCTTGATATCTCACCACCTGATGCTATTTGAGCAACAGCCTGTGGTTTTTGCAATTTGTTCGCGGAAAACAAGAATGAAACTTTATCAATTCCGCTGCGGCTTGGAGTGTCAGTTGTATTTATTTCAATTACAAAATTCGCATTCGGAATACCTAAGTTCGATAAACTTGCTGTTAAATGTGATTCAATCTGTTTAATAGTGCCTTTTCTGCTTTCTGATAGTGCTGTTGCAAGTTTTTGTAATTCAATATTTAATAGATTCTCTTCTTTTTTGAGTTTATCTATATTCTCATCAGAACAATTGAGCTTGGAAATTTTATTTTCCAATACTTTTTGAAGGTCTAGCAATTCTGAAACATCTGCAACTTTGTGCTTTTGAAGTAGGGTATAGATTAAATCCAAACGTTCGCGTACTTGCTCCAAACGTTCAGGATTCATCTCAATTGATTCACAGCGTTTTGATATGTCATCAGCTATGTCTTTCAGTTCAATTGTACAAGTACTTATTCTGTCGTGTAAGGCTTGTAATTCTGCTTGGAAATTAGATGCCGTTTGTGTTTGATTTTCAGCAATACGCAATAATGATATTATGCCTGTTTCGTTGAGTAATGCATCTTCTGTTTGTGCCAATGCTGTTTTTAATTCGGTTGCATGTTCTAAATACAGCAGCTCACTCTCTAATTCAGGCAACTCGTCTGCACGTAATTTTGCATCACATAATTGTTTGCATTGGAACTCGATATAATCTAAGTCCTTTTTATCTGATGCGGCTAATTCTATAGTGTTTTTTAATAACTTCGATACAGTAATATGTTTGTCATATATTTCGCGATATTTATTTCTAATATCTTTATTGTCAGCAATGCAATCTAAAACACTTAATTGAAACGAATCATCTTTAAGTAACAGGTTACTATGTTGCGAGTGGATATCTATTAGTTTATCGCCTATGGCTTTTAAAATAGATATGCTTACAGGAGTGTCGTTAAGAAATAAACGTGATTTGCCGCTGCGTAATAACTCTCTTCTGAATATACATTCGTCATAATAATCCAAATCATTATCCTCAAAGAGCTTTTTAATATTGTAGTTTGATATATCAAAAACGGCTTCAATTACACATTTTTCTTGACCATCGGAAATGGTTTTTAAATCGGCTCTGTTTCCTAAAACTAAACCTAGTGCACCTAATAGAATTGATTTTCCTGCACCCGTCTCACCGGTAATAACAGAAAATCCACTTTTAAAGTCCAAATCTAGGGATTTGATCAAAACATAATTTTCTATGTGCAAACTACGAAGCATGAAAAAATTATTTTAAGGCGCTTAAGCTATTTTGCATAGTAGGAACTATGTAGCTCAGAATTTCATAGGCGTCTTTACGTTCCTGGCTTGAAGCTTTTGAGTAGATGTTGATTATTTCATCCATCTTGGTCTCAACAAATTCGTTGATTATAATAACAGATGGTCTTGACTTGTAAACTGTTTTAAGTATAGGCAGGCCTTCAACAATACGGGTTCTACTTTTGTCGGCAGATAAACTCATTTCATCTAAACCAAGGCGATGATAGGTGTAAAAATACTCTCTATATGGGGTAACTACTTCGTCTAATATATTGTTAATTAGAGCGTAACGATTCTTGTTATCTTCAAAAGCCTTCCATCCTGATTCGTTAGTACTCTGTGCCTGATTTACAATTTGT
>ERZ795056.3100-NODE-3100-length-18006-cov-5.339201_pt1 | contig 18006 bp, 16 predicted proteins | sample MGYA00375140_ERZ795056 | MGnify/ENA primary metagenome ERZ795056 (study PRJEB30185, sample SAMN05720227) | activated sludge metagenome | isolation source: Anaerobic digester | place: USA | collected 2015-03-09 ... | reverse complement strand
TTACTGCGAACGGGATTATGTAAGATGTAAAACAAGATGAAAAAAAATAATTTTACCGGATCACTGCTGAATTCAATCATGGTATCTTTGAATCGTTCGTTCCAGAAAGGACCTGTGCGACCTGTGATTTGATTAAAACGGCGTGCGAACTGCGATTTTATAAATTGCATTATCCGGGATATCGTCTCGCCACCCTGTACGGTTCTTATAAAAAAGTGAAAATGATTATCCATAATCGTATAAGCAATAAGTTGAAAGGTATATTTTTCCATTGCTTGTTGTATTATATTAATCATTAAATATTTCATAGTTTTTTGTCTCATGAGAGGTTTCGTTTCTATACATCTTGACATTGTATGATAGGTAATGCCAGGCAAGCAGGTGCGGCAATTTCTTGACATTTGTTCCTCTTATTTTTTGTAATTTTACTGATATATACGATTAACGATTGCGAAAATAAAAAAAATATGGTGTCAGAGTAAAAAAAAGGAGACTTTAGGTCTATAGGCATTACATGAGACCCATATAAATTATTCTTGACTCTGACCCCTGAAAAGAATACTGATTAATAAAAAGAGCAACATCATTAACCATAATAATTCCTGGAGTAATATAATGAGAAGATATATAAAAAAAGTGCTTGCCCCGGTTGATGGATCTGAATGCTCGAAAAAATCACTGGACATGGCTATTGCGATAGCAAAGGAAGCGCATGCGAAACTGACTATCCTTGAGGTGATAGAAGAATTTGGTCCCCTGCCGGGATTTTATGATGCAGCACCTCCCGGGGTGGATCGTGTCAAATGGATATCGGAACAACGCTTCGAAGAAGTGCATCCCCTCCTTGAAGAGGAAAACATAGATTGGGATCGGCTCGTCATTGAAGGGTACCCGGCCGATAAGATATGCGAAACTGCTGAAAAAGGTAATTTTGACCTCATCGTTCTGGGGAGCAAGGGCCGCTCCGCTTTCAGCAGATTTTTGCTGGGTTCCATATCTGACAGGGTGGTTCATCACGCGCATTGCAGTGTATGCGTTGTTAAATAAATCAGCTATTCAAACATCTGCATGACATTTTACGGAAAAGTTTTTGTCATAATCCTGAAAATTTAGTATTATTATAATAAGCACCAGCGTGCGGGATGCTTTTCGGTAATAGATGGTATGGCCATATCTCTTCAGACAGGCTTAAAGCAAACACAGAAACTGGGGATGACCCAGTCCCTCAAGCAGGCCATAGAACTGCTGCAGCTATCCACGATTGAACTGTATGAGAAGATAACGACAGAACTGGTTGACAATCCCGTACTCGAAGAGGAATCGGGAGCTGATTTGTCACCCCTGCCAGGTGACTCCGGGCAGACCGACGGCGCAGTGCGTGATCTTGCCGCAGATGAAACCAGGCTGGCCAGGGCGGATGAACGGAGCATCCAGTATGATGACGGCAGCGATCAGGGCTATGCAACAGGCGATGATGATGAAAAAAAGAGGTATTCTCTAGAAAATTACTATGCCCACGAGGAGTCGCTCACCGAGCACCTGTTATGGCAGGCGCGATTGACTGTGCGACATGAAAAGGAATTTGACATTTATGAATCCATTATTACGGCGCTCGATGAAAACGGATTCCTTCCGGAAGACACATCAGGGCTTTTCACGGAGAGTGCGCTGGAGGCCGGTGATGTGGAGAATGCGCTTGCGGTGATACGGCTGTTCGATCCCGTGGGATGCGCGGTCAGAAATGTACGCGAGAGCCTGTGTGTCCAATGCTCGCATTTTTATCCTTACGATGAGGTGCTGCTGAAAATCGTAGGTGATTGCTTCGAGATGCTGGAAAAGCTCGATTATCAGAAGATATCCAGGGTGCTCGCCGTCCCACTGCCGGTCATTGTGGAGAAAAGCAAAATCATACAGAAGCTCGATCCCTATCCCGGGATGCAGTACTCAAACAGGACTATCCGCTATATTATTCCCGATATTGACGTGAAGCTGGTGGATGGCGAGATAATTGTAGGGCTCAATGACGACTGGGTGCCCGGGTTACGGATCAATTCCTACTATATTTCTCTAATGAAGAAAAAAAACATTGAAAAAAAACTGCAGGAATATATTCAGGATAAAATGCAGTCGGCCCGCTACCTGATGAAAAATATCGCCACGAGGCGAAATACGATCTTGAGGGTGGCCGGCTCTATCATGGCGCACCAGAAAGAATTCCTGGAGCGGGGCCCGGGTCATCTGAAACCCCTTACTCACGGCGACGTGGCGAAGGATCTTGGCATCCACGAGTCCACGGTGAGCCGCGTAACGAGCAATAAGTACGTTCAAACGAGCTGGGGGGTATTTGACCTGAAATATTTTTTTGTGTCCCGGCTGAAATCAGCCGATGGTTCTGAAGACTCTTCTTCGGACGAGGTGATGAACCTTATCAAGGACATAGTCGAGCGGGAGGACGCCTCCGAGCCGCTCAGCGATGAAGCGATCGTCAGGATCCTGGGGAAGGCGGGTGTTACGGTCGCGCGCAGGACAATTGCAAAATATCGCGGGATACTCATGATCCCGCCGTCAAATATGAGAAAAAAAATTAACAAAATGAAACCAGAGGAGCATACATGAACATCACAGTAACCGGCAGGCATTTGAATGTATCCGACAATCTGCGTGATTACGCGGAAAAAAAGATTACAAAGCTTGAGAAATACTTCAATCAGCTTATCGATGCCCACGTCATCCTGACGGTTGAAAAGCTTGATCATATTTCCGAAGTCGTTATGAACGGCGACGGTGTACAGTTTCATGGCAGGGAGAAGGCGGCCGATCTGTATTCGGCGATAGATCTCCTGATCGAGAAAATGGAAAAACAGATCCGGCGTTTCAAGGAAAAACACCAGATGCATAAGGGCCCGGTTAAGGCCGAAAACGTCTCTTTCGATTATACCAGCAGCGGCGGGAAGCAGGTTCTCCTCAGGCAGGTCAGCAATAAACCGGTGGACAATGTCGAGGCCTTTCTTCAGATGCGACTCCAGAAAAAGGAATTCATCCTTTTCAAGAAGGGTGACGCCAAGATCGAGGCGGACGGCGGGTATGCACACAAAAATTATGCGGTAATATACCGTCACCAGAACGGCCTGCGCATGGTCGAATTGCCGATAGATAGAAGCGACGACATCCACCGGGGCGATCATTTTATTGGATACACAATTGACATTTTCAATGATACGCCGGCAAAAGCCGACGTTAAATTCAACAAGATAGATTCCTGCGATTTGATGAGGCTCACGCTTCACGAGGCGATTCTCGAGATTGAAAAATCCAGTCTCAAGTTTCTCCCCTTCTATAATACAGAATCGCAGTATATAAACGTGATAACCAGAAACGGGAACGATTACGAAGTAATGGTTCCGGCTTTCTAGGTCCTGTCATACCATACAGAATACTGCGACGATGGAAAAGAGAATACGGGTAAAAAACTTTCTGGACGATACCGGTATAATCGACCTGCAGATACGGCTGGTCGCCGGCAGCTCCGGGATAGACAGGGAGATCCGGGTCGGCGATATCAACAGGCCGGGCCTGACGCTGGCCGGTTTTTATGATTTTTTCGCCTATGACCGGATCCAGATATTCGGGCTTGGTGAAAGCGCATTTCTCCGTCAGCTCTCGGAGACCCAGAAGAGAAGCGTGCTTGAAAAGTTTTTTTCCTACGAGGTCCTCTGTTGCATCTTCACTCATGACGAGGAGCCGGACCGGATCTTCCTCGAATTCGCCGATATGCACGGCGTTCCCGTGTTCGTGACCAAAAAGGACACCACCAAGTTCACCAGTTCGCTCGTGTACCTGCTGAACGAGGCATTCGCCCCGACGGTAACGCTCCACGGAACGTTCGTTGACGTGTACGGCATCGGCGTCCTCCTGATAGGAAAAAGCGGGGTAGGGAAGAGCGAGTGCGCCCTGGAGCTGGTAGAGCGGGGCCACCGGTTCATATCTGACGATGTCGTGCAGATCAAGCGTGTGGACGAGCAGATCCTGATGGGAAGCGGTTCTCCGCTGCTCAAGCACCACATGGAGATCAGGGGGCTCGGTATCATCAACGTGAAGGACATTTTCGGAATCAGGTCGGTCAGGGACCGCAAGCGCGTCGAGCTGGTGGTCATGATGGAAGAGTGGGACAATAACAAGCAGTATGACCGGCTCGGGCTTGAAGAGACCACCCATGGAATCCTCGATATCCAGGTCCCCAGCATCATGGTGCCGGTCAGGCCGGGGCGGAACATACCGATCATCGTGGAAACAGCGGCGCTGAACCAGCGGTTGAAAAAACTCGGCATATTCACCGCGCGTGAACTGGATCGGAACCTGCAGGAGAGCCTCAAACGGGAGGGGATCGGAGAATGACGGAACGTGAGGTCGTGGTGACGAGTGACGCCGGGGTGCATGCCCGCCCGGCGATGATGATCGTGAAAGAGGCGATGAAATATTCCTGCGAAGTGAAACTCATAAAAGATGACGTTGAAGCGGACTGCAAATCGATTATGTCCGTACTGGGCCTGGCGATAATTTCCGGATCGCGACTCATCGTTCGTGCGAGCGGTAACGACGAGGCCGCGGCCGTTGCATCTATTGTTACGATGATAGAAAATAATTTCAGGCCGAATGAAAGCTCTGCTCAAAAAAATTAATCTCTTCCCCGATGAAACGAGAGTGCAGGACGTCCTGTTCCTGGTGGGCATTTTCGTGTTCGTGTCGCTGCTGATTATCGGCCTGTTCCCGGGCAAGAACGTCCTGATCGTGCAAAGCCAGCAGTTTTTCATATATGCAGTGATGACGGTGCCGGTCGTTGCCGCCCTCTACTTTATCATCATGTCCCTCAGACGGAACCTTTACACCAATGCGGCGAGAATCGGGTCGAGCATCCAGTACAAGATGGCCATCGCGTTCGTATTTGTGGCGGTCCTGCCTTCGCTGCCGGTTGTCCTCATGTCGAACTTTATCCTGAACCAGACTCTCTCCGGCCTTATCCTCGACAATACCTCGAAGGCCCTGAACGACGCCATCACCATTTCAAATGAGCCGGTCGCGAACATGGAGTATAATATGCGCGGCGAGCTCCAGGCGATGAAATACCAGATGGACAACGGCACTCTTACCGCCGCCTCGCCCGAGGGGCGGGACTATCTCAGAAACATCTACGCAATCAAGGGAATGACCGCGATGGTCTACACCTTCTATTCGGGCGACGGCGCCAATGCCCTCTGGCTCGTCGACAATGCGCCCGATGACATCCGCACTGAGATCACCGAGTTTTACAGCATTGCCCGCTACAAGGACAATTCCAGGATAGACAGGCTTTCCATTAAGGGGAGGGATTTCATCGCCGGCTCCCTCATCTACAACAACAACCTGGTGGTGATTGCCCGGCTCATCCCGGAAGCCATCGCCAAGAGCTCGGAAAATTTCACCCTGGCCCTGGCGGACCACAAGAGGCTCGCAACCACGATCAGCGGATTGAAAAGCGACGGGGGCCTTTATCTTTTCGTACTCATGCTTTTTATCATACTGGTATCGGTGCTGCTCAGCCTCTACCTGTCCAAGAGCATCACCAGGCCGGTCATCGAGCTCTCTGACGCCACCAAGGAGCTCGCGAAGGGCAACTTCAACGTCTCTCTCTACCGCGAATCAGAGGACGAGCTGACCGTGCTCTTCAAGTCGTTCAACCGGATGGTGTACGAGCTGAACCGGAACCGCAAGGTCGTATACCAGAAGCAGCGTCTGGAGGCATGGCGGGAGATGGCGCGGCAGGTGGTGCACGAGATCAAAAATCCCCTGACCCCGATCCAGCTTTCGGCCGAGCGCATTCACAAGCGCTACCTCGAGAACCATCCCGACATTCGGAACATTATCCTGTCGGGAACGGAGACCATAGTCGAGGAAGTCAACGTCTTGAAGAACATATTGAGCGAGTTCACCGAGTTCGCGCGCCTTCCCGAGATGAAGCCGGTCAGGACCGATATCAATACCGTCCTCGAAAACTGCGTAAATTTCTTTTCCGGCCATGAAAACGTCACGTTCCATACGGAAATTGACAGAAAAATTCCAGAAATCTATATTGACAAGATGCTGATGAAACAGACACTGAACAATCTGATCCAGAACGCCATCGATGCGATCGGGGAATCCGGCAACATTTACGTCAGCTCCCGCCTGTTGACGGCGAGCGGCGTAAGCAGCGTCAGGATAACGATCCGGGACGACGGCACGGGGATCAGGGAGTTCGATAAGGACAAAATATTCAATCCCGGTTTTTCGACCAAGTCATCGGGAACCGGCCTCGGTCTTGCCATCGTTGAAAAGATCATCATGGAGCACCGGGGGGATATATCATGCATGTCGGAGTACGGCAAGGGGACCGAGTTCATCATCGATCTGCCGGTCGACGCCCCGGAAGGAATGTGACCTATGGCCAAGTTACTGATCGTAGACGACGAAATCAACATCATCAAGACCCTGAGCTCGATACTCCAGGACGAGGACCACATTGTCTATTCATGCCGCACGGGCGAGGAGGCCCTGGAATTTTTAAGGATGAACGACGTGGACCTGGCCATCCTTGACGTGTGGCTACCGGACGTGGACGGTATCGATCTCCTGGAGCGGATCAAGGGCATGTACCCCGGCGTGGCGATCGTCATGATATCGGGCCACGGCTCGATCGATATCGCGGTGAAGTCGACCAAGCTGGGGGCGTACGATTTCATCCAGAAGCCGCTGGCCATGGAGCGGATCATTACCTCGGTGAACAACGCCCTGGAGCACATGCGGTTGCTCCGGGAAAACATCAAGCTCAAGAAGGAGTTCCATGTCGATGACGAGATGATCGGCAACAGTCCGAAGATCATAGAGATACGCGAAATCATCGAGACCGCGGCGAAGACCAACGCGCGCGTCTTCATCACGGGTGACAGCGGGACCGGCAAGGAGCTGGTGGCCCGTGCCATCTATTACCGCTCGAAGCGGAGCGACAAGCCGTTCGTCAAGGTGAATTGCGCCGCTATCCCCAACGAGCTGATCGAGAGCGAGCTGTTCGGCCATGAAAAGGGCGCGTTCACGGGCGCCATCAACCGCCGCATGGGCAAGTTCGAGATGGCCAACAAGGGAACCATGTTCCTTGACGAGGTGTGCGACATGAGCGCGTCGGCGCAGGCGAAGGTGCTCCGCGTGCTCCAGGAGAACCAGTTCGAACGGGTCGGCGGCAACGAGACGATCACCGTCGACGTGCGCGTCATCGCGGCTACCAACGTGGACGTGAAGAAGGCCGTGGAAGAGAGCACGTTCCGGGAGGACCTCTATTACCGCCTGAACGTAATTCCCATACACATGCCGACCCTCACCGAGCGCATGGAGGACTTTCCCGTGCTGGTGAACTACTTCCTCGAGCGATTCTCGGAGGAACACGGGATCGGCCTCAAGCAGATAGACGATACCGGTATGAAGGAGCTGATGAAGCATTCCTGGCCGGGAAACGTGCGCGAGCTGAAAAACGTGATCGAGCGTCTCTCCATCATGGTGCCGGGCGAGGAGATCGGCAAGGATGATATTCTCAAACACATGGAAGCGTACGATTACGACGACATGATCACCAAGGACATATCGTCCCTCAAGAAGGCCCGCGAGGAGTTCGAGAAGGACCTGATCGTCAAGGTTCTGAAAAAGAACGACCGGAACGTAACCCTCGCTGCCAAGGAGCTCGGCATCGAGCGGACGAACCTCCACCGGAAGATCAAGCAATACAACATCAACATCGACAGGCTGTAGGCCCGGCGTGGACAGGGAAGCCCTCTATCGCGACATCTCGGCCCTTTTAAAGAACGGATGGCTCCGTTCCCGGCTGCTCATGTTCAGGGGGGATGAGGAGCGGGACCGCATCGCCGGGTGGCTCTGCCGCGAGGAGCAGGCGGGGACCCGGGCGCGGGAAGATGACATCAGGAGCATTATCGATTCATGCAGCCAGTGCGCCGGCATAGAGGAAAAGAAGTTCGGTATCGGGACCGGGACCAACCGCATCATGGTGATACTCAACGCGCCCCAGCTTGTGAACATGCTGGAAAGAAAGGTGTTGAAGAAGGAATCGGTCGACATGCTGAAGAAGATGCTCCAGGCGGCGGGGATATCCTTCCAGGACTGCTATGTGACCAACCTGGTAAAATGCGATATCAAGGACCCGCTCGTCAAGCCGAGCCAGGTAGTGAAAAACTGCGAACGGATCATTGATAGGGAGGTCGAGTTCATCCGGCCGCGTATCGTGATCGTTTTCGGGGACATTATTCCGCTCCAGAGGATAGTCAAGGGGAGCGGCGACATCTTCTGGTACAACATCGAGCACCCCATCACTCTCATTAGAAACCCGGACCTGAAGCGGCCGGCCTGGAGCACGCTTAAGCTCGTCATGGCAAAAGTCAAGGAGCTCAGCCTCGCCTGACGGATCCGCAAATCCCGCCCCCTAAAATTCGAAGGAACAGCCCGCGCCGAGGCCCACTGAGAGCTGTTCGCTTTTCAGTCTTGTTTCCGTTCGCGCGTACCATCCGGGGATACCGTTCGCTTCCGGGACCGGCAGGTAGTAGGACTGCGTCTGGGTCCCCTTTGTGTTGAGCATGAGATAGTCAAGCTGTGCAGCAAGGAAGACCCTGCAGGGGAACAGGTAGCGTATCCGGAGGAAGGGCATGAACGCGGAACCCGTGCTGTTACCTGCGGACTTTTTGCCCCGTAAAATGTGGTCGTCAATGTCGCGCGTCCTGAGGTAAGGGGAAAAGCGTATAGCCAGCGCGATCTCGAACCCTTCCTTGAAGGTGAACACCGGCGTGACCTGGATCGTGGCCATGTAGTAGCGGAGATCGTAGGTGATTACCTTGCATGGTATCCTTATATACGACGGGGGGCCGATGTAAGGGGGCGCGCTGCTGTAGATGCTTGTCTGCGTCGTGTCGCTGCACCAGTAATAGAAATACTGGTGCGAGAACCCGGCGCCCAGAACGAACGAAAAAAAGGAGACCGTGAACAGTCTCACCGACAGGTCCGCCTCGGTGAAGATCGCATTGAGCCGGGCCGTGCTTTCAGAGTAAATGGTTTTCACGCCGGGAAAGGGGACCCAGTCGGTGTCCTTCATAATGCCGGCCCTGTTATGGATGTTCTTGCGCACGTTGAAATGGATCGTGATCCGGTCGATGAAGGTGAGGTTCAGGTTCGCGTAGAACATGAACACCTCGATGGGGAACCTGAGCTCGCTGATCGGGAGGTGGTAGGGGAGCGCGCCGTTCCTCGAATAGGTCATTCCGCCGATCTGGTAACGGGTATAGAAGAAATAACGCTGGAACCCGTTTTCCAGGTCCAGCCGGCCGGTCTTCTTGCCGGTATTCTCCCCGACCTGCCGCCCGGCATCCGCCTGTCCATAGGCCATGGCGGGTGCCGCCAGCAGGGCCAGGAGCAGGAGGATGCTAGTTGCCGCCGATTTTTTTGGATAATATGGCTTTGACCGCACTGCCGTCCGCCTTTCCCTTCAGCTCCTTCATGATTTCGCCCATGACGCGGCCGATCTCCTTCTGGGTTATGGTCCCCAGGGCGGCCAGCTTGTTCGTAATATGGGCGTCGATCTCTTCCTCGGTCATCTGCTTCGGGAGGAACTCCTCGACAACGGCAAGCTGTTTCGTTTCAATGTCTACGAGGTCCTGGCGGCCGCCCTTCTGGAATTCCTTTATCGATTCGCGGCGCCGTTTCGCCGAGCGGCCGACGATCTCGAGCACCAGCTCGTCGGTAATTTCCTTGCCGGTCTTTCCCTTTTCGTAGGAAATGTCGGACTTGATCATCTTCAGCGTTTCAGACCTGACGGAGTCGCCGGACTTGAGGGCGGTTTTCATTTCCTGTTCGATTTTTTCAAGAAGATTCATGGGCGGGCCTCACTTCGCTTTTCTCCACTCATTTCGCGGAAACCGGCAGTCTGTCAATTACAATTTGATGCACCCCTCCCGCCGGTGCGGAGCGTTTTTTACATTGACTAATTATGTCTCTCCATGCTATGGTCAGGCTCGCCCGTTACGGACCGGAATAATGCCCATGTTCGCAGACGTTTATCTCGGCTATCCCCTGGAGGATAGCTTTACCTACCGCGTGCCGGACGGCATGACGGTCTTCCCCTGCTCGCGCGTGAAGGTCAATTTCGCGGGCAGGAACATGATCGCGTACGTTCACCGCGTCCACGATGAGGAACCGCAGGGGTTCGAGGTGAAAGAGATCGCGGGCATCGTTGACGGGGAGCCGGTCTTCGACGGCCGGCTCGTGGACCTGGCCCGCTACACGGCCTCGAGCTACGCATCGTCGGTGGGAGAGGCGCTGGCAATGGCGCTCCCCTCCGGCCTCTCGCCGTCAAAGCGCATGAAAGAGCCGCCGCCGGTCGCTGCTGCCGGTCCTGTCTCGCTCAACGACGAGCAGCAGGCCGTGTACGAAAGCATCATGGCGTCGCGCGAAAAGGGGGGGCTCGCGCATCTGATATTCGGGGTCACCGGGAGCGGCAAGACGGAGATTTATATCGAGGCAGCCCGTCGCCTCATCGCCGAAGGCCTCTCGGTCATATACCTGGTGCCGGAGATATCCCTCTCCTCAATGCTCTTCGAGCGGCTTTCCGGGGTCTTCGGCGAGGACATGATCGTGTACCACAGCCACCTGACCCCGAACCAGCGGCTCCGCAACTGGCTCCGCTTCTACCGCGGCGAGGCGCGCGTGGCCGTGGGAACCCGCTCGGCCGTGTTTCTCCAGTGCCCCGCACTGGGCATGATCGTCATAGACGAGGAGCATGACGGCTCGTACAAGGAGCACAGCACCCCGCGCTACAACGCGCGCCGCCTGGCGCTCTACCGGAGCAGGACGGAGAAGGCCCTCCTGGTCATGGGCTCGGCGACACCGGCGGTGGAGACGCTCTACGCGTGTGAGCGGGGGCTCATGAGGCTCCACACCCTCACCAGGCGCTATGGCGGCGCCGCGATGCCCGAGATCGAGATCGTGAAGATCGGTTCCACCCGGCCGCGCCATCTCATCTCGACGGCGCTGAAGCTCAACACGAAGCGGGCCGTGGATGCGGGGCGCCAGGTCATCTACCTGCTGAACCGGCGGGGGTTCGCACCCATCGTCATATGCGGACACTGCGGGTGGACCGTTGAGTGCCCGCACTGCAGCATCGGCATGAACTACCACCGCGAGGGCGGGATGCTCTGTCATTACTGCGGGTACCGGCGGGGCGTTCCCGCAGCGTGCGAGAAGTGCGGTGCGGAGCCCATGGACAAGGTCGGCTCCGGCACCCAGCGTCTCGAGGAGATCATCGAGTCCGAGTTCAGGGATTACCGCATCTTCCGGCTCGACCAGGACAGCTCGCGCAAAAAGGACACGGTGCCCGAGCTCCTTGACAGGATGGGCGGCGGCGACATTGATATACTGGTCGGCACGCAGCTCGTGGCAAAGGGCTTTGACTTTCATAATATAACCCTGGTGGGCGTCCTGCTCGCGGACATCGGCATGAACCTTCCGGACTTCCGCGCGTCCGAGCGCATTTTTGCGCTGCTGATGCAGGTCGCGGGACGCTCCGGCAGGGGAGACGTTCCGGGAAAGGTGATAATCCAGACCCTGGATGACGAGAACCCTCTCTTCCGGTTTATCAAAGATCACGACTATTACGGGTTTTACCGTTCCGAGCTGGCGGTCAGGAAGACGCTGATGTATCCTCCCTTCGCGAGGATGGCCCGCCTGCTGGTGCGGGGGAAGGCGGAAGACCGGGTGATTTTGTCAATCAACGCGCTTAAAACGGCGCTTGATGAGGCGATACGCGGGAAGGGGGCGACCGTGCGCGTGATGGGCCCGTCGTCCGCGCCCTTCGGCAAGATCGGGGGGAATTTCCGCCACCATATCATACTCAAGTCGGATGACGCGGAGTCGCTGCGCAGGGTCATAGCGGCCGCGCGGGGTGCGGTAACCGGCCGCGACGTATACCTGGAAATCGATATCGATCCCTACGATCTGCTCTGACCCCTATTTCCGCTCAAGCTCGTTCCTGATCATCTGGTCCATGACCTGCAGCGGCGGGAAGCCTACCAGCTTCCTCCCGCCGATGAAAATCGTGGGGGTCGAGTCGACGCCCATCTCCTTGCCCAGCCTGATGTGCTCCCCGATTCTGCGGGTGGTCTCATCTGAATACATCATCTGGCGGAAACGGGCTTCGTCCACGCCCCTGCGGTCGGCAGCGCCCATCTGGCGGAACGCGGCGAGGGCAAGGTTCTGGTCATAGCGCGTGTGCGTGTTCTCGTAATCGGCGAAATGCTTTATCGTATACTCATCGGTGAACCCCGCGTCGGATGCGGCGGAGAACGCCCGGGCCGCAATGCAGGAATTTTTGTATACCGTCCGCTTCAGGTCCTTATTGCAGCCCTGGTCAAGCGGGAAGTTGTAGTAAACGGTCCTGACGCTGTCGCCGTACCTGCCGAAGAGGTACTGCTCTATCTTGTAAAATTCATAACAGGCGCTGCAGAGAAAATCAGTGAACACGTAGAGCGTCACCTTGGCTTCGGGATTTCCCAGCGTGATCCCGGTGTCCGGGAAGTCGGTTTTCTGGGGCGGCTGCTGGTAGAAGCTCGTCAGGAACGCGTTGATCTTGTCCGCCGGCACCCTGCGGTTACCCGTTTTGAGGGTGAGGATGTACGAGGTCGAGAACAGGGCAAAGCAGAGAAGGAACAGGAAGAGGACAAAGGCCGATTGAAAAGCTTTCCTGTCCGGCGAGGCGTCCCTGGCGGACACGATCTCGCGCAGGGCGCCGGGAAGGGAGAACTGCTCATCCCTGCGCGCCCCGAGGTACCAGAGCACGGCGACGGCCAGGATGCCGATATTGACCGCGTAGGTAGCGATGCAGAACGTGCAGAAGAGCTTTGTCGCGACCAGGACGACCGCCAGGGCCGCGTCAGCCGCGACCGCGAACGCGGCAAGAGGCAGGATGACCGCCAGGCTCCATGCATGGTAACGGCCGCCGGCGTAGTCGGCAATGAGCACGATGAACAGGGCCAGCAGGTACCAGAGGAGGCCGTAGGCGGCGATCGGAATTCGAAGGAACGTGGACCATGCCGATTGTGACAGCGTGAGGCAGGGGTTGACGATGCCGTTGCCGCAGCTGATGATGCCTGTCTTCACATCGGGATAATAGTGTTGGAGAAGCAGGATCCCGGAAAGGATGGCGCCCGCTATGGACAGCGCGAGAATAATGTACACGTACTTTTTCATTGGTCAGTCCTGGTGAATCTGAATTTTTTCGCCGCAGAGGGACAGGTAAAAGGCCCCGTCAACCTCGTCCAGCCGCTCAAGCAAATGGTAGAACGGCGAATGCCTGAACTTTGCGACCATCCTGCCTTTGCATACGCGGCAGTACAGCGTTGAATTTTTAAAGAAGATTGAATGGATGTCAAGCAGTTCTGTTGTTCCGTTCGTGAGGTTCAGGTTGATTTTTTCCCACTTGCCGAACCCCTTGAACCAAACTCCGGTCACGAAAACAGGGGCGTCTTCCACCACGATCGGGTAGGTGTAGCGGTCATAATGAATGACGTGCGTGCCGTCGGCGGTAATGTTTATGGACTGGTTGAAGAAGTCGATGATCTTCCTGTTCGTGAAGGGCTGGCCGTTATGGGACCAGTTACCGTCCTTGTCCAGGCGGATCTCGTCGATCTGCTCGCCCTTTTCCAGCAGGGCAAGTATCTCTTCGGGGATTTCGGGGAAATCAGTTTCCATGCATATATCCTTTGATCTATACATGGTGGGGATGGTATTTGGGGTGTCTACTATTTTTTAATACGCCCCCCGTGACCCGGACCTCCCCCCACGGCCCTCTTGGGCTTGCAGGGGATTGACCCGAAAAACAGGACACGAAGTTAAACCTAAAATTTTAAGCCACCTGTACAGTATTTTTTGTGTTGATATTTGTGATTCGATCCCCGAGCATAGTTCAGATGCTTCGGCAAGCTCAGCACAAGTAAAGCCCATTCAGTCGCATGGGCCTGTACTGAATGAGGCGGTCTTTCCTAAATGTTTGTGTAAGTTTTTCTTGTTCTTTGTTAGCTTGATGTGTTGTTTCTGCTTTTTACCTTTTCAACTAAATCAGGATAAAGTTTATTCATGCAATCTGGGCAAATAGTATGAGTAAATAGAGCCTCTGAATGACTGGTTATATAACGTTCGACCTGTTCCCAGTATCCTTTATCATCTCTGATTTTTTTACAGTTTGCACATATTGGCATCAATCCTGATAATTCCTTTAACTTGATTTTCATAAGGAAATACGGCTTAGTCACACCGGAATAAATAAAGATATAATAGGTGAGTCCAAGGGAAGCCGCCTTTGCGATATGTCCAAAGAAATTTGCCAGGCCATAAACCGAAACATAGGCAGTGAAAAAAAGTTCAGCAACTATCTTGGTGAGTAACATAATAAAAATATACGGGTAGAGTTTTTTTTCAAAAAAGTCACGGTTGATGTAAAAAACAATTGCCGAGATTATGAGAAAGACCGAAATGATATATTCACTGATAATCTTGAATGAAGTTAAACCCACACCATCAACGTAACAATCTGGAAATATTGGTATAACGAAAATAAAAACAATGGCAGCTATAGTCACAAAAAAATAAATCGTCAAGATGATAGAAAGTCGAGGCTTCTTTCCGGTTAGAAAAAAAGCTACAGCAAGTGAAAGACTTTCAAGAAAACGAGCCGCAATCCATAATTGAGTAGGATGATTGCCATTCGTAGAAGATAGTACACCCATACCCTTATAAGTTAACGCATGAAGAAAATCAAAAATGCCGATAAAAAGAAGACCAATCCCGAATATGAGGAGAAATCCGTTTCCAAACCTTTTACGTATATTCCATGCAATTATAAAAATCGCCCATCCTACAGTAACGGACAGGAATTCGATGATCGAATGGAAAAGTATGTAGCTGTAACGACTTAAAAAATAGAGAGATGAAAAAAGTAAAAGTGATGCAGCTATCCATGCGACTATCTCGTTGACGATAGTTCGAGTTACAATACTATTCTTATCACTATTCATATTAATCTCGGCTGGCAAGTTCACGGTCAGAGAATGGGAAAAAAATTTTAGCGAAAATCTCTTTCTATATGGATTATGAAATTATAAACTACGTACCTGAATATGTCAATAAATATTAAGCCCTCTGTCCAGTGCTTTTATTGTTGAAAGATGCAGTCCGGTCTCCCATACTTGCTTTACATGCTTCGGCAAGCTCAGCACAAGTAAAGCCCATTCAGTCGCATGGGCCTATACTGAATGAGGCTGACTTTCCTAAATGTTAAATTGTTTACGGCCCGTTTCCATGGTTTCATTACCGCTCATGCGGGGCAGGTCAGGTTTTAATATGTGTTGTGCATGCTCAAGCAATGGTTGTTTATTTCGATTCAACAGGATGTTGTTGTACAATATATTTCTTCTCAATTAATAATTCGTTATTATGCCGTAATTCAATAGTCCATTCTCCTGGAACCATTTCATACTGGCGATCGAATTTGTACCCGATATATATCATCTTGCCGGGTGCCTGAAGCGATATCCATTCTTCCTGAACTGATTCCTTATTTGTATCTGGATTTGTAAATGCAGGGTGTTTAACTTTAACATTTACAGGAATAATATTTTTAATATCATTATTCGCTAATTTAGAGTAAAGTATAAATCGAACTCCAAAACTGGTTAATAATTTCATCGGGATTACATCGGTTTTATGTAATAATCGGCATTCATCAACTCCCCAGACGCGGCCGTCTCCCGTGTTTTTGTTTTGCCTTGCCTCCACTCTATGTACTTCATATATACCATAGTCAATCAACTCGATATCAAAATACTGATTTTTATGCACCACCGTTGCCGCGTAACTTAATTGAGAAACAAGCATAATTGCCAAAGCATGTTTTAATATGGATGTCATTGTCGCACTATTTCCTTGTAGTATAAAGATAGACTAATACAAAGACATTTTAAAATCAATAAAACTATCCGTATGCGAAGTAATTGTCAATGAGAAAAGGATGCAGCATATCAAATGGAATAAGATAGTATTAACCTAATATTTGATTTATTTAATATTAATTGCACATTTGAAAAATCAATACTGAAAAAGCCCCTGCAATGAAATCCGGTAAAGATTTCCCCGGTTTATTTCACAACCAGCCGCCGTGCATGGATGCCCGGCGTCGCGAGAGCAAACATGGAAGTTTGCCTCGAGCGAACGCTTCACGCACGTTATAACAACGCACCATGATAGAACAAACGCCTTCCGGGAGTTGTCATCAGGAGAACCATGGGTCATTCAAACGTCAAAACCGACAGTTCCGCAAGCGCTTGCGGAACTGTCGGTTTTGACAAACCTTATAAGGGCAATGAGCAAATTCCGGCGCAGCCGGATTTGCGAATTCGCCCGTGGGGTCAAGGGGTGGAACCCCTGCGCGGGGGTGGGGTGTATGAGGGGAGGGGTGGCCGCGGTGCCACCCCTCCCCTCATAATAATGCACGACCGGCTCCCGGTCACATCCAGGCGTCGGTCGGCGCACTGACGATGACACACCACATGTATTCATAATGACCAATGGATCCCCGCTGGAGTTTATCCCGGGCCTGTCGAGGGGCGGGAATGACAGCCGTTCCAGCGGGGTAATGTTCGTAGCTATACTCTGATCATCGGATCGGTAAGCTTCTGGTGCTCCTCCAGAGCGAAGCGGTCCGTCATGCCCGCGATGTAGTCCGTGGCGGTGAGGACCACGCCGTCCCTGGAGAACTTTTTCTGGTAGTCCTCCGGAAGCGTGTCAGGGTGCTGCGTGTAGATGGTGAACAGGTCGCGGATCACCATCTCGGCCTTCATCGTCATGCGCGCCACCCGGTAATGCTGGTAGAGGTTCGTCATCAGGAAGCGTTTCAGCTCGTTGTTGGCATCTATAATCTCCGGGGAAAATGCGACCATCTTCTCACCGGCTGCGAGCACGCCCTCGTACGCGGTGATAGAGAATTCTTCCAGGCGCCGCGCCGTGTTGCCGATGAGATCGGATACCAGGAGGTCTATGATCGACCGGATGATGCCCTGGCGCCTGATCTTCACATCGCCTTTCGGCTCCCGGTTGTAACGCTCTTCGCCCAGCGACCAGAGGGCCAGTTTTTTGACATCGCCGGGCGCGAGCAGGCCGGAGGAGAGCCCGTCGTCCAGGTCATGGTTGTTGTAGGCGATTTCGTCCGCAAGATCGATTATCTGGGCTTCCAGGGAGGGCCGGGAGCCGGGTGAAAAGTCTCCCGCTTCGGGGTGGTCGTGCTCGGAGGAATGCTTGATGATGCCCTCGCGCGTCTCCCAGGTCAGGTTGAGCCCGTTGTAGTCGGGATAGCGCTTTTCCAGCTCGTCCACCACCCGGAGGCTCTGGCGGTTGTGCTCAAACCCGCCATGGTCTTTCAATAAATCGTTCAGCTGGCGCTCGCCGGCATGGCCGAACGGCGTGTGGCCCAGGTCGTGGGCCAGGGCTATGCTCTCCGCCAGGTCCTCGTTCAGGCGGAGGGCCCGCGCTATGCTCCGTGAGATCTGCGAGACCTCGATGGTGTGGGTGAGCCGGGTGCGGTAGTGGTCCCCCTCGTGGTTGATAAAGACCTGCGTCTTGTACTCCAGGCGGCGGAAGGCCCGGGAGTGGATGATCCGCTCGCGGTCGCGCTGGAACTCGGTGCGGTAGGGGTGGGGCGGCTCCGGGTGCCGGCGTCCCCTCGTCGCGCCCGAGCGGGCCGCGTAGGGCGCCAGGCTTGTCCGCTCTAGCTCGTAGAGAAAGTCGCGGTCGACGATGGAGATCATCAGTCCCTGCCCAGCTCTGCCTCGTATGCCTGCGAGGCGGCCTTCCGGTTCATGCGCAGCTCCTCGCTGCCCGGGTCTTCTCCGATGCCCCGCG
>ERZ795056.3099-NODE-3099-length-18008-cov-16.204757_pt1 | contig 18008 bp, 15 predicted proteins | sample MGYA00375140_ERZ795056 | MGnify/ENA primary metagenome ERZ795056 (study PRJEB30185, sample SAMN05720227) | activated sludge metagenome | isolation source: Anaerobic digester | place: USA | collected 2015-03-09 ... | reverse complement strand
ATTTTTACAGGTTTCATACCCAGTGCTCTTAACCCACAAATTGTACTTAATTTTAAATTATCAACCTTACTAAAGTTAAAAAATTTAGATAATTCTTCATATGTACCACAATCTAAAGCACAATTATAAGTTTCTTTTAATTCATCGTTAAAAACTTCTAATTCCAATTCACCATAAAAATCATAAAAAATCTTTGTATGCCCTTTTTCTTTGGCGTATTCATCTATTTTCTTTAGATTTTCTTTTTCTTGATATATATTTTCAAAGAAACTAAATGCAATAGTAACTTCTTCATCATGAACAAGAAATAAAACTTTTCCATTCAAGTTTTGCATATTCTCTTTTTTAACGAATTTATCAAATTCCACTTTTAAATTATCAGGCAATCTTCTATATTTTGTAACGATTCTTATCATCTTACACCAACCTTTATATTTTTATTAAGTATTTCACATAGTTTTAATGCGTTTTTCTTTTCTTGGAATTTTGGGGCAAAGTTTGGAGTGGTATATTTGACATTATTAGCAATAAGGAAATTTTCCCAATTTTTTTCTGTAATTCCCAATACATAAGGAATTATCGCTAAAAAACTACCACCGCCTAAACAAACATCTCCATCAACTGACAGAAAGAAATAATCCTCATTTTCATCTATAATATATCTAAAATTTGTTTTAGTTTCTATAATTGGACTATTACATTTTTCCAAAAATTCTTCTATAGAGTTAATAGAATTAAATGAAAAATCCCATTTTATTATATTTTCAGTTGGTAGTGCCTCTCTGCTTAGCTTTAGATACTTTGAGACACTACTAGCTGATATACCTAAGCTTTCAGCAACTTTCTTTTGAGTTCCAAGAGTTGCATATAATAAAGGGATTTGTTCGATTATTTCTTTTGTTAGTTTCATGTGTTTTTTCCTTCTTTCTTATTTACTATACTTATATTATAACACATTTTTATTAGAAAGTCAATTCCTCTAAAGTTGTTATTTTGCATTTATTTTTAATACCCTTTTCCACTTTAGTAGATGTAAAATCCTTGCTTGGAATAACAAGAACATTTGTCTCTTTTGTTACATCTTTGACTTCTATCCAGTTTGGATATTTTTCTAATATTAATTTAACAATTTCACTTTTCTTTTGTTGAAATTTTCCTGTTAAACAGAATTTTATTCCTTGTTTATTTTCTTTTTCTTCATTTTTAAAAGAAAATATCTTACTTAATTCATTTATTGAGACTTCATTTTCTTTTAAATAATTGTGAACATTTGCCACAATACTTTCGCCAAATCCGTTATAACAAGAAAAGTCACCTTTTAATAAACTCATAAATTCACTATAAGTCTGATTTTTGTATAATTTTTCTAACCTACCTTTAGACATATTTGGTAAGCCTAAGGCAGAAAAGAACTCAATAACTGAACATTTTTTTGATTTCTCTATTGCATTTTTTATATTTTCTACAGATTTTTCGCCAAACCCTTCCAACTTAATAACTTTTGAAAAATCTATATTATATAAATCTTTATATTCTACAATTGGATTTATTGTGTTTATTTTCTTTAAAGTTTTTAAACTCAAACCCTTTATATCTAGTCCATTTTTACTACAAAAGTAACTAATTTTCTCTAAAAAATAACAATTATTATCACAAAATAGGACGCCGTCTTTTGTTTGTAACTTTCCACCACAATTAGGGCATTCTGTTATAGGTTGATAAGTATCTGAATTAGTTAGGTTTTTAACTATTTTCGGAATTACCATATTAGCTTTTTCTACTAAAATAGTATCCCCTATACCTAGTTTTAATTCTTTTAATATGTTTAAATTAGATAGACTTGCATTTGTAATTTCAGTTCCATCTATCTCAACCTTGTCAAATATAGCGACAGGACATAAAGTACCTTTTCGAGATATCTTATAAATAATATCTCTTAGAGTTGTTTTCTTTCTTTCATCTTCAAATTTATAGGCAATTGCCCATTTTGGATGCTTATTTGTATATCCTAGTTTGTCTTTATTCTTTTTTTCGGCAATCTTTGACACTACACCATCGGTTGGATATTTACACTTTTCAACAAATGCAAGTAGGTCTTCTGGTACTTCTCTTAAAGTTTCTGGTATATTGAAACCTAGTCTTTGTAGATATAATAAGGTGGAAACTTCATCTCCTTCATCTATATCACTATAAGCTAGAAAATCAACATAACACAAAAATGGATGTTCATCTTTGCTATTTAATATTCCAGCAACAAGATTTCTATTATTTGAATAGTCTGTTTTTTCTTTTATTAAGCCCCAATTTTCTTTTGAGATTGTTGCTTCTCCGTAGACCGAATAGACATCTCTATCAGTTAATATTTTTTTAGGGATATTCTTTAACATTTTCTTATCACCTGTAACTCCATTTTTGCGACTACTTATAGATGATAGAATACCTTTTTTATAGATAAGTTCAACTGACATACCGTCAATTTTAGGTTGAATTACAAAAGGAACTTTCCATTCTAAGTCCTTACTATCTTTTGTCTTTTTAAGTGATAGCATTTTTTTTAAATGTAGGATTTCTCCCTCATTATTGCCACTTATTCTTTGAGTAGGCGAATTTGGGTAAATAATTCCTGTTTCTTTTTCTAATTTTGCTATTTCTTCTATTATCTCGTCATATTCTTCATCTGATATTGGAGAGTTTCCATTCTCATACATTTCAAGATACTTATTTGCTTTTTCTATTAATATTTCTAACATTAAAAATCCTTCTTTCTATTTAATATATTAATTATAGCATATTATTAACTAAAAGTCAAGCGGTAATTCCACTAAAACAATTAATATTACTTTTTTATTGTTCTCAGAAGGAACTTCTTTAATTAAGTAAGCATATAAGTCACCTAATACTATAAGTGGGTTTTCTTGTCCTGTTAACCCACTTTTAGAAAAGGTATTTATAAGATTTTGCCCATTTACAAACAACAATGTGGAATAAACTGCTCGGCAAAACTTATTAAAATGCTCTTGATACTCCTTACCATCCGTAAGAAAAAAACGTGGGATTTTACCCACATCTTTTCTAGTGAAAATTTTAGGATAGAATAGTGCATAATCTACATTTGGCAATAACATTTTTAATTCCTCTTGAAAGAAAATAGAATTTTCTTTATCTATAGGTTTACTACCCTTTGTGAACATACCTTTTACATCATATTCCATTTGCCATTTTCACCTCTTTCTTTATTCCTTTTGCCGTTCTTTTTACAAGTGGGAAATCTTTGCTTTCCACAATTAGTCCATTACTATCATCTTTTATATAAAGTCTATCACTAGATGTTATGCAAATAATTTCATCACCTGCTTTTACGCCTTTTGAGGGGCGAGCAACACTAGGAATTTCATCCATATTTATTCTTTTAATATTTTCTTTTTCTACAATAATTAACTCTTCTTCGGCAATACAAGCAGAAACAACTGGCGATTTCATAGCTATTACACCTTTTGCCGTTTTTCCTGTTGGAGAAATGTCAATAACACGAACTGTTGTAACATTTATACCATCAGTTAGGGCAATTGTTTGGTTATCTTTAACAACACCAATAAAAATAATTTTATCATTATCTTCTAATTTTAAAGATTTCTTTTCTTTACCTTTTATATATTCAGACATTTTTGTTCTTTTTATATATTTAGTAGTTACAATAATGATGTCATCATCTTTATCATTTACTTTACATATAAAATCAACATTTTCTAAATCTTCTAAGTTTTCAACTGTTGTAGGTAGGACATTATCCCCTCTAAACACAAGTAAAATATCTAAGTTAGTAACTTCTATTTTCTTTAGAACATCACTCTTTTTACCCTTACTGGTTCTTTTTTTAGAAGTTTCTTTTCCTTCTAAAACTTTAATGCTTTTATCTTGATAGATAGATATTGTATAATTTTTTTTCTCATATATCTTTTTATTATTTAAAGTTTCTTTTGGAATAATTATATTAGAACGTCTATCATCACCATAGATAGATATTACTTCATCTAAAGTTTTTATAACCTCCTTCTTTAAAAGCTCTTCAGAATTTAAAATTTCTTCTATCTTTATTCTTTCGTCATTTAAATCTTTTAACTCATTTTCTATTTTTTGTTTTTCTAATTTTTTTAGTTGTTTAAGTTTGAACTCTAAAAGTTTTTCCAATTGTAATTCTGTAAAGGGATAAATTGTTAATATTTGTTCATTTGTCCAATCTTCTTTTAAAGCTTGAATTATTGCATCAATATTGTCAATTATTCTTAAGTAGCCCTCTCTTATTTCCATTTTCTTTTTTACTTCTTTTAATACAATTTGAAATTCTTTTGTTTTTAGTCTCTTTACTTTTTCTGTATAATTTATTAGAATATCGGTAAAGGTATATCTAGTTGGTTTACGATTGTCTTTTAGCATATTAATATTAATACCACAATACTCCACTAAACTAGTGTTTTTATATAGAAAATTGATTTCCTTTTCTAGCCTTAAAGGTGTTATATTTTTTTCAAATATAATAGTTATTTCCCCAATCTTACTAGAAGTGTCAATATAATTTTTAACAAGTGGAATTTTACCCTCTTGTTCCAGTTGTTCTAATTCTCCCATTATTCTAGCAGGAAAAACAGATAAAGGAAAGTTTGTGAATTTAACAATATTATCTTTTATACTATATTTTGCTCTCATAACTACAGCTTTTCCAGTTCCTTTTGAAAGAGACTCCAAAATCTCTGACTGATTTGTAATATCACAACCACTAGGAAAGTCTGGTAGACATAGTAATTCTTTTCTATCTATGTTCTCATTTGCCAAATACCTCTTACAACTATTAATTACCTCTTTAATATTAAATGAAGGTAAGCATGATGCCATACCAACACCAATGCCTAACCATCCATTTACAAACATAGGGAAATATGTAGGTAAAGAACAAGGTATTTTTTCAGTTTCAAGATAGTTATCTTCCCATTCATCTACTAAATCATTGGAGTTTAATATTAATTTTTTCATTTTTGGGTCAATTTTTAATTTTAAATATCTATCCGCCGCAAAATCATAACCTTTTGCAGTTGAACCGATATTACCTTCAGGAACAAGAAGTGGATATCGTGTCAATCTAGGACTTGCTAAATGACAAACATTTTCCCAAATTGCCGCATTTCCATGAGGGTTATAATTCATAATACTACCCGTTATACCTACACCATTTGTTAATTTGGTATAGTTATTTTTTATAAAAGAATATAAGATATAACGTGCACCTGTTTTTAAACAATCATCATCATTTGGCAATGCCCTCGTTTGGAGGACATATTTTGCAAATGGAAGAAAGTTCTGTTTTAATATTTCTGTACTATTATTCATTAATTAATTTCTCCAATTCTTCTTTATTTATTACGATACCTTTTGCCCAGTCTGGCTTTACCCAATCTTTAGGAACTTCAAAACTTGTCCATCCATTTAATTCATATTGTAAAAAATACATATAAAACACTTCCTTTCTTATTTTTCTATCTTTATTATAACATATTTCTTACTAAAAGTCAATACCTTTTCTATAGATACATTGATTATTACTTGCAAGGGTAATTCCAAATTGAATATTATCTTTTGTTGCCAATTCAGGTAAATATCTGCCACATTTAATATAATCACATAGCTTTATATTATCTTTTAAAATATCTTTCGCCTCGTCTAAAGAAAATCTTGTAAATATCCAAACTGGCTTTTCTAGTTTTATTAATTTTCTTAATAAATAAATTAACTCTTCAATATCTTGGTCAAGTGGCTCGCCGCCAAATACCATTATATTTTTTATAAGTGATGAGAAATCTTTTACGAGATTACCAATCCTTTTATTATAATATTCATCTGTTAATTGTTCTCCAACATCAAAACTCCACAACTCTGGGTTGTGACAATTTTTACACTTGGGCTGACCGTTACAGCCAGCCAAGTATAATTCTATTGATTTTGTTGTAAGAGAATACTGTATTGATACAATATTCATTATTTCTCCTTTATATTATCATAAAATTGGCGATTAGGATAATCAACTTCACGTCTTGTTTTTATCCAGTTCTTTACATTCGTAATAAAACCTACCACTCTCATATAATGATTTATAATATTTCCACCACATATATTACATTTGTCGCCTTTAGTTACTGACATATGCCCATGCTCGCATTCTGCTAATGTATAATTTATTGCAAAATAGATAACACCTTTTTTTGCAGACATTCTTATTAGGTCTGCTATATCTTCCCAATTTTCAACCTGTTGTTCCACATTTAAGTGGCAAATTGCCCCACCACTAAAGTGAGCATCAAAAATACCCTGTAATCTAATTCTATCTAACAAGCTTGCGTTTGTAGTTAGTGGAATAAATTGATTGCTGTAGAGAACATAACTATCTTGATAACCTAAGAGTCTGTCCTTGTCGGCAAGTTTTACTGCTGTTCCTTCAGCTGGTATTTGCTCGCAATTATGAGGATTTTTATAAAGTGCTTGTAATTGGTCGTTTGTATCATTTATTTTGTCAAGTATTTTTATGCCAAGTTCTACACCTTTTTCTTCTAGTATGTTTTCACCCAATATTTCTATAGTTTCGTTAAAACCACATACACCACAAGTGGAATATTGCTTACTTAAATCCATAAATTCAAATGTGTACAATGGGTGATTTCCATTTTCTATTCTTTTCCTTACGATTTCTCTTTTAGCATTATTTATTTGCCCCGCAACAGTAACTAGCTTTTCTAATTCTTGTAAAAAGATATCTTCTTTAGGGAATTTTATAGCAAGTCTTGGTAGATTAATAGTAACGACTCCCAAAGAGCCTATTTTACTAGAACCTGAACCGAATGAATTAAAATATTCGTTTGTTCTGTCAGAGCGTAAACGACAATTGTGTGTTATTACGCCATTTGCCAAACAGAAGTAAGGATTTTCCTTATCTAACATTTCAAAACAGTAAACATATTCTGGAATTTCATCAATCTTTTCAATAGCTTCAATAATACAATCAAAAGGTAGTTTAGATAATAGAACGTCTCCTATAACAAGGTTAGTTGTTTCAATATCCCCTCTTTTTGTAGGATTGATATGATTATCTGTAACCTTTAGAATTATATTTGGATTGTCTTTTATGAATATTTTATAAAGTTGTCTACCTTGTAGTCTAACCATTTTACATTTCTTATAAATATCTTTCTCCTCACTGGATTGTACATATAGGACATCATCATTTGGATTTTCTAATGCCTTATAGATTTCTTCAAAGCTTTTTTCTATAGGCTTTTGAAATGTTCTAGTTCCAGTTGTGTTTACAACCTTAACTTTTTGGTCGCCACTAAAACAGCAAGAACTTAATGTGGAACTGTCTCCACAATAAATATTAATAAATCCAAATTTCTTATTGCGTTTAGATATAAATTGTAAGAATTTTTCATCTTTAATATTTTTTTCTTCATCCACACTAAAACAAGCAGTTGTGACGGGGAAAGTTAAAGGTGTTCTCTCTAATTCCTCATTCATTACTTCTAAAAACATTTCTTGTAATTTCATAATAGTATTAATATTAGGACTTGAACCATCATTAAAAATGTATTCTTCACACATTTTTTCTAGGAATTCTCTATCGAAAATTCCTATATTTGTAAAAGGACTATTTCCAGATATAAAGATTTTTCCGTCTTTTCTAAATACAACTATTCCATCTTGTGTTGTTGGACACCAAACTTTACCTTTGTATTGAATTACTTTTTTTGTATCAGCAGTAAGCGTTGTTTCATTCGATATGTAAAGAGTTAAACCCTCTTTTCTACAATTCTTTCCCGCTAAAAAGCATAAGTGTTGAACATCATTTGCCGCATTTTCATTACTACATTTGTGAACTATTTCATTTTCTATAAGCATAGTTAGAACTTCTTCTCTAAATCTTTTTCCTGCATAATTAATGGATTCAAGGTCACTACTACTTGTAGCACTTGGATAAGTTATTGGAATATCACTATTTATTAAATTGCTAGACTCTGTTAATTCGTATTTATCAGTAATATTATTTTTGTATAATACTCTATGATTAGGTGTTACAACTTGGATAGTATCTCTTCCCGAATACTCATGCATTTCGCCATCATAATCGTAAATATTAACCTTTTCGACTTCTTGTATATTTAGTTTACCATCTTTCCAAGTATAAGTCAAGTCCCCAGCTTTTAATTCATTATATTTTTTAAATCCTTCTGGTGTAAGAACTTCAGTATCTTCTGTTACACACTGATTGCCACGCATTGGTTGATTTATTGTATAAATGAAAGATGCAAGGTTTCCTTTAACATATTTCCAGCAATCTTCTTCAGTTGCGAATTTAAAATGGTCATCTTGTCTCGTTTTTAGTATTTTATCTACATAATGACTCATTACAACTAGCATATCAGATAACCCTGTTGCACCAAGTGTTGAATTTGAGGCAATTGTTACAAACTGCTCTAATTGAGATTTGTAAGCATATAGGTGTTTTGGTGGTAATGAGCGAACTTTTTTTACCATTGGTAAACCTTGTTGGTGGATGTCTAGGGCGGAATAGTTAAAGCAATTATGTTGAATTAAACCTTGACAATGAAAATGCCCACTATCTGTTGTTATGTCGTATACATACTCAACAGTATCCATTAATTCTATCTTAGAAATTTCACTGGTGTAATCATAACAGATATCTGAGCTAACATTACAAACTAAATCTTTATAGCTTTGTATAAGTTCAGAGAATAAACCAAATGAGCTATCTAAAAGGATTATATTGCATTGATACACTTCGTTTTTACTATTAAAGGTTGCTCGACCCTGAAAGGATGTTTTTACAAGACCATAACCTAACCATCTTACAATTTCAGCTACTTTTTGAATAAAATCAAAGCTATATGATGTAATAATTACTTCGCCATTTTTATTAACATGACCTCTTCTATCAATTACCCCACCAAGAAAAGCCTTTATACTTCTCTTATCCCATGTTAAAATATCACATGGAACTATCGATTTTTGTTGCTTACCACATTTATATGCAGTAGGTATACTGACCATTTTTTCTTCAGTAAATATTAAATCAGAATTAGAGCATAAGACTGTATCAGATAAAGTTAAAGTTCCAGCTAATTTCTCATTCATATCTTCATTTAAAATAACTGGGTGGTCTTTTGTTACAATTGTACACATTCCATTTTTTGTTTCTATTTTTACTAAGTCAGTATGGGATTTATGTTTTAATATTCTTGACACATTAACCCATTTATTGTCTTTATCTAGGATTTTAACATCTTTCAAGTATATTTGAGTTGAGTCTAGAATCACTTTTTCTTCATGCTCTTTTGCCAAGGTATTATATAAATCTTCAAAAGTTGTATAAATTAATTCTTTGCCGACTTTAACTGCCAATACTGTTTTCCCATAATAAGAGTAAGGTAACCCTCCCCCAACGCCATGAAAATCATTTATATAAATATCTCCAGTTAAGTTTTTTTCAACAATGTCATTTGCCACTTCCAACCCATGTTCTTTTCTTAATTCATTCCATAGAACATAGTAACTATTTAGTCTAAAAAATGGTTTAGGTAGTTCGCTATTGTAAGCTATAACGCTTATATCATCTACATTAGCGTTAGCATCGATACTTGCATCTGCATTGACATCTGATGAAAAGAAATTTTTACTAAAGTCACTCATATCTAATTGTTTGCCAATTCCGTCTAGGTCAAACAATTTATCTGGATATTTTGCTTTTAAATGCATATATAGGTCATCAAACTGCTGGTCATATGTTGTTTTAAAATACATTATTTCACTCCTCTTCTATTTATTTATATATTCTTGCAATTCTGTTGTAGATAGCATTTTTCCATCTATTTCAGCAAAAGGCATTGAATTAATGTTTGCCTTTTCGGCAACGTCATAAATTATATCTACATCACTTATCAAAGTATATTTCATACCCTTTTCATCCATTATTTTTTTTAGCACCTTACAACGTGGGCAGTTGTTTGAGTAAAACTTCATTCTATAATCCTCCATATATCTTCTATTTTTAGTAGTTTTATTAGTGCGGCAAATTCTTTTATATTGCTTGTATCACTTGTACTAAGAATATAATCGCATTCGCTTTCTGTTGGAATAATAGTTTTATTTAGTTGACGATTATCATTTAAAAGTAATGCCCTTTCTTGCCTTGTTTCTTTATTGCAATATAGAAAGATTTTTATAAAATCTTCTAATTGATATCTCTCTTTTAAAAAAGACAATTCTTTTGTTTCTAGTATTAAAATATCGGCGTTTTCTATGTCATCTATAGATGAAGTTACTACTCCATCTAATAGTTCGGCTAAAACATTTCTTCCTGTATATTTTTCTCCATATATTAGTATTTTAGAAGTCGATTTTTTCAACATACTCCCTCCTTTTTTCAATATTGTCGCCCATAAAAATTTCTAACAACTCAACAAACTCTTCATATTCATTTTGTTTAAATTCTAGAACTTGCTCAAAAGGTTTTTTTGAGAATATTGTATTTGATATATCTTCTTCTGTTAGTGCTCCCAAGCCTTTTCTTCTTAACAACTCACCTGTTTTAGGAAAGTTCTCAACTTCTTCTTCAGTAAAGGCATATAATCTTTTACCTTTTACATCTTTACAATATAATGGCGTTCTACCGATAAATATTTTATTTGTTCTTAGTAATTGTGGGTAATAATAATAGAAAAATGCAATTAATAAACATCTTATACTGTAACCATCATAATCTTCGTCTGTTAATAAAACTATTTTACCATATCTTAATTTAGTAGAATTAAAACTATCACCATATCCACATCCTAAAGCCTTATGTAAACCTTCTAAAACTTCAGATTTTAGTGCCTTATTATCACTTGCCTTTAGTACGTTAAGAATTTTACCTCTTAACTGATAGATTGCTTGATAAAAAGGGTTTCGGCAGTTTATAATATTACCAGCAGCACTTTCCCCCTCTACAATATATAATGTGGAATTTTTCCCATGTTCTTGGCAATCTATTAGCACTTTTGGTAAAACCGCTTTCTTTTTGCTTTCTTTCGTTATTTCGCTATTACTAGCTAAAAAACTTTTTCTAGCATTTTCAGCCATTTTTTCGGCTTTATCATATTTTGTAATTAAATTAATTACTTTTTCAAAGTTTTCGGCTTCATTTTTAGCATACTCTTTTAATGCATTTGAGGTTGCTGTTGAAGTTGCCTTTCTTGCCTCTGGATTGGCAAGTTCAGTTTTCATTTGATTGCTAAACTGTGGGCTTTTAACCTTAACCGATACAATACCAGTTAAACATTTTCTTATATTCTCACCAACAAAATTTTGTTTACTCAAAGCATTTATTGTTTTTGTTACCGAATTTTTAAATCCAGTCATAAATGCTCCACCATCTTTTACATTTAGTCCATTTGCAAAAGATTTAATCTCACCTTTTCCATTTATAAATTGTAATGCTAATTCAACTTTACAATCCTCTGCCTCATATGTATAGGATATTTTTTTAGAAACAGCGTCTTTACTATCTAAAGCATCAACCAGCCCATTTTTGGAATAAAAGGTTTTTTCCACTTTGTCAACAATAAGAACTATTTTTAAACCTCTAGCGAAATATGCCATTTCTGTAAGCATATTCTCTAAACTTTCAATATCTATGAAAATATCTCCATAAACCCTTTTATCTGGTATATATTCTATATATGTGCCTGTTTCTTTTGTTGTACTTTTTTCCTCTTTTACATCATATAGAGGTGTTGCCCCTTTGTCGGTTGATGTAAATTCTTGAGTATATTTTTTGTTATCCCTATTTACAATAACTTTTAGCTTTTCTGCTGTATGACATACACATTTATTTCCGATACCATTACAACCTATAGCTGATGAATAAGCACCCTCTTCATGCTTACCTCCACTATGTGATAATAGAAAAGCGGCGGTTAATGAATTAATTCCATCTTCTCTTTTCCCAACTGGGATACCTCTCATATTATCTGCAACTGAAATTATTCTATTTTTAGTATCCAATTTAATAATAACTTGTGGATTTTTTGGCTTATACTGCTCGTACTCGTCTTGAACATTTACAACCAATTCTCTTAAACCCAAATTTATTGCTTCTTGTAAATTGGCAGATAAGTACATACCTATCTTTTTTCTAAAAGCTTCTCCCTGTGACAATGTAACTATACTATTTTCATTATACATTAAAATCTCCCTTTCACGATAAAAAATAAGAGAACAAAAATTGTTTTTTATTCAATTCTCATTCTCTATATATATTATATCATACTTTATTCGATTTGTCAAGTCTTGTCTTAATCTATCATTATGATAAATAGATTTTACGACAAGACTTTCATCATTAAGAAAGTTTAAACCATTTATTTGATAATTATAAGGTATTCTTATTAGCTTTATTTTTTTTAATAGGCAATATCTGTTTTTGGTTCTATCTCTCTCTAAAGAACTTAGATAGCTTTTTGTCGTTTTATGAAAAAAGGTTTGGGCAAAATGCTGTCTTCCATCATATTCAACTAAGGCATCCAGTTTGCCATTTTTAAAAAGAGCGAAATCGAACCTTAAATAATCCCTCTTGCCCTTTAAATCATAGAAAGAATATTCTCTTTGATATGGAATATTGTTCTCTATGAATATTTTTTCTAATAAGTTTTCTGTTTTTGACATTTTGCTAATAACCCTATTTTCTCTGCTTTTTCTGTTGATAAAAATCTATCAGGTTGTTTTAACAATTTTTTCAATTTATCCTCAGTCATGTTTGAATTTTCCAATATTATGTTTTTGAAAACTTTAAATTTTTTCTTTGAATAATCCATATAGTATTTCATTTGTGAATATTTCATAAAATCAGGAATTTTTAAACTCTGTTCATGAATTAGGAAAGTAGAATTTTCTCTATATAATCTTTCATGGCATGATAAAAAGACTGGAACAGCCGAACTTGCACAAAGACCCTCTACTATTCCTACAACTGGAATTTCACTTAATCTTATTTCATCTATTAAATTAAGAGCAGTAGCTATACAACCACCTTCTGAATTAATCTTTAAAATAATTTTGTCAAGTTTTTGGTCATCTGGAAGTTCTTTGTTTTTTAAATTTAAGAAGTGTATATCAGATATTAGATTTTTTGTGTTTTCGCAAATCTCCTCGAGGAATAAAATTCCTCTATCAAAGAAAAATGTTTCATTGTTAATTTGTGTGGGAGTTTCATCCAACATTTTTTCCAGTTCTTCTTCTGTTGCACTTAGTATTTTTTTCAACTCTTTTTCAGTAACTTCCTTTATTTCCATTCTATTTCCTCCCATTTAATTCTACTAATAGAATTTCTATTTCTTTTTTATTTAAAGTGAAATTTGTAAGTTGTCTTTCTAACTCTTTTTCAATTTCATCTTTTGAATATTCACTTAATTTAGAATAATCAAACACACTATCACCCCTTTAAATATTCTTCTAAACTTTTCTTTCTTTTTCCATTTGCCCATTTAACTATCAGGGCGTAATCTTGTATTTTAGATATAAATTTTACTTTTGGCTGAGATAAGGCTAATTCACTTATCTCTCTTGCAGAAGCCCCATTAAGAATATCTACATAGTAAGATAAGCCCTCATATTGTTTTAATAGTTTCATATTATTAGTTCCTACTATAAAATTATAAGGGTTTTGTGCACCAAATTTCTTTTTGTCCAATAGGTGTATATTTAGAGTAGAGAAATAGATTGGTATCTCTACAAAATCAAACCCTGTTAGAATTGTATAAAGTTTTTCTATAAATTCTGGAGTTGCCGCCCATTTACCATAAAATAAAAATCTTTTTTTGAGCGAATAATTGAGTGCATCATATGGCGATACAAATTCACTTTTTAAGTTATCTCTTAAGATTTTGTTATTTTTTTCTAGGATTTTATAAAGTCCTATATATGGTTTTACATCTTTATACTCTTTATACACTTTTTCATTTGTAATATATTCGGCATTTTCATCATCTACAAAATATTTTAGATAAGTTTGCAAATCTAATACAATTTTTTTATTGTATTTTACACTATCTCCAATATCTAGTAATAACCTTGGCTTGTTATTTTGTTCCTTTATTCTTCCCGCAACTTTCATTGCGGCAAGAGAAGGAAATTTTAAAGGTTTTTTAGAAAGAACATCTCCACAAATAACCTCTACGACCATTATTCTACCTCATATTTTCTTGTTATTTTAACTAAATAATAAGTGTCAACAACTTCTCCTTTTGACTTCACTTCTTTTAATTGAGAAGTGTAAGCGGTTAGTTCACTATCAGTAATTGCTTTTTGTTTTTCTAAAAAGCTTTTTACCTCATCTTCCGTGTCTATTACAAATTCTTGTACTGATTTTTTCATTTGTGTCATAGTTAAATCTCCTTTATTTTTATTATGTATATATTATAACACGTTTTCACGAAAAAGTCAAGGGTTAAGCGTCCCTTAACTTTCGTGAACATAATTGAATTGTTCCATCAATTATATCAAATTTATTTACAACGTGTTGTCCTGTATTTCTGTAAGTTTTTGCCACAAATTCCTCGCCACGCCTAAAACCATAAATAATTAAGAAAGTTCCTCTTTCAAACCATGAACCCTCAACTTTTTTGTTTTTATTCTCTGTCTCACAAAATTGAGATATTGTTTTCTTATATTTAGAATATACTTCAACTGCGGGTATTTTTACATCAACTACACCATCTACTGTTAAAAGAGTTACAATTTTTTTTAGGTCATCTTTTGCGATAACAGTTCCCGCAATCTTTTCTATTTTGTATAGGGGGATTTTATAATTTTCTTTAGAATTAAAATAGCTTGCAACAGATGGTTCTTCGGCTAGTTTGAAAAAGTTGGCAAAACCATATCTGTCAAATTCATTTATTTTTTCAAATTCATGCTCTTTTTGGTAATAACCAAGTACCTTTAAAGATGCTCTTTCTTCAGTTAAGTAATATTTTGAAAGAACTTCATTTATTGAACTTTCATTAAACCTTTTTAAAATTTCTTCTTTATTAGCTGTCAACCAATTTTTTAAACTTGCTTTGAATTTTTTAAGAATATTATCCATAAGTTTAATATTTATAACAATCTCAGTATCGCCGATATCATTTACCCTATATTCTTCCACTGAGTCTTCGCCAAATAATTCTAAAAACTCTTCTACTTGTGATGGATTAGCAAAGCATTGTTCTTTATTTATTTTATTTTTCTTTACACTTTTTGCCATCATAAAGGCTTTTGTTTCTTTTTCCAAGTCTTTTGGAAACAATCCTTTTGTTATTAAGGCTTGTGCATTTTTCATATCCAAGTTTAATTTTTCGGGGCTTTTTTCACTTAAAAGTGTTCTTAAATTTTGTTCATAATCACCAAATAAACCTGCTCTAACACAGTTCAATTTCTTGGTAATATTGCCACTAAATTCTTGCATGAAATGTTCTAAATTTTTAAATGGTCTTTTTTGAATAATTTCATTTATATCATCTTTGTTTATTCCTGATATATTAGATAATCCGCAATAAATAATATCATCTTTTGCGTTGGGCGTGAAACCGACTTCTGATTTATTAATATCAGGTGGTAATATCTTGATTCCCCAATCTTTCATTTTAAGTATTGCTTTAGAAATTTTTCCAATGTCTAAACTAGACTTACTTTCTTCTACTTCAAATAATTCTTCTTCAGTTTCTTCTAATTCGTCAGTTTCATCGTCCTCAACAACATTACTTTCTGTAATAAGTGATGCAGTATTCCAATAAGTTCTGCCGAATTTACAGTATATAATAGCTTCTTGTACTGCTATCATAGAATATGGTAGAGAGTGATTAATTGAAAAAGCGTACCCTAAACTTGGTTTGATAGCCGTTTTATAAATATAATCGGCAAAAATTTTGTTTTTAACTCTTGAATAAAATAGTTCAGTTAATTCTGGTATTTTACTTATTTGTTTTTTTGCTATAATTTTTCGAGCGTTATTTGCCTCACCTAAAGTAAAGTTAGAAACATTTTCATCCATAAGAATACGCATAAATGTTTCTTGATAAGGTGCTAAACCACAGAAGTAATATTTTTCTAATACTCCTTGTTCCTCTTTAGTAAGTCCGACTCTTTCCATTTCTTCATACCAAAGATTTAAATTATTTTTAAACCTAGCGAAACGTGATAATTGATTTTCTTCACCCCTATCTGCCGTTAATCTCATAAGTGCTGATGCAGCGGTAAGTTCTTCTACAGTTCTAGGTTTAGTAAGTTTTGTTGCTTGTACACCAACACTACCACTAAACTGAAACAAATCAAATATTTCGCCTTTACCTATTTCATTATATAATGTTTCGTCTTTAAAATCGGCGTTAGATGGATGTAAATACTTGTTATAAGCTTCTCTAAGTGATAACTCTTTATCTATCAAACCATCTTTTTGTGCTAATTTTATAGCGTATCTTAATTTTGTAGGAACTTTTGTACTTAGGAAGTCGAATTTTAATCCACCTGTTGTTTCAATGTCATGTAGGTCGTATTGGGTGACTACACCTCCTACATTACTTTTCATAAGTGGTGATATTTCCCAAAATGGACGTGTAAACATAATAACGCCACCTGCATGAACACCCTTTTGCTTAATAAGCCCTTCCAATTCTTTTATGTTTTGTAATAGCCCTTCATATTTTTCTACTTCTTTTATGAAAGCATAATTCGGCTTGTCTCCACTATCTTCATCACCTAATAATGTCTTTTTTAAATCTGCATTTGAACCTCTTTTTGAGGTTATTAGAGAACTTAGGTACTGCCCTTCCTGTATAAGACCATCGGGGTGCTCTTCATCAACCCACGCTCGCCCCGCCATTTGGATTGCCGCCTTTAATGCTGCAGTTCCATATGTGGCAACTTGTGCAAATTGTCCTATTTTTAGAAAAGGTTTTAGATATTCTTTTGTATAGAACTTTTCACCCTCTTTATAGAGGCGTAATCTTATTCTTTTAAAAATTTCTTCTTTTTGTTGTGGGTCTAAGTCACAATCAATATCCATTTACACCCTCGGTTTCCCGATATTTATTAGGGGATTAGACTATCTCATTCCAGAGTTAAACTCCTTCATGGGCACTACGGAATAGTATCCATCTCTATTCCTCTCTAAAAATATAAATATTTTTAATTTAGTCGTTACATCTTTCTAATCTAACAATTAGACTCGACACGGTATCTCCTGCTATCTATTTCTAGACCGTAGGTTCTCTTCTGAAGCGTCTTCGTGTATTTCTACCTTATTCAACTTCTACCGTTAGCACTTAATAATAAGATATTAAGCACACCGCTGGATGCGTTCACCCATTTTTACTTGCCCAATATTTGTTTAGGCAATTCAACCCTCTCTTTATTTAAAACACCTTAGTCCACTGTCACCAGCGGGGCTGACTATATCTTACTCTCATAATACACTTTAAAATTACAATAGACTTTATTTTTTTGTAATTTTATAAATGTATCCCATAATAAACACCTCTTTAATTGTTTGAATAATAGTCTACTATGAGAGTCTTTGCACTTCGGATGGCGGTCATCTCCACCCTACTCTACTTAGTTATTCATAACAATATCACTATTGCTATTATCCTTTCGATAGTCGATGCACCTTCAACTCCCATATTGTTTCTCCAATATGGAAGTAGCTTGGCACAGGATTGTCTTTAACATTTTCGGCATTAAAAGATTCCCCTGTTAGCTGATTTACTATTTGTCATTTCCTACAAATCCTAAGCGTTAAATCAACACCTTAGACCACAAGTTCACAAAGTTGTTTTCTTCTATATTACTATAAAAGGGAGACTTTTAAACTATAAATTAAGTTAATCTCCAATGTTGTAAGTTATATTGTAAGGGGTTGACCTGTACAATATCTAACA
>ERZ795056.3097-NODE-3097-length-18014-cov-5.963695_pt1 | contig 18014 bp, 8 predicted proteins | sample MGYA00375140_ERZ795056 | MGnify/ENA primary metagenome ERZ795056 (study PRJEB30185, sample SAMN05720227) | activated sludge metagenome | isolation source: Anaerobic digester | place: USA | collected 2015-03-09 ... | reverse complement strand
GCTCATCGGGACGTTCCGCAAAAAAAGAGCCCCGAAAAAATTACATCCTTTTTCGGGATGGAGCCCTGATTAAGCTTTTGCACTACTGTAGCTTCAACTTCAGTTCCCTGAAAATAAACTCGCAGCCATTTAATAGTACAAAATGATTATTATCTAAGTTAGTATAAATCCCGTTTACGGGAATGCTCGGGAAACTTAATTGAAACATCCGGTTATTAACAGCCAAATTCAAACCTTTTGCCTGTTTCAACGTATATAATAAGGAAGTATACAAGTAATGTTATTTTAATTATATTAGTATAAGCAAACAACCATACCCCGATGGCCGGCACTGAATTTGATAAAATACAGCAACTGGTGCTCTTGAAGTTGAACGGACTTGATCCGTACATGCTGTATCATTGCAAAGCCCACACAGTGGATGTTTTACATCAATCGGAAAGAATTGCCCGGGCCGAAGGTGTTACCGACAAACATGCGATGTTCCTGTTAAAAGTTGCGGCACTTTATCATGATACGGGTTTCCTTGAAACCTACAATGAACATGAAAAAAAAGGTTGTGATATTTTTTTAAAAGATGCCCTGCAGTTTCATTTCAGCCCTAAAGACAAGCAACAGGTAGTTGACCTCATCATGGCCACTAAAATTCCACAACAACCAGTTGGCTTATTACAGGAGATCATCTGTGATGCCGACCTTGATTACCTCGGCAGGAATGATTTCAAAGAGATCGCTTCACACTTAAAAGAAGAATTCTTTCATTATGGTGTGATCACTGATGAAGAAGACTGGAAAAAATTACAGATTCTCTTCCTGGAGAATCATCAATATCATACAAGATCATCCCGGGAATTAAGGGATCCTGTAAAAAAGACAAACCTGGCCGGTTTGCTCAGGTGACTATGAAACTTTCTTTTTCATTTCAACCGTTACCCTATCCTGCTCCCTTAACCTCCTGCACAAAGTACGCATGATCCCTTTCAGGATATCGGTATTCACCGCCACTACATCGTAAAATGCCTCCTGTTCTATTTTTAGAAAAATGCTGTCCGTAAGTGTTGTAGCACTTGCAGAACGGGCTTCAGAATCAAGCAACGATAGTTCACCAAATATTTCATTCTCTGCGAGCACTGCCAACTGGTGTTCCTCATCATGAATGGAAACGGAACCTGAATAAATAAAATACATGCAGTTTCCTGCATCCCCTTTTTTAAAGAGCGTCACATTCTTATCAACCTGTTTTTCTTCACAGATCGATGCGATCTCGATCAGGTCTACCTCACTGCAGTTTTTAAATATATCTGAATTTTTTAGCAGCAATATTTTTTCTACGATAAGCATATGAATTATTTTATAGTGTTCAAAACAAAGGCAGTTGTTTCTTTAACCAGGTAGTGTTCATCTGATGGTGCCTGGCTTTTTAATTTCTGCATAATATCCTGGTCGTGGTTTCTCCAGGAACAGTATACGCATACGGCTTTCGTCCAGGCATTGTACAGTTTCGGTTCATTAAAAATAACTTTATTATAGAAATGTTGTATCTCTCTTTTTACGGGTAATTTTTTGGTATGTTCGGGATCCAGTATGAAATCAAACAGGAAGATCAGGTCTTTGGATATTTTTTTCGGTAGCAACAACTCCAGCATCTCCATTGCGTTATATAACTTATCGTGGTTATCGATCTCCATCAATTCTAAAATACGGTTGATCTCTTTTTTACGGAACAACAGGCTGCAGATCTTTAAAGAAGTGGCCAGGTCGTATTTTATTTCATTGCGAATCGATCGTTTGATCAGGTCGGCATCATTACCCAGCGGCACCTGTGCATAATCATCCACTTTTTCGAGGCTGGTTCGCAGGTAATGGTGTAGCAGCACACTGAAAGATTCCTTATCCGCAACGTTGACAGGTTCATATTCTTTGATCCATAAAGCGTGTACTACTTTATCTTTCAAATGCGCATCAGTATCGAGTTTCGAAATGAGGTAAGATGTAGAAAAGCGCCCTTTCACCCTTCCGGCGATCTTTACAAATTCGGCTACGTATTTATCGGAAAACATAGCCGGGTTTCGGTTCATGTCTTCAAAAAGATTATCCCCATATAATTGCAATCCCTTTAACACGATATTCTTTTCGGTAGGAATATCAAGATGCCTGATCACAACAGGTAACAAGGATTCTATATTCAGCTTACAGGCTGCATTGATTGCCTGGCGCTTTACTGAAAGTTCCGGATCGTTGATCAATGTTTCAATGGCATTTGAAAACTGAACATGTTTGAGTTCGCTGATGATCTCGATGGCGAGTTCTCTTTCTACGGGATCGGGTGAACGAAGCAGGTTATTGATCTCACTGCCGGCCCTGAAAAGATAATTAAATTCCCGTTGATTGAGCAGGTTGATAACAATGATCTTCCGGATGCTGTAATCATGTGAAGCAATATTCTCAGAAGCTTTTTTCAGGTATGCCGGATCATACTTACATAGAAGGCCAACGACTTTCTGTTGTAATTCAATATCGGCTTCCTGTTTCAGCAGGTCGTGCAAAAGAGTAGTTCGGGTATTGCCTTTTACTTCAAGCCTGTCGAGCGCATACTTCTTCACTTCCACATCTTTTCCTTCGGCCAGTTGCATTTCGAGCATTTCGGTGAAATTGGCATAGCCCGATTTTTCAAGGAGATTTAGTGCATAGATCACTTCAATTTTACCACCTGTATTTATTTTATTCAGGAGGATCTCATTTGTACGCTGATCGGTTATATAGATATCATCACTGCTGAATATACCTTTCTGGATAGATGCGTGTACTGTATTAAGATAGGTGCGCCTGATCAAAAATATGATGGCTGCCCAGATGCATAAATTGATCAATACCACTTTGATGGCCAAATGAATGGTTAATTCGATACCAGTGTTGTAACAAAATAAAAGGGACAGGCCCACAATGATCAACGAAGGTGGATACATGTACCCTTTTGAGATGATATGCCCTTTCAACCGAAGGTTTTCTTTCAGGGGTTGAAACAGAATAAAGAAAACAGGTTCCTGCATGGTAGACCTGAGTACTTCGGTAAGCATGGCCATGAGGCCAAAAATGAAGAGGTTATAATTTGAATGATCACGGAACAGGAAAAACAATAAACAAAACAGGAACAGGGCAACCGGGGTAATGAATAAACTTGATACCACACCCAATCGTTCTATTACCCGGCTGGTAAAGATCAATTTAAAGGTTAGGGCGATCAACCTTCCAAATGCAAAGAAGATGGCGATATAGGCAGCGAGGTCGGAAATATTCTCGAAACGAAGCTTTACCTGGGATATGAATGTGAAGTCGATGAGCACGAAAACATTGTAGCTCAACACAGACAACAAGGATATCGCAAAAATCAATTTATTCTTAAAGAAAAAACTAACCAGTCCCTGGCGTTTGCCAATGTGATGCTCATGATGTGCATGATCATGTGATTTCATTTTGAGCGAATCCCAGCTTTTTTTACGGATGAAACGGCTAAACAGGAAGAAACCGGTAACCAGGGAAATGACAGCCAGCCATAACAAGTTATTGATGCCCACAAATGGGATCAATAACGGACCGGCGATATAACCGATCAGTTTGGCAGGAATATCGCCCGAGCCAACAATAGAGAACACCCTCCTGCTTTCCCGTACATTAAACAACAAAGAAACCAGTCCCCAAAAAGCATAGCCTGTGATCATGTAAATCAATACACTGGCGACCAGGAGTATGAAAATAAATGTGTTTTTATCCCAAAATGAAACTCCCCACCATAACAAAACCAGCAGACCGGCGGCAAAGACGATAATATATTTCAATAAGGCCAGGGGGGAAAACCGGTGTTCGAGCCATTCGTAAAAAATGTTCAAAAGGATCAATAAGCCTGCAATCACCAGGTAAACAACCGGTAATGAATGAATAGGAAAATTGTAAATAAACAGGGTAAAGGCAATGATATTTACAAGGGCGTTGGCCAAGCCGATGAAGAACTGCACCGTAAGTAGATCAAATACCTGGCTCGATTCGGAAAATTTGATGTTTAAAATACGGTAGACACGTTCTTTCATGGCCCTAAATATACAAAACAGCTTTGAAAATCAGTCGAAAAGGGATCAGTTAACCTTTGCTTAAGATTGACTGGTAAATTTATCAAACGCCCTAAAGCTCAATAAGTAATACACTTAAACAATTTATCAGGTATTTATACGCAATCTTAAAAAACCCTTGAAATTTGCTATAAAAAACATTAATTTTCCTCCCTGTCAAAAGCGACCTGTTCAATACCCTTCAAAAATCACCTGCTCCCAAGTTTTACAACACCCTATTACATCATTTTACCTGGCAACTACAAGAGATAAACCATTGTGTTATCATGCATGCATTACATGCGGATAAACATGAGCGTTTTTTAATTATTAAACAGCTAAAACAATTTACTGCCATGATACTTCCAATTAATTTTTCGTTTTACCAAAAGACGATTCCTTCGTTTTTGATCATGCTTTTTATACTCTCTTTTGGAGCTAAAGCACAACAGCTCAATATTTCAGAATTTGTTTTGTTTGGAGGCAATGGCAATTGCCCTGGCGGAGCCGGATTGTCTGCTGCTCCCTCTCCCGGATGCGGCGTACAACTGGGCTCATCTTCAAACATACAGGGTGGTTCTATCGGAAGCTACCGGCTGATCAAATCAACCGGCAATGCAACGGTAACGGGTAACCTTTACAGCGGGGGAACCATATCGCTTAGTAACAGCAACAAAATAACGGGTAAGATCACGGCGGCAAATACCTATGCTGCAACCGGCTATATCCTGTCTGTAGGTTCAAGTGCCAACCTTGGCGGCAACATTGATGTGAAAGGAAATGTAAAAGTGAGTGGAGGTACGGTCACTGGTAAAGTAACGCATCCAAGCGGCACTACATATACAGGTCCAACACCTGGCGGCGGTAATGTAACGGGAACGCCTACCCTGCCGACACTACCACAAATGATGCCTATCACCAATTTTCCAAATTTTGGTGCAACAAATATCAGTACAACTCAAACCATCGTTCCCGGTAGTTATGGAAACCTTACCCTCAGCGGGGGCAAGACCATCACATTAAATGGCGCTGGTGAATATACTTTCAAAGCCATCAAGAATACTGGCACCAATAATACTTTTGTTTTTAATTTCAATAACAATAGCACAGGCATTTTCAAGATTTATGTTCACGGCGATATAGACCTGAATAAAGTCAGTGCCAGCATGACCAATGGCGGCAGTGCTTCCCGCATCTATACGGAAACGCATGGCACGGGTTCAAGTTGCTCTGCAGGTAACTATTCGTTTGTAATTGCAAATGGATCCAATAGTTCTAATTGTTCAAGATGGTTGGGAACTGTTTGGGCGCCTTATGCCGGCATTAAAATTGGTTCGGGTACAGGTAACAGTAACCTTACCGGTGCTTTGCTCAGCGCAACCCAGGTGAATATACAATGCGGCGTCACCATCATCTATGCAGCCCTTGCCGGATGCTCGACACCTAATGTAAATGCCGGCCCTGATAAAGATCTGACCTGTTCTATTACATCCGTACAACTCAGCGGAAGCTCAAGCTCATCAGGTGTTCAATACAGCTGGGCACCGAATGGACCGGGACATATTGTTTCGGGTGGCACAACGTTAACGCCGACGGTAGATCAACCGGGTAAATATGTACTAACGGTTACCAATACCTCCGGTGGCTGTGTGGCAACCGATACAGTGCAGGTGAATTTTATCCAATGTATTTTCCCTTACTATCCACCGCCACCAAATGGCAAACTCGAAAACCTCATCGGGTCGGAATTGAATTCCTTATACCTCTATTTTGGTTTTGTAACCGATACTGCACAGAATATTTTTATCCTCCGGCAAGACAGTGTGATGATCGAAGTGATCTCAAGGGTTGGTCAATACAATACGCTGCTCAGTTTATTGCAAACGACGCCATATGGCATCACAGAATTGGTAGATAATGGTCCAAACTCCCTCATCATCACCGGAAAATATCCCATTGTAAACCTGAAGAAACTTGATAGTCTTCCAACCCTGATCGATTATTGCAGGCCGGTATATCCGCCGCTGGGCAATAGTGGAATCGTAGCATCAAAAGGTGATAGCGCCCTTAACAGCAGTTTTGTTAGAAATGGATATGACCTGGATGGAGACAGCATCAAGGTTGGGGTAATATCAGACAGTTATAATACCACCCCTGGCAATCCTGCCCTAACAGATGTGCAGAATAAAGACCTGCCGGGTATACAAAATCCGGATAATAGTAAGCCTGTACATGTGCTGAAAGAGTATCCCTATGGCAAACGTTCAGATGAAGGAAGGGCGATGTTGCAGATCGTACATGATATTGCACCAAAGGCTGAACTGGCTTTCAGAACAGGTTTCATCAGCGCAGGAGATTTTGCACAGGGCATTCTGCAATTGCAGCAAGACAGTTGCCATATCATTGTAGATGATATAACTTTCATCACAGAACCTTTCTTCCAGGATGGCGTTGTAGCCAGGGCCGTTGATTCGGTGGTGAGTAAAGGGGTCAGCTATTTTTCATCTGCCGGAAATTTCGGGAACCAATCATACCAGAATACATTTACGCCAACAACCACACCTGCGGGAATTTCAGGCAGTGCCCATAATTTTGGAGGAGGTGATGTATTCCAGAACATAACTTTAACGCCCGGCACCTATACGGCAGTGTTACAATGGGAAGATGACATCTACTCATTAGGACAAACACAAACCGGTACCGTTAATGATCTTGATATTTACTTATCAGATAACAGCGGAAATGTTTTGTTTGGTTTTAACAGGAACAATATCGGCGGCGATCCGCTGGAAGTACTACCCTTCACCGTTACCCAAAATACCACTACCAATATTCTCATTGTTCGGGCAGCCGGCAACGGTAATGTACGGTTCAAGTATGTATTCTTCCGTGGTAATGGTATCGTGAGTGAATACAATTCCGGCAATTCAACCATTGTTGGACAAGCCAATGCGGCGGGCGCCATTGCAGTAGGGGCCGTATTATACAGCAATACCCCGGCATTTGGGGTAAATCCACCAACGGTAGCCTCATTCTCTTCCCGTGGCGGTACACCGGTAAATAATGTTATCCGTAACAAACCAGAATTCACCGCACCCAATGGAGGCAATACCACGGTTAATCTTGGTGGTCCCGATATTGACGGAGATATCTTCCCTAATTTCTTTGGTACTTCCGCCGCGGCTCCACATGCTGCAGCTGTAGCAGCCTTGCTGATGCAGGGCAAAAAGAAATATGCCAATGAAACCATCACGCCATCCGATCTGAGAACATTACTCGAAACGACTGCCATTGACATGGATAGCCCTGGCTTTGATTTCAACACAGGTTTTGGATTCATACAGGCTAACAAAGCCATGCGAACTTTCGCTACGCCAAAACCAGAGATCGTAAGCCTGCAGGCACCGAGCAGCACACCAGGACCGCAACCCATCATTGTAAATGTAGGTGGTAATTATCTCGATCAGCAATCGGTGATCACGTTCCGCGGAACCCCTTTACCAACAACAATCGTAAACAGTACGCAATTATCGGCCACCATACCTGCTTTCACCGGTAACCCTGCGATACAGGTATATACGCCCCCTGTTTCGGCCAATGGAATTGATGGAGGATTTTCAAATTCACTGTACTTCTTTACACCGGTTAAGAAAACAGTGGTGATCACGGCAGAAAGTAAGACAAAGAAATACGGAGAACAATTGCCGGCCTTTACGTCGGGTATAACGGTCGACAATGTTCCATTCGAAAATACTGGTCTTACCCTGGCGGAACTGGGACTCGATAACCTGTATCACCTAACGGCGGCTACGCCTAACAGTAATGTAGGAAATTATGTGATCAAAGATTCAATGCGGGTATTGGATCCGCAAAACCCAACTGATGCAGGTATCCTTGAATTGTATAATCATGTATTTGTGAACGGTGTATTATCGGTCACTAAAATGCCACTGCTCATTACGCCGAGGGATACGACATTGGTATATGGAGAGAAGATCGGCGACATCCATTATAATTATACTTATCCTGATGGCAATATTGCCGAGAGCGAAAAACTTGTATTCCTCGATAACCTGGTTACAAATTACGCCAGCAACCTGGCCATTGATGCCATTGCATTGGTTGATGGCAGGGCGCTTTCGAATGGAAGAGCACTAACGCCTGCCGACCTGGAAAACCTTAGTGTGATGGCCAGCGGGCGGGCCTTATCGAATGGAAGGGCTTTGTCGAACGGTCGTGCCCTATCAAACGGAACATTCGTTACGGAGGTTACCCATATCGTAGACCTTGCTGTAAAATCTATTTTTGATTACCAGGAAGACTCATTGGCAACCAACCTGGTAAATGCAGGGCCATTGTTGAACGGCAGGGCTTTATCGAATGGCAGGGCCTTATCGAACGGAACGGCCACGATCAATGGAAGGGCTTTATCAAATGGCTTCCCTTTCATCAACAGCAGTACAGTGGGCGTTAACAATTCAGAAGAAGTGGTGATCATCGATGAAGATGATGTGAATGCGCCGGCGGGAGATGTACTGTATGATTTCAAATCGATCAACATGGTAACGGGCACTACGGTGGGGCAACATTCCATTGTACCCGGATCATTTTTATCAGAGAATTTCGATATTCAATATGCATTGGGTAAACTTACCATTACGCCTGTACCCCTTACCGTTAGAACCGATACGGCCGTGATCAGTTATGGTACTGCCGCACCTGCACCGGTAAGTGTGGTTAGTGGATTCCAGTATGAAGACAATGTGGATTCTGTATTCGATGCGGCATTCCAATACAGTACCCGTGACCAAAATGACCAGGTTGTGGCAAATACCCAACAGATCGGGGCTGGCACCTACCGTACTTTTGCATCGGCACCGGTAAAGCCATCTTCAAACTATACCATTGAATATATAAATGGATTATTGACGGTAAATAAGGCAACACTTACAGCAAAAGCTGTAGATACAAGCCGTAAATATGGAGAAGCCAACCCGGTTTTCAGGATCACATACAATGGATTCAAATTCAATGATGGCCCTGCAGACATCACTCCTCCATTGTCATCCACTTCAGCAGTGAATAGTGATTTACCTGGCCAGTACCCGATCAGCCTTAGTGGTGGTTCGGCAGGTAATTATTTATTCAATAACCAGCCGGGCATCCTTACCATTGGCAAAGCAACGCTCACTGCAAAGGCTGTTGATACATTCAGGATATATGGAGATGCCAACCCGGTTTTCAGGATCAGTTATTCAGGATTTTTGAACAATGATGGCCCGGCTTCCATCACGGCACCGCAGGCAACAACAACGGCTACCGGAACTTCTGTTCCCGGCACCTACCCGATCAACCTGATAGGCGGGTCTTCTAACATTTATAACATTGTAAATACGGGCGGGTCATTAACCGTGAACAAACGCTCACTCACGGTAACGGCTGATCTGAAATTCATTTTCAAGGGCGATCCATTACCAACCTACACTTCTACTTATAGTGGTTTTGTAAACAATGACCAAAGTACGATTACAACAGCGCCAAAATACAGCATCAGTCCTACCTGCACCGGTGCGGCCGGCGTGTATACCATTACACCCTATGGCATGGTGTTGAGCAATAATACCAAGTACAATATCAGCTATGTAAGCAACAAACTGTACATCAATCCAAAGGGTTCAGGTGCTAAAAATGTGGTACCAAAACTCACCTGTGTTGCTCCAGTGACCAATCATCCTTCGGGATATGCTTATATGGCAAGGTTTGCTTATACCAATTCAAATGCCACACCGGTGTATGTACCGGTTGGCAGCAGCAATAGTCTTGCTGGAACGTATAGCGGCACATTGCCCGTGGTATTTATGCCAGGCACAGGCAGCTTTGATGTATATTTCAATGGTGCCTCTTTAAAATGGACGTTAACGACATACAGTGGAAGTCATAAAACAACCTGTTCTGTTACGGCTACGCCTTCTTCAACAGCATGCCCGCCAGTAATCTATACCCGCAATGGATTGCCCGATCAAACCCCGGCGACTGCAGTGAAACAACCTGTGGCAACAAAGGCTGTCGGCCTTTCAGGCAAAGAAATCAGCGCATATCCTAACCCGGTAGTTGACAAGCTTATTATAGTAAGCGGCCGACAAATCGCATCAGCGCAAGATATACAGGTATTAGATGTATCAGGAAAAATATACAAAGGCATCCCCGCCAGGAAAATGGCTACTGGTGGAATGGAATTGAACCTGGCCGGTTTAAGAACCGGCATCTATTTCATAAATGTGAGGTTTGAAAATGAAATAAAGCAGTTGAAGGTTTTCAAGCAATAACGGTTGTAAACCACGATGCAACGATCCCGTTAATCAGTGCAGCCTGTTCTGTTTAACGGGATTGTTATACCAGCAGGATATTATTATCTTTGAATGCACATGAAAAAAATATTCGTCATAGTGAATCTGGTGGTTTTAGCTACAACAGCATACTGCCAACAGTCGGCGACGGATAGTTTATTGAAACTGGTGAATAATGGAAAGGAAGACTCGGTAAAAGTGAATGCGCTATTGGCATTGAACAGAGAATACCTGGGCACCAGCCCCACTGAAGCCATTCGTTATGCTCAACTGGCCAAGGAGCTTTCGGAAAAAATTCATTATAACCGGGGACGGGCATATGCATTTAAAGGACTCGGACTTGTATATGTGATGCAGGGTAAATATGTAGAAGCCATTGAAAATTATGAACATTCGCTGGCCATTTTCGATTCGCTGGGCGACAAGGCGGGGCAGGCCAATATTCTGAGTAACGAAGGAACCGTTTACTTTAACCAGGCCGATAATGCCAAGGCGTTGGAATTATACCTGAAGGCACTCAACCTGGCAGAACAGACAACTGATTCACTGCGAATCGCCACCACCTTACTTAATATCGGTGCCGTGTACTCGAATAAACCGGCCACTCATAATAAAGCACTCGATTACTATTTTAAAGCACTTCAACTGGCCAAATCATTTGGCGACAATGGCATACTGGGAACGACCAATGCAAATATTGGCGAAATTTATTTCCTGCGCAATGAAGACAGCCTGGCCCTTCCCTACTTTAAAGAATCGCTTAAAGATTTTGAAGGAACCGAAAATTACCCGCTGGCCCTGAATTACATCGGGAGGGTGTACCAGAAACGTGGGCAATTCGGAACGGCCATACAATATCATCAACGTGCTTTTGAATATGCAAAAAAACTGGATGCCAATATTGACATGGCACAATCGCTCAACAGCCTGGGTGATACCTACAGCCTGCAGGGCAAAGCTGCGGAAGCCATTCGTTTTTATAAACAGGCCGAGCCCATTGCATTGGGCATCAGCATTGCCAACAGCGAACTGAAAAACACCTATTCCGGGCTGGCCAAAGCCTATGCGCAGTTATCGGATTATGAACATGCTTTTACCTACCAAACGTTGCTTACAGGCATCAAGGATTCATTGTATAATATTGATACTGATAAAAAGATGTCGGGATTGCAATTCAATTTCGACATACAGAAAAAACAGGCCCAGGTAGACCTGCTTACCAAGGATAAAGTGGTGCAGGACCTTGAACTGAAACGACAAAACGTAGCAAAGAACATACTGATCGCGGGTATGATCATCGCATTGATCATTGCCATTATCCTGTACAGGAACTACCGCAATAAGATCAAGGTTAATACATTACTCGACCGGCAGAATGCCGAAATTGAAAGTCTTATATTAAATATCCTGCCACAGGAAGTTGCCCAGGAATTACAGAAGACCGGCAATGCCACGCCCCGGTATTACGAAAGAGCATCGGTATTGTTTACCGATTTCAAGAGTTTTTCGAAACTGGCAGATGCTTTGTCGCCACAGGATGTGGTTACCGAACTGAATGAGTGTTTTGTTGCCTTTGACCTGATCATCGAAAAATACAACCTGGAGAAGATCAAGACCATCGGGGATTCGTATATGTGTGCCGGTGGTATTCCGACGCCGGATGATGGTCATCTTTACAATATTATCAAGGCCAGTATGGACATCCAGCAATTTGTTCATCAACGAAACCAGGAAAGGATTGAAAAGAACCTACCGGTATGGGATATGCGCATTGGCATACATACGGGAGCGTTGGTAGCAGGTGTAGTAGGAAAGAAAAAATATGCTTATGATATCTGGGGAGGTACGGTGAACATTGCCAGCAGGATGGAAAGCAATGGCGAACCGGGTAAGATCAATATTTCTGCAGCTACGTATGAATTGGTTAATCACCGTTTTGCCTGCACCTACCGGGGAAAGATATCCGCAAAAAACATCGGGGAAATAGATATGTATTTCGTAGATGGAGAGTCGAATTAATTCAAAAGTGAAATTTTATTGTTTCAACCATTTGAAGGAAGTGTAAAAAAGAATGTAGCGCCACCTCCTTTCACAGAGCTTGCCCAGGTGCGGCCTCCATGTTTTGATATGATCTTTTCCACGATCGCCAAACCTACCCCGGTGCCTTCAAATTCTTCATTGCGATGCAACCTTTGAAATACTTTAAATAACTTCTCCTTATACTTCTCATCAAAACCTACTCCATTGTCTTTGATATAAAAAATGGTTTCGTCTACTCCTTCCTGTGAGCCAATATCAATTCGTGGAGTTTCCTCTTTGCCGGAATACTTTACTGCATTGGAAACGAGGTTTATCCATACCTGCCGCAGGCTACCCGGGTCGGCATACACAACCGGCAATGTGGTAATATTCCATTCAATGGATTTTTCAGAAGGATCACCTTCCTGGTCGGAAATGATATCCCGAACCAGGATTTCCATGTTAACATTGGTTTTTATGAGTTCATGCCTGCTCGTGCGGCTGAATCCGAGCAGGTCATCGATCAGGGTAGCCATCCTGATTGTATTATTTTTAATAACCCCTGTGATTCTCCTGGCTTCATCATCTAATTTGCTGCTGTAATCTTCCTCCAGGATGTTAGTAAATCCAAGAATTGCTCTTAACGGTGCTCTTAGGTCATGTGAAACAGAATAGGAAAACGCTTCCAGTTCCTGGTTCATTTTCATTAACTGTTCGGTACGTTGCGATACCCTTAATTCAAGACTGGCGTTGAGCTGGTTCACTTTTTGCTCGGCATGTTTACGTTCGGTGATGTCAACTGAAAGTATGAATATTCCCTGGGGTACAGGCTGAAAGCTCAATTCGAACCAGGAAACTGTTTTATCCGGAAAAACAAATTCATTTTCAAGGTGAATGGTTACACGATCCCGGAAACATTCTTCGTAAATATTATAGATCGACGTTTCTTCAATTCCAGGATACATTTCCATAACGGTATGCCCAATAAGTTCTTCTTTTTTATACTTACCATGCTGGGCCATCGCATCATTTACATATTGGTACTTCCAGTCGAATCCTATGATCTGTACGCCTTCCAGCATTTCATCAAGCGTATCCCTGAAATGAATTTCACTTTCTTTTAGTTTCTCTTCCGTTATTTTACGGTTGGTCACATCCCTGAAATTGGCCACAATGGCTTTTACAGAATCCACGTGCAATAAATTGGTAAAGGTTCCTTCCAGCCAAACATAATGGCCCTCCGCATGCATGAACCTGGCCTGGAATTCAAATGGCTTTCCTGGTTCCTTAAACAAACTTTCAGTAATATCACTGATGAGCATGATATCATCTGGATGCGTCCTGTTGATGGTTTTATCTAATGGCAATTTCCCCATGATCTTTTCCGCACTGGCACTTCTGTAAAATACTTTGCCTTCGAAATTGGTTAAGGTGATCCCTTCAGCGCTATGCTCAATCAGCGATCTGAATCGTTGTTCACTGGCCAATAATTTTTCATCGGCTTCTACCCGATCGGTTACATCCCGGAAATTAAACACGATGGCTTTTACATTTTCATTATCCAGCAGGTTGACCACCATCCCTTCCAGCATTTGATAATGACCATCTTTGTGCATATTTCTGAATGAACAAGTGATGGGTTTGCCGGGATGCTGCATAAGTTCCTGTACAATTTCCTGTGCCTTTGGAATATCATCAGGATGAATATTACCCGTGCCATCCTTTCCAATCAGTTCTTCGTTCGACCAACCGGTAATCCGGTATGCAGAGGGACTCCTGTAAAAAACCCTGAACGAACGATCGAGCAAGGAAATGATATCATAATTATTTTCAAGTAATGCCCGGAAACGTTTTTCACTTTTAAGGATATCTTCGGTGCGTTTGGCCAGTTTCAATTCAAGCGCTTCGGTATTCTTCTGCAAGGCTATTTCCAGCTCTTTTCGCAGGCTAATGTCTTTGATGATAAATACTATGTAGGTCACCTGGCCGTTTTCATCCTTCAATACATTGGCCGTGATGGCCCCATAAAACATGTTTCCATTTTTATGATATAATTGTTTTTCTGCCCGCCATGTTCCTTCTTGCTGTAAATGCATTTCAAGATCTTCGAGTTCGGCTGTAGAAAACCTGATCATACCAATTTGTATCGCAGATTTGCCCAACACTTCATCGCGTGTAAAGCCGAACATTCTCTCTGCACCCTGGTTCCAACTGCTGATCTCCCTGTTAACATTTCGTGAGATAATAGCTTCTGATGATTGTTCTACTATGGCGGCCAGGTGGTTTACCTGTTCCCTGAGTTTCTTTTCTCCAGTGATATCTTGTCCCACTACAACGTAGCCTGTGATCTGATCATGCTGGTTTTGGATCGTGGTCACTGAATTGTGGATATAGAGTTCATCGCCTGATTTGCTGTGTCGTTTGAGCTCGCCCTTCCAATAATTATTCCTGGCTATTTCTGCAATCGTTTTATCAAAAAAAACTGTATCCTTATCTACATTCAACAAATAGAATGGATTTTTTCCCAACGCTTCTGCTTCAGTATAACCGTACAGGTTATACGCACCCATGTTCCAGCTCTTCACGCAAAACTTTTCATCCAGGATATAGATTGCGTCATTTGCCTGGTTGACCTGTTTCACCAGGGAATCGATCTTTGACTGATCTTCTTTTCGCTCCGAGATATCCCTGACCGATACAAATAGCAATGATTCTTTTTCTCCGGTTACCCAGGATGCACTGATCTCTACCGGGAATTCACTGCCATTGATCTTTAAAGCCAGCAATTCACGGCTCATGACAAAAGGATGAGCTGTATCTACTCCTTTATCTTCAAAACCATGGTAAAATTTAACCCTCCGGTATTTTTCGGGTACAAGGATCGAGACATCCTGGCCGGATAATTGGTTTCTTGTATAACCGAATAATTTTTCGGTTTGCTTATTTACCAGAATGATTCTGGCCTGTCGGTTGAGTACGATCATTGCATCCGGGGCCGATTCCAGCAATCCCTGGTAGATATCTTCCGAATATTGCCTGAATCTTTTAGTAGCAGATCTTTTTTCTTTGAGGATTAGAAGGATGAGGAGCAAAACCAGCGTCACAATAATGATCAGCGATAATACATATTGAAAGGAAGCGGCCTGCCGGTTGGTTTTGATGACCTGTTCCATGATATTGTTTTCCAGTTGCTGAAACTTTTTAGTGATCAGCCTGATGGCATTGAGGTAATCGACACTGTTGCCCTGGGTCACGATTTGTTGTGTTTCAATCAATATTAAATTTGGTTTTAACCGGATGATCCTATCTGAATACTTCAGCCTCTCATTACCAATCTGATCAAGTGAATCGAGGTAGCGGATTTGCAGCTTATTTTCTGTAACCAGTGCATGTAAAGCCTTGCCAGCGCCGGGCAATTCATCCCGGGCGATATTGAATGATCTTTTATAAAATTCATTCCCGGTAAGTAAGTATGCCCGGGCACCCGTTTCGGCTTCAGTGAACAGGGATAAAAGTTTTTCAGACCGATACATCACTTCCTGGGTTCTGGAAATCTGTCTGGCGCTTTCCACTACCAGGCGTGTTTCCAAAATATAAAAAATGATGATGGTTGAGATCAATAAAAGGAGGATGATCACGCCTTTAATCAGTCCGAATCGGGCATTTCGTTTTATTGACATAGATTCAGATTAGGTATTCGTTGAAAGCTTCACAAAACCATATTCACCCGATTCAGTATTAAGTATTGTTTTACTCAAAAAAGCAGATTACAAAATAGAGGCCCTTTACGTCACAAACATATGATGGATATCATCTATATTTGTGACAGGAATTGGCAATCTCTTGTTGTAAACGGGATGCCAGGGAATGGGTTGCTGGTTTTCAACTAAATTGAATGTTTAATTGGGTTTTATTTGTAGAAAAAATTCTAATACGGCCGGTAGGCCGGGTTAAATGCCTACTTACAAATATTCTCCCCAATATTTTAAAAACTTGTCAATAAATTTTCAATCGCATTCCATCAATTTAAAATATATTTATCGCATGGAAGCCCATTATAAAACACTACTTACTTTATATAATATCACTAAGGAAGACCCTAAACCGGAAACATACAAATGCCGACCAAGGGAAATCATATTGCGTCAATTCCAGGAATGGGGCGTTATTCAACAACACCTGCGTTTATTGGAAATTGAGGGATTGATTGTAACCAGCCTGGAAGATACCCTGGTCATATCCATCACTTCTGCGGGGATCGAAAAGATCAACAGCGGAAGGAAATTTGTAATGGAGAATTGATTATCTAATAAAAGTCACCTGACAACTGAATTTTAAAAAATTCAAAAGGCAACTCATTGGGTTGCCTTTTGCTGTATGTATTACATATGGTTGGGGTGATTAAGATCAAACGTCCGGGGATTTACTTTGCAGATTTCCCCTTCAGCAAGGCTTTCTGCAGGTTTTCTTTTCTCCGGTAGCTTACGATCTTTTTGATCAGGGTAACAGGCAAAGGCTTATCTAGTGGGAATTGTACGGCTCCTTTTGACCATTTATACTTGCTGAATTCATCTTTAAACACTTCAATACCTGATGCACAGGGATAAAAACCGATATGATTTTTATACCCGGCAAAATATACCATGGGCCCGTGCAGTGAATAGGCTGGCATCTGGTAACTGATGTGTTCCGTTGCCTCCGGAGCGATGGCTCGTATGATATCCCGTAGTTGTTCCAGTTTCATTCGGGTAGTGTCCGGGAAGGATCCGATGTATAGATCTACCCCTGCAGGAATAACTGATTTTGTCGCTTTCATTTCTTATAATTGATCATTTTTTGCACAACGGTTAAACTAACGTTACCGGTCATACGCTGTTCGAAACCAATTCAATGCTGCCTTAATTCCGGGATCCTTATCCTGGTTATCAAAATCAACATCCCCATCTATCAACAGATCGGGATGCACAGAATGCGTGTAAACAATCCCCTTCCTGTCCTGGCTATATTCTGTTGAAAGATTCAGCAACAGGTTCTCAGTGAAATAAAAATAATCATTCCCTGTTGAATAACCATCTGCCGTTGGTTCGCCGATAAAGATTGTATTGGGCCGTTGCTTAAAGGCAATGGCGGTGATACTGCCGGAACTAGCTGTAACGGGGCCAATTAAAACAGCTACCGGCATTTGCTCAAATGATCCCTGGCATTGATGCCATATCGATGTCATGGCCTTTTTATTAATCTCCAGGTTGCCTGCAACCATCTCGAATCGTTTGGTTTCCTTTTGAGTCAAATCAACACCGCCACCAATGTATCCATTCCCCAGTAAGGGTTGCAGGCCAGATAACATAACGGACAGTTGGCCACCCATGTTGAGGCGAAGGTCGATAATAAATCCTTTGGGCTGGAGTTGTGAATAACGGCAGATACTGTCGGATAATGCCTGTGCCATCCTGTTCACCTGTTCCCCCTGGGCCTGGATGCCCGGCACCTGTACATAAATCACCTGTTGATTAAGAAGATGCGTACGTATACGTATACGCCCACT